>JACCDW011064331.1_pt1 | contig 33766 bp, 43 predicted proteins | sample 7449781 | NCBI WGS metagenome assembly JACCDW01 (sample SAMN15323449, study PRJNA562643) | freshwater metagenome | isolation source: river surface water | place: USA:Blue River Watershed | collected 2017-08-18
ACCAGACCATTGGTACTGCCAACAGCCGCAACATCACCAAAGAGAAGGTGCTTGTTGTGCTGAAGGAATACACCGGTCCTGCCGATCCGGGTGATCCAACTCAACCTTCGACCTTCAAGATTGCTCGTGAGACCCTGATCACGGCCCAGCGTCTCCTGCTGGACACGGGCAACCTCAACATGTTCCACCAGTCCATCGGTAGCCTGACGCTGCTCGATGACTACCGTCGTTGGCGCGACCGCGTGTTCATTGATGAACTCGCCAAAGCCGAAGCTAATGGTGCAGCTTCTACCACCCAGGGCGGCTACTATTTCCCTGGTGGCAAGACCAAAGATTCTTCTGGTCGTATTGCCTACACCACCGCTGAGTATGCCGCTCAAGTGCAGCAGTTCCAGGTGCGTACTGACCTGCTGGAAGTGGTGAAGGATCTGCGTAAGCGCAATGTACCGACCTTTGCTGATGGTCTGTATCGCTGCATTTGCGATCCTACTTTCATGATGCACCTGCGTCGTGATCCGGACTTCCGTGAGATTGCCCGCTACGCTGGTAATCCTGGTCAAGGCATGTACATGGGCAACCCCATGATGCCTAACAACGCCAGCTTCTACATGGGTCCCCAGGCTGGTCAGGGTTACTTCCTGGCTGGTGAGCCTGTAATGCCTACTGGCGTCCAGTTTGAAGGTGTGAAGTTCTATGAGTCGACCAACTTCCCGACCAAAAACGTGAGCGCAAGCTTCACCGACACTCCTTCCTACAGCAGCCAAGAAGTTTCTCAAGGTTACTTCTTTGGTCCTCAGTCAATTGGCGTGGGTATCGGTGGTCCGAACGCTCAAGTTCTCATCAATAATAATGATGACTTCAGCCGATTCATCATCCTGATTTGGCAACTGTATGCTGGTTTTGAAATCCTTAACAAGGACTTCGTGACCACTGCATTCAGCTTCCTTGCCGATGACGGTGCTGTCTGATAATTCTTAGTTTTAAAACAACGGGAAAAATAAATGTCCTATTTATCTTCGAAAAAAATCTATCCAGGTAACTGGGTAGAAGCACTGAACGGTTGGTACAAGAATATTGATACCAACGACAACGGTACCAACGATTCGTCTAAGGGCGGCCCTACTTCAGTGCTGGCCGTTCCTGGCTATCGTTACTTCCAGCAGCGTGGTTATGTGGCGGTGACCCAGACCTCTGGCGCACCCCTGGTGACCGGCAATGTGATCGTTCCTTCGCCGTATCGCCAAGACGATACGCGTCCTGACATCACCGGTATGTTGATTTCCGGTGAGGCTTCTCGTCCTGTGTACGTTTATCGTACTGCTATCTCTGTTGGTTCTGGCTGGGGTGATGGTCGTGCCGCTAGCGGTGTTTATGCTGCTACTGGCAACGTAATTTCCTTCGGTCGTGATTCCAGCGGTCCTACTGCTGCTTCCGGTGTTGGCGAAGGTCCTATTCAGGCCAACCTGACTTCCACCACTTCCGGTGACGCCGCTAACAAGATTTATTTTGCTGGTGGTAGCCAAGCCTTTGGTACCAACCCCTTTATCACCGCTACTGGCGCTGCCGGTGTGTCAGGTGGCACCCTGTACTACACCAGCACTGGTGGTACAACCCTGAAGGTGTTTGCTAAAGGTGCTGCAAATGATACCAGCACTTCTGGTGGTATTTACATCTCTGATGCAGATGCTGCCGCTGGTAGAACCGGTTATCTCTTTGTTGAGGTTTGCTACATCCAACCTGATGAAGCACCTTCTTACGAAGACATGGATGAATACCTTCCTGCTCGCACTGTTAGCTGAATAAGGTAAACTAAGACCAGATATTTACATCTGGTCTGTATGCTTTACCAGCACAAAAAAACAGGAGCCCGAGTCAAAATCGTAAGCGAATGGGATAATGGCGATTGGTTCATGGTCGAAGATCAGGACGGTCGCCTTTATACCGCTTATAAAAGTGAACTTACGCCCGATGAAGAGGCTACCAAAAAGGTAAAGACTCTTCAGGTAAAAGATAAAGCTGCGCAGGAAGAACCTCGTACCTTTCCACCAGATACCCGGTTGAATGTTAATGGCGCTACTGCGCAGATGATCGCTGATCATATTAAGGGTATCGGTTTGAAGACAGCGCGGGAGATTAAAGATCTTCAGATGTCACTATCGGGTGAAAGATTTAACAATCTTGAGCAGCTGCGACAAATCAAAAGAGTTGATTGGGATTCTGTTTTTTCAGCAGACTTGATCCGTGTTTAATTAAGGCTTCTATAATAATGCCCCTGGGAGACCAGGGGTTTTTTCGTTTTACAATAAAAATAAAACATACGATGGCCGAAAGATCGATTGTTGATATAGGTAAATACCTTCAACGTTTTGGTTTACGTGTAGGTGAAAATCCTGCCTTTGGCGGTGTTGGAGGAGGCCATTCTCCCACCGGTTATCATCCCAAAGGGTTAGCAATTGATGTTACCGACTGGCGTCCAGATGTTGCTCCCGCTTACGAAGGAGGAAAACCGATCCCCTGGAAACAACGCACAGGTGAGTTAAGTTGGCGTGCCAAACAGTTAGGAACATTCAATGAGGCGTTGGGGCCTGGAGATCCAGGGCATGATACACATGTGCACCTGGCGCTCGAAGGCAAGAAATATTTAACAGACCAGCAGCTTGAATGGCTTGCCACTGGTAGATATAAAACACCAGAAGGGAAGTTAACAGATGCAATGCCAACCGCGACACAACCTGTATCTTCTGAAAACCCTGGATCTGTTAATACAGCAGCTACAAATGCATCGTTATTTGGTGCTCTTTTGAATGCACTGCAACCAAAGAAAAAAACAATCCAAGAGACATTAACAGAATCTTTATTTGCCAGTGCATTGTCTCCACAGCGCACACCTTCTATGTTGCAACAGATGATGTACTCTGGGCCAATGGATGAAATTATCTACGGATAACTAGCGTTTATAATTGATAACATAACGGAAATAGACTGTGCAGCTGTCTGATTTTGACAAAAGCAGGGTCCGGTATCACCTGGGCTACTTCACGGTTTCCGTGCCAGCGGGCGATTATGCTCGTTTGGAAGAAGCCATGAATACGGTCCCAGACTCGTATTTCTACGACAAGATCATTATTCAGATTGGTCGTTGTGATACGGCAGAGAAGAAGACCGAAGTTGCCACTTCACCTTCTACTCGCCTCGAAAGTATTGCTGGTGACGTGGATCGTACGATTCGCTCTAGCAATGCCAAAGAGGCACTCAAGGTTTGGGATGAGATTTATCTCTACGAAACCAACCGTTTAGCTGGCATCCTTTACGTTCCGAACTACAAGGATCCATTCCAGGCCAGGTATCGTTACGAACGCTCTGGTGCTGAATTTATCCAGGCATTACCTGGTCCCGCCGACACAGCAGTTGGTTCTCGTCTTTATTTACATGAAGTTTGGAGGTAATTATGGCACAAGGTACAAGAACGGGCTCCAATCCTAATGTTGCGGATCTTTCCGGAATACTGCAACTTATTTTAGGGCGACCCGGTGGTAACGCTTCTTATGTACCTGCTGGCGGTGGCATGGGCGGTCGCCGTGGTACTTACGCTGGACGTAGTGTTCCTGCACCTGCCGGTAGCCTGCGTGATTATGGAAAAGGGTATAAAAAAGCTGAGCTTGCTGCAGGTGCTGCCGCAGAAGCCTTTCGTCCAGGTGCTGGCTTCCCTGGTCAACAAGCTGCAGCAGATCGTGCCTATCAACAGGATGTCTCTCGCATCGCTCAGTTAACTGCACAAGATCCTGAGCTTAAGCGTTACGAAGATGCTCGTCTTAAGGCGGTTGCAGCTGGTGCTACACCTGAGCAAGTGCAGTCGGCAGAAGATATCGGCATGCAGATCTGGCAACAGAAGTATGGCAATACACCCATGGGTCAACCCGGTGGTGCAGTTGGTAGGTTCAATCCTTTAATGGATCGTACTTTTGGCTATCAGTCAGGCATGTCGCCGCAAGAGATGCAGGCAATGCAAGCAACTGCAGCGCCGGTACAAGTTGCCCCTGGAGCAATTCCATATCAACAAGGTGATTTGGGAACACGAGCAACCCTTGAGACAGGATATGATCCTGCTCAATATGGTCTTTCTCCTAATTTAGTAGAAGAAATGAAAAAGCGCTTGTTACAACAAGCAGGAAAGTAAACTATCTTGGCATTGCTTAGCATGTAAGTCCAACCAGCTGGACACGAATCTTTGATTCACGGGGGCCAGTGTAGTTGCTTTAAACCGATGATCCTCTGTCCCAATCTTGTTAAACGCACCCTTGCGTACCTGGCCACGACTCTGGCACTCCAAACAGTATTCGTTCCCGGTCTCAGGGCAAGTTCAAATTGGGTAGGAGAATAAAGAAATAAAAATGACAGAACGCGAATTACTGCAAAGCTACGTATCAAAACCTGCAGTTCAGAATGCCTTGCGTGTCATTCGATTTGCAGAAGGAACCGAGCGTGGTGGACCAGATTCTTATCGCGTTATGTTTGGAGGTGGGTTAGCGCCTGATCTTAAACGGCATCCAGACAAAGTCATTAAAGGTGGTAAATACTCAAGTGCTGCAGCAGGTGCTTATCAATTTATGCCACCAACGTGGGAAGCCCAAGCAAAAGCTTTAGGCTTAACAGATTTTGGTCCGCAAAACCAAGACATTGCAGCGGTACGCCTCATGCGTAATCGCTTAATGCCAATTGGCGGCTTGTCTGTTTTAGAAAAAGAAGGTTTTAGTCCACGTGTATCAGCTGCATTAGCACCTGAGTGGGCTTCTTTACCAACAGAGACTGGGCAAAGCTATTACGGCCAACCCGTTAAAAAGCTCTCTGAATTACAAAAAGTTTATGGAAAAGAAACAACACCTTCCGTAAAACCGACAGAAACAGCGACATCTAAATCTTTTATTAACCCCCAAGATCTTCTTGCGGCTTTTGCTGAAGATTTACTCTTAAATTCACCAGCGTTGCAAGGTTCTGTCTTGCAGGCAGCAATGAAAGATTTGTCACCCGTGCAACGTGATGTCTTTTCAGCACAGAGTTTAACTCCAGTATCTCCTTATCTTTCAGCTTTAACTGGCGCTACTCGATTGCCAGGATTATAAATCAGTTTTTGGCTTGATATGTTTACCGCCTTTTCCATCGTGTCTTTCATTGGAGAAGGCTTTTTCTAATGGCCAGTTATTATTCAATCTTTTTTGCATTGATTGAGGGCTAATACCAACTTCTTTGGCCCAGTCTGCAATACACATTGTTTTACCTTCAAAGGTATAAAGCCTAGTAGCACGTTTTCCTCCTCGGTTGCGTGTCTGCTCTTTGTGCGTAGCCCAACGACAGTTTTCTTTGTAATAATTTTTATTATTTTCAATTCTTTCTAATTCCATTTTGGAATCTGGTTTTTTGCCCATATCTGCCAGAAACACCGTAAAGTCTTCCCAAGAAGAATCATAGGTTATTCCACGGCCGCCGTAACGAGCATACGATTCGTGAGAGGGATTATTGCACCTACTTTTCATTGCGCACCAAGAGCTATATTCAGGGGTTTTGTTTTTGTAGCCACCATGTTTAAATGAACCACAATTTTTTGAACAAAATACATAGCCTCTTTTTTTAAGTTTTGACCTACAAATTGCACCTGCATTTCCAGTGCGTTCAAAAGTATTAAAGCAATTATGACAAACAAAAATAGTTTGGGCCATTAGAATAAAGGAAGTTTTTTGGGGACTCCCGTCAATATACCAGAGGCAGGGAGTTTAGTCTATCTTGAGCTCGACATCTACAAACAAGCAACCCCTATTGGTTGATCGCCCGTTATTTGACTCTGTTCGAGTTACAACGCAGACGGTCGGTAGCGCTACCTCTAATACCTTGTTCGTCCAGGGTGGACAAGCACCTTCCATCCTGGTTGATATGGATGCAGAGTTAGGCGACGACAATAATAATGGTGGCGTTGTTGACTCGATTACAATTGCACGTAATGACTTTTACCGCGCCCCGGATTACACAGTTAATGCGTCGACTTCTGGCACTGTTATATCTCTTGTCAGTGGTCAGATTGTGTTTGTTGCTGCCACTGGGGTCTTAGGAACCCCAGCAATGAGTGGCTACGGTTATTACACTTATACCGGTGCTACAACACTTACAGGTGTTAATACATCTTTAGTTTATTCAGGTGGTACATCTAGCGGCTTTACTTACAACGGTGTAGCTTACGGTACGCAACCTGCTGTTACCTTTGTGTTTTATCAGACGCGTGGCACGACCACACCTATTCCGGGTTCTGGTGATTACCGTATTCTTTTTGCGAAAACAGTTCCGGCCAATAGCGGTGTAGTGGACTGTTCAGATGTGATGCCCCAACTTGCAACTCCTGTTGTTCAAGCAGGGAATACTAATGGTCTTGGATCGACCGCACCGTTACGTAACAAAGGGGTTTATTTGGAACGAGGCGATCGTATTTATGTCGGCGTGTTTCCAGATGGTGCAAATATTTCCGGTTATATCCCAGGTGCACACGTTATTGCTCAGGGTGGATTCTTCTAATCATGCCAAAAAAGAGTGGTAACTCTTTTGGTGATTTTGTTCACGGAGCTAGTTTTGACCCCCGTCAAGTCAAACCAATAAGGACTGAATTTTCCAAAGGTTCAGTCCAGGGTTCTTTGTATGCTGTAAACAGAGAATCTGCATGGTCTCGCTGGAGAAGAGGTTATGAGCTTGCTACAGCAACAACATATGATAATAATTACAATTATAGGTTTCGTTACGAGATTCCTAATGCCACAACAAGTGGTAACCCCCCTCCTGTACTGGAAGGTGCTTTTGTTGGTTATCCAACAACAAGCAAAGAATTTGGGATGCACTGGGCAATATGGAGATATGCTGGCTCTGTGCGTTGCGATAAATTAACAGATCCAGTTAGTACTCAAAAACTTTTTATTGAATCAGTATCAGAAGATACGAATTATTGGTATGTAAAACTAGCTGGCTCCTGGAGTAACGCCAATCCGCTTCCTGCTCCTTTCTACATTTCTGTTCCAGGGGAACCTGATGGGTTAAAACCAGCAAATACAGAAATATTTGAAGACCGCGTTATTGTTGTAAATGGAGAGATTATTGATAAAGATACGATTGATCCTGCAACACAAAAACGTTACGGTTACGTTCAAGCCGTTGTTGTAGCAATTAATCAAGAAACCGGTATCTTAACTTTTAAAAAAGCTGGATCTGTACATGTAACTCCGGATGCTGTCTTTGTTACCCCTTCGCCTGTAGGTTTTACTCCCGGTCGCTATTTAATTACTGGTTCAAGGTATAGCTGTACTTGTCAGGATTTTACTCGACGTGATTACGCTTTTTTATCTTCCGCTAGTGAAAGTAGTAAAAAACGCTTTCCACGCTCAGGGCTCTCAAGTATTAAGCCAGGTCGTTTTGATTTAACAAAAAGAGACGGTATTCTTGACAATAGCGTGATGACAAAATCAGATCAAAATAGATCTTTAGAAGTAATTTCACCCGAAGGATTTGAACTTGATTATCAGGTCACGGATAATGCTGTGATCGAATTACGTTCAACGAGAGATAATCCAGGAGTCTACAGAGACTTTGGTGCAACATATAAGAGAAGCACATCTAACATCTCAATTGAAGGCTCTGTGCCTGAAGGCATGCCTGGTTATAACGATTACTCATCGGTCACGCAAATAACAGATAAAGATGCCGTTGAGCAGATTACAATCACAGCAGTTGATGATATATGGCAACCTTTGCTAGATGAGCTTCGATACTGTAAACATATTTATGCTCTTAAATTTGAGGATCAAGTTTTTCCTCCAGAACCTTCTGATTTTCCAGTAGGTATTGGAAGCATGGCTGCATGGGAGCAAAACCTTGTTGCTAAATCAGAAAAAGAAAAACAAAACAGAAGTGATTTTAACCACACAAAAAATGCGCTATCAAAAATGGATGTCCCTCCATACAATTGTCAGTCATCTGTAATGTTTCCAATGCTTCAACGTTTATTTAACTTTGCAACGGATCGCATTGAAATTCAGAATTTTACAATGTTTGATAAAAACGGAAATCCTTACAAACCTTAATTAATACTGTATACTTGTAATAAGTCTCGCGAGACTTATTAAGGATTTTTTATCCCTTGCGATCTAACCCCACCGTTCAGTATGGTGCGGATACATAGCTCATACCAACTATGACTCACCAACCGCCCCTGGATCAGCGGATTGTGGATGAGTATTTCCGCCTTGCATCAAGCAGAAAAACTAAAGACATTGCCTGGCTTTATGCTATGGTTGCTACTTACGGTCTAAAACCAGAAGAGCTGTCTGATTTTACTTGGGGTCCAGAAATGTCTATTTCTGTATCCAATAAAAAACGGCTTGTACGGCCCTTTCATCCACAATGGGCTTATTTGTTTGATTTAAAAGAAAAGCAGCCCCGCAATTTGCAGAGCTGCTCGTCGTCCCTTTTCTCATCCCTTTATGAAGCAATGACTTTTCAGAATGTTGAACTCAACATTACTGACTTAGTCCTTGCTCATAAAATCCGCAAAAATCACTATAGGCAATCTAAGCAGCTGAAGCCAGCATACCCTGCTTTTGCAGGTGTGACCTGACTGCCTTTACATTCCAGCGATAGCTGTCCCTGGAGCGGGTTTCAGCAAACGCTGCAAAGTGCGGCCCAAGCTTCAGGGTACCGTCATCGCGGTACTTGAAGAGGGTCTTTTTGTCAATGCCCAGGAGTTCTTCTACTTGCTGAGCTGAGACCCAACCGGGGTGTTTAGCCATTGGGGAGGCAGTGGTTACTCATATACATTACCTTGAGTCAAGAGGGTGTGGGCGGACTTAAGTAAAATTTTATCTTTGTGTTTATGCAGAGAAAGTGTGTGGGGAAATTAAAATAAATTAACGGCAATTAAATACATGTTTTGCAACGAGCACGAGCCCCTCGCCCTGCTGGTTGAATTAACACCAAAACTTGCCAAGAAGAGATTCAGAGAAAGTATATATCAAGCATGGGATTATAAGTGTGGATATTGCGGTGAATCGGCTACAAGTCTTGATCATATTATCCCAAGATTTAAATCAGGATCTTCTAATCGTCACAATTTAATTCCTTGTTGCCGTCGTTGCAATGCACATAAAGGTTCTGAAGATATGCGAACCTGGTTCAAAAAACAAAACTTCTTTTCTATCGAAACTCTTGATAGGATTGAAGACTGGATTAAACAGGAATCTGTTTTTATTTTTAAGGAGTGTTAATAAATGGCCACATGGAGTCCTACCTCTGGTTGGAAAGTATATCGTTTTGATCGCGAACCATATGCAACTTCAACAAGCTTTGAAAAAACTTTTCCTTTTCGAACAGAAAAAGACTATATAGATACGTATCCAGATAAAACTGAAAATGACTTTTTAAGCCAATATCCAGATCCGGCCCCTGACTATAAATCTTATGTATTAAATAATTCCGACTTAGAAGACTATTGGCAAAAAACAATTAAACCTCAAGGTGTTAGTCGTGTGCAGTGGGGTGAATGGCATTGGGCTGTGTACGGAAAAAACGAAAATAGAAACTTACCATTACAAGGTGATTTATCGACAGTTCAACAACAAAGAAGACAGGCGGCAGCTGATTACAATAATCAACAAGCTGCGCGACGTGCTCAAACTGCAACAGCATACAATACTGAACAAGAAAAATATAGACAAACAAATGCAGATAATGTGAATAAAGAAATTGAAAAACGCAACAGATTATCTGAGGGGCTTGAACGCTGGAGCCAACAGTTTGTTGCATATTCACAAAATGCTCAAGGAGGAACGTATTTAAGAAGTAGAGATGCTATCCCAATGACAGAGATACAAAATCTTATTGGACAAGGTCTTTTACCTGGTGGGTATGATCAGACTTTATTGAACCAGGCAAGGGATACTTTTAAAAGTTTTTATGGAAGCACAAAAGTACAAGCATGGGATCCAAGCTTAGGTGCAAAAGATCCTGCCGGAAAGTTTGATTTAAATGCATACATTAAATACAATCCTGCAGAAGTACAAAGAGCAATCAACGAATACAATACTGCGGTTGCCAATGATGACATTGATATTACAATGCGCTACAACCAAGATACATATCTTCACCAGGACTACACCACCAGAGGTAGGTTTTTAAAACTCAGAGCTAGTGATCCGATTTCAGAATCGGAGATGGCAGCAACTAAATACAGAGAAACATTAACTGACTTTGAAAAACAAAAGTATCGTGATGAAGTTTTAGGTATTACAACAGATACCTCTGGAAAACAAAAGATTGTATTAGCCGCGCCTCAATACGATGAGAAAGGAAATCTAATTAACCAAGAGGAAATCAATACAATTTTAGAAAAAACACTAGCAGAAAACATTGGTACAACTGATATACAAAAAGAAAAACAATTAGGTGCTTTAACGCAAGATTTATTAAAAACAAGCATAGATGAATTAAAAAAAGTTAAACAGAAAGAAGCTAATCTTACGTTAATGTCTGGTTTGCCAGGCTATAGCGAACTTATGGAAATAAATTCAAACCTGGCCAATTCCATTATCGGTGATACGGGGATCGGCGGCATGTTAAGCCTGGCAGGAAAAGGAAAAGAATATCAACAAGGAATTGAAAAAGAACTAGAAAAAATTACAGGAATGAGTTCAAATACAACTGTTTATAATTGGCAAAAATGGTTTGATGAAACATTGATGAAGCGGTATGAAAACTATGAACTAGAAACGCGCACGTATGGTGAAGATGAATTAAAACGTTTACAGGCATCAGCAAAAGAAGAAATAGAGGCATATACAAAAGATCCATCAATTGGTAAACCTGTTTATTTGGAAGTAGCTGAAAAATACAAAGAAAATGGACGCGTTTTAGACGTAAATAATATTGATGACTTTAGAAAAATTATGTTCAATATGGATAGAGACTCTAAGAAAGAGTTTGTTAACAGTTTTATTAAAGATTTTATTAAGCCTCGTTTTGATCAGTCTAAGTCTATGGATGAATTCATTAGTTATTTGGATGTAAAAGAAGAAGAACAAAACGTATTTCAATCACAAACAACTATTAATAAACTTAAGCAAATTGCTGACTTACGCACAAAAACTTTCTTGGATTTAGTCCAGGCTTCTGAAAAGGTGACAAAGAATTTTGATGCGCAATTTTACATGGATCCAATAACAAACAAAACAAAAGAAGTAGGAGCAAAACAGCTAGAAAATTATCAACTACAAAAAAATATTTTTGCTCAAGACTTCCAATTAGCTAAAACAGATCAAGTAGGTAGTGATGGAATTAATTGGGCAAATGAAGCTTATCGTTATGGTTTTGAAAAAACATACAAAACAGATCCAGTAGTTTTTGCCAAGCTTCATTACCAGGTAAAAGGAAGCACGGGCATGGTAAAAGACAGTACAGGAAAGCCAGTACTTCTGGATCCGGCCGAAGATATTTTGCCTTACGCAGAACTGGAGCAAAAGATTAAAAACTTTGGCGCTGATCTTGCTGCAAGAAAGCAATTTTATGGCGGCGCCGGTTTTATGCAGTTTGTGACACCAGAAGAGTTTGCTGATGCAGTTTTAGGTTCTGTTGACCCAGAAAAAAATAAAGCTGAATGGGAGCAGGTATTAAAATCAATTGGTTTAGAAGGAAGCGATGCAACGGTCGAACAAGTTAAAGGGTATTTAGTTGATCAATTAAGAACAGAAGAAGCAAAGCAAATCAGAGAAAGCATCAAATATCTAAATGAAAAAGACGAAGAACTGAATCAAAAAACACTTGGCGCTAGTTATATTGAAAGACCTACTGATGTAAAAGAAGAACAAGGAGAAACAACTGTCTTATACAATGTATTTAAAAATGCTGGATACAACGGCACAGAAGACGAATTTTATTCAGACTTTTTACCAGATGTAGATAGAACTGAGCAAGAATTAGTCAGCAAGGCTAGCTCAAGTAAAGGCTTGGAATTTGCATTTGGTGATATGGAAAACCCATTTCAAGCATTTACAAGTGTTAGTAGTTTGTTTGGAGAAGATGAGACATTAGGCTCTGCAGGATCCGCAGACGACGAAGAAGAAGAAACAGTACAAAGATCTTCTTACTTTAAAATATTTGGAGATGAAGAAGAAGAAGAGGACGTGCCACAAAAAAGCGAGGCTGCTACTTCTTTCCTGAAAGATTTTACTTCTATGTTTAAAGGATTTAGTTGATGTCTGATCAAAGAAAAAAAGCGGCCTCTGCTGCTAATCGTTACAAAAAAGAGAATATGAAATGCAATAAACCTCAACGTGCTCCAAAAGGAGACAAACACAAGTACGTTGTAAAAGCGTGCCAAGGAGGCCAAGAAAAAATTGTCCGTTTTGGAGCCAGGGGTTACGAAGATTATCTACAACACAAAGACGAGGGAAGACGTGCTAACTTTAAAGCACGCCACAACTGCTCCGAGAAGAAGGACAAACTGACTCCCGGCTGGTGGGCGTGTAACTACAACTGGTAACCATGGCAAAACCTAAATCCAGCGCATCCATCAAAATTGAGTCCAAGCCTAAGATGACAAGACAAGGCGATGGAAAACACTCCAAAGCAAATCACGGACGTAAATTGTCTCGTGGTCAAGGCAAATAATTTATGTATGATTGGAGATATTGTTAAATATCTCCATGAATGATCATCGTCTTGCAATCGAGCTTATTTGTAAGTACGAAGGCTTTAATGAAAAGGCGTACCCCGATCCTTTGACCGGAGGTGCGCCTTTTACTTTTGGTTTTGGAAGTCAGTATTATCCAGATGGCAGCCCTGTTTTAAAAGGACATTGCTGCACAGAACACAAGGCTCTAGATTATTTGATCCATGAATTGGAAATCATTGATGGTCTCCTGGAAAAAGAAAACATAAAACTTGACTACTATATGAATCAAGCACTTTTATCTTTTATTCATTCAATTGGATGGGAGCCTTTTCGTTACAGCGAAATTTTAGATGACATTGAAAATGAAGAGTGGTCAGAAGTTGTTAATTGCATGCTGCAATGGATCTTTGATCATGATGGCAAAGCAACAGGGAGCCTTTTGAACCGGCGCAAAGAAGAAATTAATCTTTTTCTTTTTGACATCAATCCAATTCAAGAGTGTTCTCCTAACATCCTGTTAAGAGCATTTAGAAATTACACTGGATCTCAGCAAGAAATTGATGCCATTAAAGAACTGGAAACGCTGATCAATCCTTATGTTCTTACAGCTTTTGCGAATTCTTTTAACCAAAAGCGTTCCGGCTGGATTGATGACCTCCTGGAGCAGGACGGATTGATTAATGCTTGGTCGTAGAATAAACTAATAAAAATCGTGAGTGCCATGGAAAAATCAGTGGAATCGCGGCAGTTTGAGCTTCCTCTTGAGCTTCAGTTCTCCATGCGGAGGGCTGAGCTGGAAGCTCAGGAGATGACCTGGGATCAGTTGTACGCCGCACTTCTTAACCTTTACCACCAGCGATTGATGGAATGGTTTGCAATCAAGGACATTTTGGCGGATGAGAATATTTCAATTGATTTTGATATTCCAACCGACCTCGAATTAGTAGAACTCGCCGCCGCATTTGCATACGACGACGAGGATGACGATGATGACGAGCTTCAGCCGTTTTGAGCTTCGTCAAGTTGAATGAGGCGATCTAAGTACCACTGTGCTTTTTTCAATGATTCGGTTCCGCCTTTATGCTTCTCACGCCAAATATATTTAGTAATGTTGCCTTTCAGGTAACCACGATATTCTTCGTTGGTTAAAGCTGCCTCAATGGCTTCAATGCACTCAATTCCACCACCGTCAGTGTAATGAGGTGGATGGTTAACGGCATCTGGAACAACGACAGGAGTTTCTTCTTTGACTGCCCAAGGCACAGGGCACACACCATCCTTGCATTCCATTAACGCATCAAGCCCCGGCGCTTGGCTGACAGAATCTTCTCCTCCTCTTCCGGTTCCTCCAGTTCCAGGACTAGGGTCCGGGGTCTTGGTGATGCCCCCATTGCCAAGCCTTCCTCCATCGATGGGATCAAACCAGTCGTTCCAGGACGTTGCCCCTCGATATTCAATGGATTCCGCTCCAGCCCTTGCTCGCATAAAGTCAACCCTCGGTTGTACATATCATATAAGGGTACATCATTTTCTTCATTATCGAGAGGCGCGCCAAAGCTTTCTTCCGTTAAACAACGGCATTTCAATTCGTCTTGTACAAAGCTATCTAAGAAACCGGCTGCGGTATGCATTGATATAGACATAAGGTTATCTCATTTACAATATTATCATGGCAAGTATATACAGTCCTTTATACGAAACAGGACAAAGGTCCGGTGGTACCTCTGGTGCTGAGGTATCGGATTTACGTCCAGAACAGGCGTACGACACAGACTTGCGTCGTCTAGATCCAGAAGAAAGAGAAGTTGCTTCTTCCTTAAATAATCAACAAGAACGTGTTGCTCGTTTTACGAAAGCAGCAAAAAGTGCTGCAGCATATAAACAACGTTCTGATATTGCAGACCCACAAATCAAAGGAAAAACGCCACGTAGTTCTCTTGATATGGGAGGTACTGTTATCCCCAACCTAGGCGAGCGCTTTGGTCGGGGAGGCGGAACTAATTACGCCAATAAACCACAAGGTCAATTTGGCAAGCCGTTTGGTTAAGCACGGGAAAAAACAACTTCTCTTTTTTGGTTTTGATACTTGCCCTTGCGGTCTTGGTACGTCACTTCGCAGGGGTTGCCACGATAGAACAGCAGCTGGGTAATGCCTTCATTGGCGTAGATGCGATTAAAAAGCCCGGTGCAGTTACTGATCTCAAGCGTCAGGTAACCTTCCCAGCCACTTTCGGCTGGCGTGATATTGACCAGGATTCCTGAACGTGCATACGTTGATTTGCCAACAGCAACGACAGTTACATCACCAGGGAGTTTAAGACGTTCTTGTGCAACGCCCAGGCAGTATCCATAAGGAGGTAGCAAGAAGTATTGTCCTCGTTCGTCTTCCAGGAGATCTGCAGGTTTTAAAATGTCAGGATCAAAGTTTTTTGGATCGCAATCCCCCGCTTGGACTTTGCCAAAAATCAGACATTGCTCTGGAGAAAGCCTGATGTCGTAGCCGTATGAGCTGAGACCATAGCTGAGAAGTTTCCGACCGTTTTCTTTGCTGATCAAATGATCCACAAAGGGTTCAATCATCCCTTCTTTTTCGGCCAGTTCTCGGATTTCCCAGTCAGCTAATACGCTCATAACATGACTCAATCGATATCACTATACAGAATTCAGGTGAGAATGCGACCCTTTTCCGAGTAGATGTCGATGAACCGTTCTGTGGCAGAGGCGACACGATCCTGGGGCTGCAGATAAACTAAAAATGATGTACAAGTTTTATGACTTGACACCCCATTGCTAGTGTTTTTCTTTAAAGTAGGTGCCGTTTTTAGGATACAGATCGGGAAATCAAAGATCCGCTGGTCGTAGCGGAACATGTCCGGGCAATTTGAAAAGTACAAACCCTGCTCAATTTCTCCAGCGAGCCAGGATTTGTAAAGTTTTTCAAACCAAACAGCGTGAGATGAACGCAAGGTCTTAGATGTTGCCCTGGTCATCTTCCACCGCTGGTTCTTTGCCTCCCAAAAGTAAGCCCCACTGGGAGGAAACAGATAGACACGACCAAACCACTGTTGAGAATTTAGCCCATCTTGAAGCGGAGTATAAAAATGTTCTGCTTCTACAAATGAATTTGCCGTAATCGAACTTGCAACATCAAGTTGGATGCCATCAAGAAGAGCATGTGCTGCAGATACCAGATCGTAATTAGTAATTAATTCAAGATCTTCTTTTTTGTACCCAGGGGCTGTGATACTCATTTTTGTTCTGTTGTCTTGTTGTAATCAATTTCTAAATAACGGATTCCATTCTGGTCATTAATGACGTATCCAGCTTTTTCTGTAGGATCAATTTTCTGTGCTGCCTCCAAAATGCGTCTGAAAGTTTCCGCTAAATCTCCACTATTTTGCTCTTCACATTTTTCTTGTGCTGAGTGAATCTCTTCCAAAGTCCAGAAGAACATTGAACGCTCTTTATCTTCTGGTTGAAACACCATGACACCAGGACCTTCTGCTTCCCACATCTTGCAGTAGTGCTGGCCCATATCACCAAGAATGAGTTTGAGCGTGGCTGAGAGCATCCTGGCACTTGTCTTGTCCATTTCTGGACCAATCACGGAAGCAATAAGTTTTTCGCGTCGATTCATTTTTCGATTAATCCTTGACGTGTTAACGATTCCAGCAGTTTAGGCAGAGGTTGGTAGATAACCACCATCTTACCAAGATTGCCGCGTTTTTTAATGAGCTTACCGCGTTCGTCTTTAAGCTTGTCGAATTCTCCAGAGCGAATTAAGTATTCTGCAACGCAACGCAAACGTCTTTTGAGGGGCAGTTCTGCTAAAGGGAATTTCCCACAAATTGTATCAGGACTTAGGTCTTTAAACGCTAAACGTAATCGATTGGCTAATGTCATACTGGAATTTTCGTCCTCTTCTTCATAGTTTTTTATGTTTTCTAAATAACGAACCAGACATCCGCTATCAAACGAACCAACGGGCGGCAAGAAATCTTTTACCTGTTCAGACAGTGAAAGAGGCAAAAGCTCTGAGTAATTTTCAAGAGTGACGGCATGGATGTCAATGCCTTTAAAGCGGTGTCCCATTATTGATTATTCCCGTTTGCACTTTTGTACATTGGACCTTTGTAAAAATCAGAAATTTCCGGCTTTTTATTTTTTGCAAATGACTGGATCAAATGATTCCACGGGATGCGAATGACTCCTTTCTTCCCTGGATCAGGATTGATGTTGACATAATGAATGCCTTCAACCCATCCTTTTTGAGCATTATGCCTACCAAGGCTGATCCAGTTGCGCAAGGTTTGATCAGACACCCCAAGACGCCTGGCACACTCTTCTGTTGAGATATACTCATCTGCAAATGCTTCCGGATTTAACAAATCCGTTTCATCATTTTGGTAACGGCTATGCCACATAGAAGCAAGGATATTGCGGATACCTTTTAGTTCATGCGCAACATCTTCTAGTCCTTTTCTAATTCCAAACGTTGCCATTGATGCGTTTCTTTTTCAGAAATGCTAATGTATAAACAAAGTTTTTGCTAGACAATGGAAAACGAAGTGCCCATGAGCCAGCCGCCCATTCCTCAGCTAGAGCAGGAGACGCCAAATGCCGTGTCGCCTGCTTATCCAGACGTGGAAGCAATGAAGGCCAAGGCTCGTGAACTTGCAATCCAACAGTTCCTGGCAAGCAAGGCAGCGCCAACAGGATTCACCCAACCATCGCCTCCTGTGGAGCAGCCACGTGTTATTTATTTGCGCCGGAATTTAACGGTCGCAGAGCTTATTGTTGTATTTGCTATTTCTTGTGGAATTGTTTATGGCATTCCCAACGCTATTAAATTTGTGGCAGATAAGCTACCACAAATTGAAGTCAAAGTAAAGTAATAAACACAGATCTCCTATAATTTAAGTTATAGGAATTGTGTTTTAATAGGTGGCTAACAGGAGAATATCTGAACTACCCGCAATTTCTTCGTCGCAAATTAACGACGAAGATCTTTTGATGGTTGTTGATGTTGGAGAAGTTGACCCCGGATTAAAGAATAAAAAATTTACATTTTCTGGAACTAAACAATATTTAAATAATTACTATTTACAAGTCACAGGCGGCTCTTTGTCTGGTGATCTTACTGTTGAAGGTAACTTTACTGTAAACAGCGGCTTTACTGCAAACACAATTACAATCCCTGGAACAGGAACATTTGCATATTTAACAGTCAACAGTGGATCTGTACTCAATGGAACCACAAGTGGCGTTACTTTTACAGGGTCTACTTTTCAAGGCACTAATATCAATGCTGTTACTGGTAACGTAACCAATTTAATCACAAGCACAGCAACTGTCACCACAGGTAATTTTACTCGTGTTAGCGGGTCAACAATTACCGGAGCAACGGGACAGTTTGGAACACTGACCGGACAAACAGTCAATAGTGCGACTGGTATTTTTCCCAGCTTAAGCGGTGCCAATATTACTGGCGTCAGCGGTGTCTTCACTACACAGCTTTCAGGAGTTGTTATTACGGGAGATACTGGAAGATTTAGTAATATTACTGGCGTTAGCGGCGTATTTACAACTCGTTTATCAGGCGCGACTATTACAGGCAGTACCGTTCTTGGCGCCAATATTACTGGAGTTAGCGGGACTTTTACTACGAGGCTATCTGGTTTAACAATTACTGGTTCTACTGGTTTATTTGCAACACTAACCGGAGCCTCAGGAGTTTTTACAACACAAGTATCAGGTACTACAATTACTGGCGCGACCGGTTCTTTTACAAACATTACAGGTTCTGTTGGTACTTTTACCACACAATTATCAGGCACTGCAATTACAGGTACAGCTGTTAACGCCACAGTAATTACGGGTGTATCAGGTGTATTTACAAATGCAATATCGGGTGCAATTGTTAGCGGAGATGCTGGAAGATTTACGTCAATCACTGGTGTAACAGGCGTTTTTACTTCTGCGTTATCTGGTTTAACTATTACAGGTGTAACTGGTTTATTCCAACGGATTGAAGCACTGACGGGTGTTTTTACTGACACCCTTGCAATTCCAACAATCAGTACGACTGGCAATATTATTGCTTCTGGAAACCTTGTTATTAGCGGAAGCGGAATAATTTCGTCTGGCTTGACAGTTAGCGGTACGCTTTCAGGCAATACAATTACCGGTGCAACGGGTAGTTTTACGACCTTTAGCGGGAACGATATTTATGGTTTAACCAGTATTTCTGGTGCGGTTATTACAGGAAATACCGGTAGTTTTACTAACATTACCGGTGTCAACGGTGTTTTTACTACCAGTTTAAGTGGCGCAGTAATTACGGGCACTACTGTTAATGCAACGACTGGTAATTTTGTTACAGGTATTTTTAACTTAGTCTCTGGCGCTACTATTACGGGAGATACCAGTCGTTTTACTGATATCACTGGCGTTTCCGGTGTTTTTACTTCTCGCGTTTCGGGTGCTCTTGTTACTGGTGATACTGGTTCTTTTGCCAACATTAATGCAATAAGCGGAAGATTCACAGATCGAATCTCCGGAGTATTTATTACAGGAAATACAGGTAGTTTTACCAGTATTACAGGCGTTTCCGGTGTTTTTACCACGCAGCTTTCAGGTACAACTATCACCGGTGCAACAGGTTCTTTCACTCAAATTACAAGTGTCAGTGGTGTTTTTACTACACAACTTTCGGGCACGACTATTACTGGTGCAACAGGCGTTTTTAGTCGCATTACTGGCGTTAGTGGTTTATTTACTACGTCTCTTTCTGGCCAAAACGTCTTTGGTGAAAATGGAACCTTTAATTACATCACAGGTAATACCAGGATTGAAGGCGCTACTCTTTCTGGAAGTACTGTTACAGGTACCAGTGGTCTTTTCAGTAGCGGTGTTTTTACAACAGGTGTTATTGGAGTTGGTGTATTAACACCAGCAACAGGAACACGTCTAGACGTTAGTGGTACTTATGTTAATAATGTAAATGCTGTTTCCGCTTTAAATATTAACTGCAGTAGTGGTAATTATTTTACAAAAACAATATCAACTTCAAGTACATTCACTGTTAGCGGCGTTCCAGCAAGTGGTAGAAGCTATGGAATGGTTCTTGAATTGACCCATACATCAGGTGCAGTTACTTGGTTTAGTGGGGTAGAGTGGCCAAACAGTACTGCACCAACTTTAACTACTAACAAAACTCATTTATTTATGTTTGTTACTGACGATGGAGGTGCTCGCTGGCGTGGATCAAGTTTAATTAACTACACTAACTAAGTAGAGATGGATCATAATACAAGAATATTGTTAATGAGCGCTGCTGGCGGTGCGGAGAAGGTTTACGTTGAGGATGTCTTCAGCACTTGGCTCTACACCGGCACCGGCAGCACGCAGGCAATCACGAATGGGATTGATCTAGCGGGTAAAGGTGGGTTAGTTTGGAGAAAAAACAGGAATCTCACTACTGGGGCAATTTCTCATTACCTGCACGATACCGTCAGGTCTCCCCAAAGCGGGATGCCAACAAGCCACAGACTATCTACCGACCTTTTAAATGGTGAGTTTAGTGATAATGATTACATTACTTCTTGGAACTCTGACGGTTTTTCGTTTGGTACTGGAAACCCTTCCCTGAGCGGTTCAGGTAACACAGTCGCCTCCTGGACCTTCCGCAAAGAGCCGAAGTTCTTTGATGTGGTGACTTATACAGGGGATGGAAATAACCGTACTATTGCTCATAATCTTGAAAGTGTACCAGGTTGCATCATTGTTAAGAGAACAGATGCGGCATCAAATGTTGGGTGGGCTGTTTACCATAGATCTTTAAGCAATACGGAAGTTATTTACCTAAATAGCACCGGACAAGTTCAACAATTTATGACAGCAACATGGAACTCAACTACACCAACAAGTTCTGTTTTTTCATTGGGAAGTGATGCTGATGTTAACGCCAATGGAGGCACTTACGTTGCCTACCTCTTTGCGCACGACGCTGGCGGGTTTGGCGATAGCGGGAATGACAATGTGGTGAGCTGTGGCTCGTTTACAACGGACGGCAGCGGTAATGCAACTATTACGTTAGGCTGGGAACCTCAGTGGCTGCTGATTAAAAGAACAGACGGAATAAATAGTTGGTGGCTTTGCGATCCAATGCGTGGACTTTCTCAGACTAGTTTTGCTTATTTAAGCGCAGAATCTAATAATCAGGAGTTCACTTATTCAGCGGGGGCAATTAAATTAAATCCAACTGGCTGTAGTTTCTCAGGGTTTTGGCCTGCTAGCGCTAAGCACATTTATATTGCTATTCGCCGTGGCCCAATGAAAAAACCCCTGGACGCAACAAGAGTTTTTACCCCTGTTGCTTATACAGGAAATAGCACAAGTAACAGCACAGTACAGAATTTAACAACTAATATTGCAGCTGATATGGCTTGGATTACAGATAGAAATTATGGTGCACAAAATAAACAATCATTTGATAAGCTTCGCGGAAAAGACGTAGTTTTATATCAAAGCTCGACATCAGAAGAAAGTAATTTTAATACGCTTTATTCACCTGCTTCTGTCTCATTTAACAATACACAAACTGTTTTAACAGGACAGTTTACGGCAAATGGTGTATACAACTCTTCAGGATTTACTTTTATTGCTTGGAATTTTTGCCGTGCCCCTGGTTTTTTTGATATTGTTTGTTATACCGGAACAGGTGTTAACCGCACAGTAGATCATGGACTTGGCGTAACTCCAGAATTAATGCTTATTAAAAAACGTAACGTAGTAGATCGTTGGGTTGTTTACGCTAATAACGACAATACTGATTACTTAGTATTAAATACAACAGCAGGCAGTGTTGATGACAATACCATGTGGAACGATACATCGCCAACAGAATTAGTGTTTACTTTGGGGACAAACAATGACGTTAATGGTAGCACAGACACTTTTGTTGCTTACTTATTTGCCTCTTGCCCCGGAGTTTCTAAAGTAGGCTCTTACACAGGAACCGGTGCTACTTTAGATATTGATTGCGGCTTTAGTAATGGCGCTCGTTTTGTCATGATTAAACGTACAGAACCTGCTTCAACAGGTGATTGGTATATCTGGGACACAGCACGTGGAATCATCAGTGGAAATGACCCCTATTTACTTCTTAATTCCACAGCAACAGAAGTTACCAGCACTGATTATATAGATCCGTTAAGCTCTGGTTTCCAGATTAGCTCCACTGCTCCTGCCGCCATTAACGCACTTGGTGGCAACTTTATTTATCTTGCAATTGCCTGATTATGGAACTTCGAAATCGCAGTACTGGTGCAGTAATTACTGATCAACAATTCCGATTAAATAACCCTAATACTTCGTTTCCAGAAGTATTGACGTCTAGTATTATCAACAGTTTTGGTTACGATCCTGTTTTAGAAGGTCCACAAGCTACCGTGATCCCGCCGTATCAATACAGCCAAAGAGACGGTGTTATTAACATTGATGGAAAATGGTTTACCCGTTACATTGCTGGTCCTGTTTTTAAGGATTATGTCGATGCAAAAGGGATTACCCATACAGCAGCTGAACAATATGAAGCTTATTGTTTTGCTAAAGACAACGAACAAGCTAGAAATATACGTATAGAACGTAATCAATGCCTTGCTTCTTGTGACTGGACTCAATTACCAGATAGCCCACTCAGTACAGAATCTAAAACAGCCTGGGCCGTCTATCGAGAAGATCTACGTAACATTACAAGCCAAGCAGGTTTTCCTTGGAATATCCAATGGCCAACTAAACCGGATATAAATTAAAGCGCATAAAACACAAGTCATTTTAAAGTTAAAATAATAGGTTTTAAAAAAATGACAATAGAACTTGTTGATGCGGCTAAATTTTACAAAGAATTTGCACATCAAAAAAAAGCATGGGAGTGGCTGCAAAAACAGTTGACCGCATCTCAACTAGATGAGTTTGCTGTTCTTTATCGTAACAGTGAAGAAAAACACGAACCTGCGCAAGAATCTTTTTCTAATACATGGGAAGGTATTTTTGCTGCAAGTAAAAAAGCAGGTGCAAAATTTCCTGAATGTGTTGCTGCACAGTGGGCGCTTGAATCAGGCTGGGGAAAACACACATCAGGTAAAAATAATTTTTTTGGGCTTAAAGGATCTGGCTCTAACATTAATACCCAAGAGTTTATTAATGGTAAATGGGTCACAATTAAGGCTGGTTTTATTGATTTTCCTGACCTTTACACTTGCGTTACTTATTTAGTTGAGCGTTGGTATAAAGACTTTGGAAAATTTAAAGGCGTTAATCGTGCTGCCAGCAGAAATGAATGTGCACGATTGTTGATTGCTGAAGGATACGCCACAGACCCAGATTACAGCTCTAAATTAATTCAAATCATGGATCGACAGTTCCAAAATATTGGAGAAAAAGAAGATCCAAAAGATCCACATGTTAATAATTTTGTGCCATGGAGTCCGTTTACTTATCGGGTAACACCTAACATCACCTATGGAGAACTAACACTTAATAAAGAAGCACGGCGTTTTACCAAACAATATCAGTGTGATACAGCAAAAGAAATTTGTTTATTTTTAGAACGTGTTAGAAAGCAGTTTGGGAATAAACCAATCATTATTACTAGTGCTTCTCGTCCAGAGCCTATTAATACTCAAGTAGGTGGCGCAAAAAATAGCGAGCACACATACAGTGCACCATCCAAAGGGGCAATTGATTTTTATATTGAAGGCGTCAGCATTTATACGGTGCAAGAATGGTGTGACAAAAACTGGCCGTACAGCCTAGGATACGGTGCGCCCAAAGGTTTTGTTCATGTCGGCATCAGGGAAGGCAAACCAAAAGTACGCTGGGACTACTAAGGTGAAGAAATACAAAGAACCGCAGATACGCGTGAATATCTGCTGGGAAGTTCGCAATGAAAAAAAATGCGTAACACTTCCAAAAGCGGAAGCGTACGCAACAAGAGATTGGGTTGAAAAAGAAGGTGGTGTCTGTTTTTGGTTTCAAGCACTGCCTGATTAATCAGCGCTGTTTTGCGCGACCAACAACCAATGCGCAAATTTCAATCAGACGATAAAGCTTGCGCACAGCAGCATCATCTTTTGGAGTAGGAGTTAAAGCACAAATAGCAGAAGCTGCAGCGTGAATAGCAAGAGCAACTTCAAGATACTGGTTAAGATGAGACATAATGCTCCATGTATTTTTTGTATTCTACCGCTGGATCTTTAAAGTAATAAAAAGAGTCAGCTGATTCTATGTATTGCCAGTTTTCAGCTCCTTTACGTTTAAACCATTTCATATAAACCCGACGTTGTTTATCTTTTTTTACAGCATCAAACCAAAACCAAAGCCCGTCATACCAAAAAATATGGTCTTGAAGTTCCTTTAATTTAGAAAAACCCCAAGTCAATGGCTTAGTACCTGAATGCCCAGACATTGAGTGTTTTAATTTTCGAGCACGTTTTGTTTTGCGATTGTGAAACCAATCACTGAGCTGACGTCTTGATTTACTAACGCCCAATACCACAAGCCAAACACAAGTTTTATTAACATAAACCCAAGGTTTTGCTGTAATGGCTACCCATTGGTCTTGATCAGTTTTTAAAATAAAGCGTTTGATTTTGCGTTTGGATCTATAGGTCATAAATTTTACAAGCAGCTGCACTTGGATTGTTTTTGCAATATAGCGCAAAAGCAGAAGCAGGGCTTTGTTGTTTTGTTTTTGTAGCAACAAACACTTTAAAAAAGTTTAAAAATTTCATGAGCATTTAAGCAAAAATGTTAAACAGTAAAGCTTGTCTTTAGTATTTACTCTTCATTTAAATCCGCAATTACATGGCTTTCTATCAGATCTTCATATAATATGAGTGAATAATCTTCGAATAAAATATCAGAGATTTGTGTTGGGAATTCAATTGTGACAGCTACTTCATAGTCTAATAACTCATTTCGTGTTGTTGATATACATAAAAGATAAGATCCGGTCTCCAAAGGAAAATAAGCATTATTACCTTTGTCAAAACGATTTGGTTCAAAATTATTATAAAGATCCGAACTTGCACCCATAACAGTGCCTGTATAGGGATAAGTCTTTACGCCATTAAGATCAGTAACAACATTATCCTCATCAAAAATAGCTCTTTCTTGAATTGGTATTAGGTTTAGATCATAAGCAGAGACTTGAATGTATTGTGGCCTTGGACCACCTTTGGTAATAATAATCCAACCGGGAGAAAGGATATTAAATTGAAACCAGTGATTATAAGTTCCGCCACCAAAACCGCCATTGGATGTATAGCGAGTATCAGCGCTACCAATGACTTGGTTTTTGGGGCCTAACGTACCTTTTAAAGTTCGAAACGAAAGCTCAGAGAATGTACCAACTACAAGTGGATCTTTATGCGTTCTTTGTCTTTGAGATTGAGATACGCGCATTTTGATTTTTATTTAATATTTTACTCCGTCGTTTCTTTATGCTCTAAAGGGTGATTAATAGTCTGTTTGAAATTACGTTCAGTAATGATTGTGTTGTCTTTATTCGATCCATACACCATTAATTTTTCTGCTACAAACCGTGTTTCAAAAGGAGAAATAGTATTGGGTGGAAAGAGACGATTCCAGCTTGAGATTAGATGTAATGGATTGCAACACAAGGGGTTGCCGCAAAGTCTGGTGACAACCATGGAACCGATGTCCCCCCAAGCGCATTGGTAGATCGCCTTATGAGGAGTCACATTTTCAGCTTTTTGATGGCTATAAGACGAGCGGTAAGAAGGAAAGCAAACCCGCTTGGGACTGTATCGAGTCCCATTCCTCAAGGGCCAACAATCATCCGTATCTTTAATCTCAACTTTGGACCAAAGCTTTTCATATTTAATTTTGTATTCCAAATTCAGATAGTTGACATCGAATCCACAGACGTTAGAAAGGATTTTTTTGACGCAAAAGTAACACCAGTGCGTCTTTGAGTCACGGATGTAATGGTTGTGTGGACAAACAAAACCTTTGTAATAGCCATGCGTTTTAAGAACTGCGTCACTAAGCGTCTCGATATTGGGAACGTACCGGAAACCAGTGTCCTCTAAGGATTGTTTGATGTTGCGGTAGAAATTTGCCATCTCAGGAAAAACGGTTGCTAACGGGGACAGCAATTAGCTCCAGGCGATTGTCTTTTGTTTTGTTGTCGTCTGCATGGACGATGTCGTACCCCTCAATTGGTTTTTTGTGTCGCATGAGATACACAATGCGATGTGCCAGGTATCGCTGGTTGTCCACGCTCACCAGATAGAAAGAGTTGCTGCGGTTTAAACGGCCCGCCTGATCCCCCTGCTTGCGCCTACCACGGTCGGTTCTGTGCGCCAGGGCGCTTGGGTACTGGTCCGATAACGCAAGTAGTTCTTCGAGCCTCCAGAGGGGAGGTAGAGGGGTGTGACGTGAGCCCATGGGGAAGTGCGAATGAAGGCCAGAGTAGCAGAGAAACAGAGAATGTGGCATAAAAACAGAGAATAGGTATGTTTTTTCTTATATCTCTAGCGGATGACGCCGTTGCCACACAGTGTACGTGTTTTATTTCTCTTTACTTTCCTTGCTCAACTTTTCAACATTACACCCTTTTCAACAATGTCATCTGCTAGCTCTAGGGTATGAACGGCACTTATTCTCTGTTTTTCTGCATCTCATTCTCACAATCTCTGCAAATACCACTGCCCCTTGGTATCACCACAAACAAAAACCCCCGCCGAAGCAGGGGTCCAATTTTTTAATTGTCTATCGATCAATCCTTTTTTTCTTTGCTTTTGCTTTAGGTTTCACGATACGCGGCACCTCTTCCTCCTCCCTGGACAGCACCTCCTGGAAAGTGTCATCAAACTGACCTGCTACTGTCTCCCAATCGAAACAGGTATCGGTTACACGGTCGTAGCAGGCCTGGGCCACCTGATCGAGCTTGTCACGGTTGTCGTAGAGGTCGCCAAGGATGGCAGCAAGGTGGTTGTCGTCAGGGCAAGGCATGATGCGACCGAAGTTGGTGTCAACATCGGCGTGGAGGGAGCGGATCAGCTCACCAGTGCCTTCAAAAATTTCTTTGCAAGAGGTGTGATCGGGTACCACCTGGGCCACACGACAGGCTGCATGCTCAAAGTTGACAAGACCCCAGCCTTCTCCTTTACAAGTGTTGACGCCTACGTCAGCGACGTTGTAGATGGTGTTAAGCATCTCTACCGACACCGAGGGCGGCTGTTCATGAGGAGTGGTCATAATGATGCGATTATTTGGATCAAGACCCTGGCGTGTCATTTCCCGTCCAAATAACGACATCACATCCCAGCCCTGGTCTTTCATTCCCATGTGGAGATAAAGCTTGGCATCAGGACGATCAACAGCAAATTTTGCAAACGCACTGATAGTGATATCAATTCGTTTGCGGAACTGATTGCGGTTGCCATTGAAGACAATAAAGTCATCTGGGCTTAGGCCAAGTTGTTTGCGTGCTTCGTTTTTATCAATGGGATAGAACTGATTTGGTGTCATGCCATGAGGAATGACGGTGATAGGGACCTTGGCACCCGCTTTAATTGTTTCATGTGCACCAAATTCTGTATAACAGATGGCTGCATCCCAATCGTTGAGTGTGTCAAGCAATGCTCCATACCATTCATAAGAATCCATGGGGTAATAGCCCACGAATTTGAACTTGAGTTGATCACGAAGATCAGCGATACGTCGCCACTGCTCATTAATGATCCAACTGTCATTGATTGTAAAGATCACATCGGGATGGATACGTTCAACGATTTCGCGAATGCGATCTTCTCCAAAGGGTGCCTGCTGGAATCGATTGGAGGCTGGATACATGAAGTATTCCTCCTGGAGCGGGGTGTAATCACCATGCCAATTACAACCCAGCACATGGATTTCATATTTATCTTTTAACCTGCTCAGTACATTTTCAGTTACACGAGCAAAACCAGTGGTGGCTACAATATCACCAATCCACAAAAGCTTAGGTTTGTTGTCAGTCATCTCAATTAATTGACTGACAATACTATACAGATTCTGTCGGAGTTGTTGAACGTATTAGTTCTTTTTCTTCTGCTGTTTGTGCTTTGAGTTTGTATTTTAAAAATTCCGCTGCTTTATGTGAATTAGTTGTATCACCACAGGTATAAAGATCAACTGCTGCGTAGCCAATCTCAGGCCAGGTATGGATCGAGCAGTGCGATTCTGCCAGCAATGCCAACAGTGTTACACCTTGCGGTTCAAACTTTTCACCGATGATCCGCAGGATGCGTGCATTAGACATCTGCAGTGCCACCTGCATCAGCTCTTGGAGAGCGTTGTAGTCGTCTAGTAACTGCTTGTCGCAGTCGTAGAGATCAAGGATGAGGTGGCGACCGTTACTCAACTGATCAATTCAAGTTCTTCTATTCTTGCATCAGTTTTCTTAAACAATGTATCGCCATAGAACTCTTTCCATTTTTCTTTATCCATACCGACTTCAACAATCGATGGGTAATCACTGTATTTAGTTTTGTTGGAATCACGGACAGCAATATTGTTTACACGAATGCCACGCGCCTGCTTCATTTTGTAGACATTAAGTCCAAGCTGGTGTACACATACGTCCATAACCAGTGATTCAAAACGACTACGACCAAGAATATTGCTGTTACTACCGCGAGAAAACTCACAGTAGCTGGCGTATAACCATTCATCCCAATGGGAATAGATGTAGGTAGTGCCTGCACTGGTCTTTGCCAAACCAATAGCACTAGATACACCTGGATCAAAGACAACACAATGACTCATCCAATCCATAATTTGATTGGACTTAAGGATTTGCTCCTGGTGGTGACGTGCAAAGAACTCAACTTTCTTGTTGGTCTCCATCAGGTATTCACGCATCTCATCTTCCGACATATCCAGCACCCAGTTCACGAGACCTGGGAGCATGAAAGCAAATTCACCAAAGGGCTTGCCCTTGTCATCCATATCAATGAGCGTCTTTTGCTCAGCAGATGAACCAGTAAATGGGCGGTCGAAAGGAATGGTTAAGCGACGACGTGCCAAACCAGAGGTTGGATCCGTGGTTTGGATTGGTTCGTTGGCGGTGATCATGACCAGTCCATTGAACTTGAATGGCTTCTGGCTACCAGCCTGGAATTTACGTTCGTTACGAATTAGGTCACGACCGGTGATTGCTTTTAGTACCGATACGGATCCGCCATAACGTTCTACATCATTGAAGAGCAAGAGTTTCTTCTTATAAAGGTTCGCGGTTTCAAAACGATTTTTTTCTAGGTGCTCTAGCGAGGAAATCATGGCGTTGTCATCACCCACCAATGCGTGAGCCAGATTGGAGTAGGTGGACTTACCGGATTTACCTGGGCCGACAATCTCAACAAACTTCTGGATTTCCGAGTGCCCAAGGAGTACGGCACGCAACCAAGCCCGTAGTACTTGGGTTCGACCCCAGTGTTGATCTTGCGTGGACTTCAACCACTTAATGATTGGTTCACATCCTGCCGCCGGGTTGTAGTCGTACGGCAGTTGTTGCGTGATATAAAGTTCTTTCTTGAATCCAGTCAACTCCCGAGTGCTGACATGGAGTACACCATTGGTAAACAAGAGGAGGTCATTACCTTCGTACCAGTCATCAAAGATGGTGCTGATCTTGAGCTGCTCTAGCACATCATTGATCATTTTCATGCTGTAGCCATTGGGCAACAAGTTTTCTTTCACTTTTTCCAGCTTGTCTTTTAAGTCGCCTTTAATCTCGTTATCCGAAAGCTGAGACCACAGACCTTTGCTTTGGTATTCGTAGATAAAGAAGGTGTTGTGTGCCTGGCTGAAGTGCAGATTATCTTTATAAAGCTGCAGCATCACATCAGCGATTACGTCATAGGACGGATTGCCTTGCTTCTCTTGTTTCTTTTTCTTACCAAGCTGAGCTTTGATTTCGGTTGCCTGCCACTCAACCCTTTTAGGTGCCGGTGTTTCTTCAGGTTTAATTCCTAATTCACTTTCTAATTCTTCTAAGAGTTTGGACACGTGATCAAGGGTTTCGTCGGGGACATTCAGAGCTTTGTATTCTTGTTGTTCAAGAGGTGGTTTCCAGCCATGCTCTTGGGCGATATGCAGAAGGGTACCAAGACCACGACCGCCACCTTTACTGAAGGAGAGCCAACGCTTGTGGCACTCACCTTCTTTGTATTTATCCGATTGCCGGGACCATTGATCCCATTGATCGAGTAGTGAGTCATCCAGTTGGTGCAGCACCTGACCAACAGTGATCCAGGTGTCGTAATCATCGGCGGCATTGGGACCCATGCCCCACATACCATCGACTGCAAGCTTCATGTCCCGCTCAAGATCGATGACGGTATTGATGGCAAAACCTGGGCCAACACGACGGCTGACTTCTTTGGCGGGCGAACCTTGCTTGACGTTTTTATTGATGATGAGTGTGAGGAGCCAGTCCGGGAATTCCGGGATGTCAGGAATCCACTCGAATCCCATGCCTTCTGCGGTGTAGTAACCAGCGGTTTCAGGATGGAGACCCATCAACACGCCTTGGTGCTTACACCACAAGATTTCAAGTTTTTCTAGGTTGCCTTCCGCCTGCCAGACGTACTTGTTACGAACAAAATGTTTTTGTTTTTCTCGTGCAATCTTGTATAATTTGCGCTCACGCCCAGGTTTTCCGCTGCAGATCGTTAGCGTTGGAGGGAGTGCAGCATTAAATTCGGCGGTGTCAGAGAGTTCGGATACCAAGTTGTAGACGGTTGGCCCATCAATGTCAACCCAAACAAAACCGAAGGGATGATTAAAGACAGGCCCAGACAACAATCCAACAGCTTTGCATTTACCTGTGATGATTTCTTCTTCAATGTCGGTGACGGTAAAAGGTTTGTTTTGCCAGCCAGCCGTATACGGATCTTTATTGCTACCCAGTGGAGTCAGAGGCCAATCAATAGGGATGTAATCGAGTCTGATTTCGCCAGGCTTAACAATTTGCTGGTTTTTACTGGTCATAAATCCCTACCTGGTTTACAGCTACTTTAAAGTCTCGTTGGGGGAAAAGGTCCTCCTTTAAGATTAGAAAAGCGTGAAGATGCATGTTGGTGGGCAGGCAAAAACAATCCCCATCAGCCGCACTTGACATGAGGCTTTGGAGAGTCTGCATCCACTCACCCACAGAAACGTGGATGTCCATGGAGGGTGCTTTGAGTGTCTCTTCATCCTACGGTGACCAATCCAGGAGAACTCACAAGATTTTATTAAATCACTGAGACTTATTAGACTCATTTTGTTTATATTTATTTCTCTTATCTATCGAATTAAATTCATTCATAACTCTGTTATAAATTGCAACAGCATCTTCTTTTGTTACAACAGCTTGCTCACATGCGATAGTCCATGCAAGACGCTTGCGACATTCCATTGGGCTTTGGGGGTCGTAGCTCACTAGTTTACCAAAGCATCTAAATCAGATCGGGATCATAGACTCCACAGTTTTCGATTTGAGTGTAGTACTCAGCGACCAGTTGGTACCAGTCTTCCCTTAAAGAGTCAAGAAATTTTCTAGAAATTTTAAAAATTTGAGTACGCACTGGCGTAGATACCAGGATTGCCGCTTGTTGTACGGTCATGCCCAGGGTCTGCTCAATAGCAATGTCATAAGCAGCGAGTTGCTTGCACGTTTTTTTAAACTTTAGATGACCGCCAAGAAGATCTCTCCACTCCTGGGAGCCTTTTTCTAGATCTTTTGGCCATTTTCTACTGTATGGTTTGACGCTTGTTTTTAAATCTGCAAGCGTTAGTTTGTTGTTGGCAACAGCAATAATATCAGGAGCGCCAGCCCAAGCACGACCTTCGGAATCGCAACCCCAGACGCGAGCAACGTCATCAGCGCCGATAGTAAAATTAAATTTATCCAGCACAGGAGATTCGGCCCAAAGCACCTCTTGAAATTGATCCAAAATTGGTGGCATGCCCGCCCAAAAATTTGCATAATCTTCTGGTATGTCTGGATTCTTGTTACCCTTGAGGTAGCATTCCATGCCATAGTGGATGGCGGTACCTCTTTCAGCAGCAGCTTCTTTAACACCGGGGTTTGCTTTAGACCACATTTCAAGCTTCCGTTTATTTGCTTCGGAAGCTGTCTCGCTAATGATAGTAGTTACGGACGGTGCAGGCCCAGTGGGTAACGGAGTTGTATAGTGACGTTTTCCGTTAAGCGTAATTCTGGCTGCGGTCCGATTAATTGACCGCATAACTTCTGGTTGCTCATCCTTGGCCTTGATCCAAGGATCTGATGTATTCAGTTTAGCAACCATTGCAGGTTTTGTGTATTGGTGCTAGTTTACCGCATGTGTCAACAAAGTGTGATGGACGATTTTAAATACGCGATCCTTTCAATCCTTGGGGCTATGCTAGTAGTGGTTTCTTTAGACCTGTACTTATTTCTTTACGTTTCCAAGTGAATAAATTTGTACTAACGATTCAAGGGTACATTAGTTGTTTTGGTTGGGTTTTTACGGAAACCTACAAAGCAATTTTGGAACGGTGCCCTGATCTTAAGTTATGGAATACACCAACTCATCCAGATGATTTTTTGTGTTATGCGGAACGTGTTAACGGTCGCCTTGCCATGTTGGCAGTAGCCCTTTTCTTTTTTTGGTGCACAGCTCATGGGATCAAACTTAACGAGATTCTATTTTGACTTTGACGAAGATTGTCGTACTGGCTGCCTTAATTATTTAGCTTTTGAAGACATTGAAACTATTGAAGCAGATCTTTATGAAATAGAGCTACAATCCAAAGAGATTTCTTACACTCGAATCGACTTATAGCAATGACACGTACTTGGCAAGATTATTTTCAACCTATTAAAAACAAGTTAGGCGCTCGCCAACACACCTTTCAAAAAATCTTTAAGTATTTAGATGAGTGCCAAAAGCCAGTGATTATTGAGACTGGGACATATCGAGAAAGAGACAATTATACAGGTGATGGTTGTTCGACACTTTTGTTTGATAACTACATTGATATTCGTGGTGAAGGAAAACTTATTTCAATTGACATTGATCCAGGTGCCTGTGCACTAGCAAAACAAGCAACCAAGCATGCTGAAATTATCGAATCGGATTCCGTAGAAGCCCTTGACACTTTTACAGGTGCATGTGATCTTCTTTATTTAGATTCATATAACATCACGGATTGGAATAATGATTGGGCACCAGCTGCTCATCACCTCAAGGAGATATTTGCGGCACACTCTTTGCTATCTCCCGGCACTTTAATTGTGATTGATGACAATATTAAAGCCCCTGATGGCCGTCGCCACGGCAAAGGACGTTTGGTTCACGAACTTATGGAATCTATTGGTATTGAACCATGGTTTGATTCCTATCAGATTGGATGGATTTGGATCTAGATATCCGTACTTTTCAAAACCTATATAATGCATGACAATATAAATAGGTCAAAAAACCGTTATGTTTACTATAGTAAGAGGACCACGTAGTTCCGAAATGTCTCTTTCTACTCAAGTTAAAGAGTCCATTGAAAGCGCAGCTAATTGCATGCGTGATGCATTGGCATTTGCTGCACGTACAGAGCATCCAATTACGATTACTACCATCTCCGACATCTTGTGTCGCCTGGAGTCCCTGGAGCAAGTTGATGATTTAATGCAGCAATTTGCTAAGAAAGATGAAGGCAAGACGAATCCCTACCGAGGCTGAACGCCTCAAAAAATATTTCCGTCAATTGGCGTATCAAATTCCTGAGCCTACCCGCAAGGAGCTGGAGCAGGTATTATCACGTCCGTGTAAGTGGGCTAAAATATTAGAAGAACGTAAGAAACAAGTGACGTGAATCTGTTTCAGCTGACCGGTAAATTTTTAAATAGCCCATTTGGAAAAGCTGCAGTTTCCCAGGGAATGGCTGCAAGCAGTAATGATCCGTTAAATAAAGGTGCAGCCAATTTATTTGGTTTGCCTTATGTTTCTATTCCTGCTTTAGGAGTTATGACTTTAA
>JACCDW010341563.1_pt1 | contig 33744 bp, 40 predicted proteins | sample 7449781 | NCBI WGS metagenome assembly JACCDW01 (sample SAMN15323449, study PRJNA562643) | freshwater metagenome | isolation source: river surface water | place: USA:Blue River Watershed | collected 2017-08-18
AATGAATTGGAAGAATTAAATCTACTTTTAAAACATTTACAACAAAAATATCCACAACTTGTTTATAAAGTTATTTTTCTACAAAAATTTGTTTTTGGAGAACCCGAACTCTATGAAAAAAATAATAATATTCTCATTTTGCGAAAAAAAAAAGAAGTTTCCAATTTTGAATATAAAGTCCCCCCTATTATCGACATTTTTTATGAAAATAAAGATTTTATTCTCAAAAATATATAATTATCTATTTAACGTAAAATTGATATACTTAAAAAAAATGAATAAAAACACATAAACTATCCAATTTCTATATAGAAATCAACAAATATCTAATATGTTACGTGATATTACTAATTCTCCACGTTATTGTAATGCTTTGGAGTCTCCTCCATCATCCAAAAGTCGACGCTTCCATTTCCCCAAAAAAACATTAGAAGATGAAATTATCGAATTAAATCAAACTATTTCCTATAAAAATAATCCAAAAGAAGCCCAAATGCCTATCTCCTATACCGTATTTCATCTATATCATGATGGAACAATAACGAGACAACGTGGTGGAATTAATTATTTATCAGGAGATGAATTTGTCATTCGAAATAAATTGATGGAAAATGATAGAAATCTCTTTCATTTTCCTATGTGGAATGAAACTTTAGGAAAAAGTTATGTAGTTGTGAATGAATGTGAAGCAAATATATGTCGCGCTCAAATGCAAGATATTTATAGACGTTCATTTTTTTAAGTTCAACACATTTTTTATAATAAATTCTTTTTAATTCAATAAAAAGATTAAGGATTTAATTGAATATTCATTTCAATAGTAAATTTTGGATACAAAATACCCAAATATTTTTGAATACATTTTTGATATTTTTTTAAAAGAGTATTCATTTTAGCAATAATTTCAGTTGTAATCTTTGCATTTGGAATACGAAATCCATAAATAATTTCTTTCTTTTTCTCTTTTTTATTTTTCATAAAATAAAATCCTATGGAACCAATCTCTTTCATTGTACTCACTTTTCGAACATTCATAAATGCTGGATATCCAAGAAATTTCCCCATTATATGAGGATTCTTGATATCATCCTTACTATGATAGAAAACATGTTTTACTTCTTCTGGAATAGGATATTGTGAAATAATACAATAAATAATACCATTTTCATGATTCATTTCATAATGCATTTTGTAATAATTCAATATGTGTAAAAAAGATTTCTTATATCGCGAAGAAAATTGAATATAACAACTCTTTCTACACTTTTTGAATGTGAGAAAGAGATTAATTGCTGATTTTGAATCCGCATTTTGCTTTACGTATCTCGCATATTTCTTGAAATAAAGAATATCCATTTCCTCTTTTTGTACCATTTCTATATACTTCTATTGTATAGAAAGATTTGAATCAATTTTTGTTCATTCTCTTTACGTTAGGTTAATTATCTATAGAAATATCAAAAAGAATGAGAGATATGAATATAGGTTTTTGGTCAAATCAATTAGGTGAAAGAGGAACTGAAGTTAGTCTCTTTGATTATGCATTTTATAATCAAACTTTATTAGGAAATACCTCTTTTATTTTCTATCACAAACATTCACCTTTTAATAACAATGAAATTATACAAAAATTTCAACAATATTTCACTGTTATTCCTCTTCAAAATTTTGATGAAATTGATAGTTTTATCCAATCTCATCAAATTACTCATCTTTATATCATAAAATATGGACTTTTTGATAATCAATTAAGTAAAATAGCCAAGAATTGTGTTCATTGCGTTTTTGATTGCACACAACCTCATGGTGATATTTATTCAACCATTTCTTCTCATGTTCATGGATATAACAATCATATTCCTATTGTTCCACATATAATTGATTTACCAAACCATAATCGAAATATGAGAGAATTATTAAATATACCTTCCAATGCGATTGTATTTGGAGGATATGGAGGAAAAGATAGTTTTGATATCCCTTTTGTACATCAAACTATTTATGATATTGCTTATCATCATTCGAATATTTATTTCATTTTTGCTAATTTTTATCCATTTTGTGCATCTTTACCCAATATTCTACATCTTCCAGCAATTATAGAAAAAGAAAAGAAAACAGAATTCATCAATACATGTGATGCAATGATATGGGGTAGAAGAGATGGAGAAACATTTGGATTAGCCATAGGTGAATTTTCATCTATGAATAAACCAGTAATATGTATGGATATAGGACATCGATGTCATATTGATATATTAAAAGAAAAAGGGATTTACTATACAAATGATAAGGATTTACAAGAAATTATTGTAAATTTTAAACCAGATAAGGAAAAAGATTGGAATGCATACAGAGATTATATGCCTGAAAAAGTTATTGATATTTTTCGAAAAATATATTTGGATTAAAAAATATATATTTAATAAATAGAAATGATATATATTTTATCAGGCGCTTCACAAAACCATTCTAAATCTTTGTCTAAATTTATACAAAGTGTATATCAAAATGTAACAATCCCTTTTGAATTATATATATATGACCTTGGTTGTACAAAAGAATATATAGAATCAATACAGAATATGTATCCAAATGCAAATTTACGAACTTTTGATTATTCAAAATATCCAAGTTATTTTAATATCCAAATCAATGCAGGTGAATATGCTTGGAAACCAGCTATCATTAATGAAGTTTTAGAAGAAATAAAAGAAAAAGGACTCAAAGAAGAAGAAAATATAATGGTATGGTGTGATGCAGGTAATTTAATATTACCTTCATTCGAAAAATTAATAGAAACAACACGAAAATGTAAAATATATAGTCCATGTTCGGGAGCAAATATCAAAAAATGGACACATATCAAAACACAACAATATTTTAAAATAGCCAAGAGACAAAGAGTATTAGGATTTCGCAATCGTAGCGCAGGTTTTGTAGGTTATAATATTACATATCCTGAAGTACAAGACTTTATAAAACAATTTGTGGAACATGCTAAAATAAAGAAATGTATAGCACCAGAAGGGAGTAATCGTAAAAATCATAGACAAGACCAAGCACTCTTTTCAATTTTATATTTCTTTTTTAAAGAAAAATATAAAACATCCGTCGTCAATGAAATGATAGGAATGAGTATTCATAATGATTGTGATTAATTTGTCATATTATCTATCCTATCTATATTTTTAGCAAGTTGATTGAAAATCTTTTTTGCATTTTCACAAGATATTTTTGTTATAATCTCATTTTTTTCTTGATTTTGAAATTCCTCAAGAATCAATTCTCGTATAATATCAACGGTTCGAGAATTACATTCTGGAACATCTTGAATAAATTTATCTAATAATTCTGTAAAATAATTTTTTATTTTTGTCCAAACAACTTCACATAATTCATCGCGCTCAATTCGAATATTTCTTTCTATATCATTTTTGAATATCATTCCTTTCTGTTTTACACAATTGGAAATATAAAAATTTAAATTACTCTCATTTTTCAATATTTCGCGTAATGCATCTTGAAAAACCGTTGTAAATAATATCTTTCTGTGTTTTTCTTCACTGATATGACTTGTATCAAATTTTTCGAAAAAAGGAACTAACATATTTTTGAGTGCATTTTCATCTATATTTACAGAAATATTTTGTGTAATATTTGTAATATTTTGAGTTTGAATATTGTTTTGCGTTTGGATATTATTTTGTACATTGTGAATTTCAATCTTTGCTTTTTCTAAATCTATATATTCTAATATCTTTTTTGTTTTACAAGATGTTTGAAGATGTCTTTCTAAACTTCCTTTTCGTGAAAATTTTTTTTCACAAAAAGTACATTCATGTTGTTCTTCTTGTTCTTTGTTTTCTTCTTCTTTTTTATTTTCTTCAAATTTATTTTTTACAGACTCTGCATTTCGATATTTTTTTTGTAAACTCATTTCATAAATATCTTTTTCTTCAAAAATACCTTCTTGTATATATGGATTTTTCCATTCACATCTTTTTTCTTTTTCCAAATGTCTTTTCATATCTGTTGTTTTACATGTTTGATAAGAACATCGGGTACATTCATAAAAAAAATTAACAGTTGGATTCATTTCTATTATCTATATTATTTCATATTATAATTTCTTTTTATATCAAATTAATCAATATTTTACACCGAAATATCGGTGCAAGAAAATTACACCGAAATATCGGTGCAGAAAAATTACACCGAAATATCGGTGTAGAAAAATTACACCGAAATATCGGTGCAGAAAAATTACACCGAAATATCGGTGCAGAAAAATTACACCGAAATATCGGTGCAGAAAAATTACTCCGAAATATCGGTGCAGAAAAATTACTCCGAAATATCGGTGCAGAAAAATTACTCCGAAAAAGCGGAGCAAAAGAATTGCGCCGAAAAAGCGGAGCAGGGAAATGTATTTATATACTTAAAAGAAATGACCTAATTGAATGAGTAAATCTTCCATTTTATAGAAACAAATGGTATCTTTGGAGCCAAATAATGTGGCTAATTTGTCATCAGGTTCAAAAGAATAATTCTCTTTCCATTTTGTTTGTAAAAAATTGGATTGTATATAATGAACAATTTTTGCAATTGCATCCTTTCTTTGCATAATACGATTATGTGGTTCTCCTAAAAAATCACATAATTGAGGACTCATTTTTTTATGAAACATAAAATCACTATTGGTTCCTAAATCTTTCCATGTGGGTCCTTCCATTCTTTTCTATCGAATAAAAAGAAATGAATTCGTTCTTTTAAACAAAAAAATAAAAAAAGAAAAAGAAGAAACATGGATTTCCATAAAACACGTATTCCTAATATTTTTGGATTTATCGAAAAAAATCATCCTGATACTATCACAGGCTGGTTTATTGATTTTTCAACAAAATCACCTCTTCCAAATTCATCTTTAAAAGTATTCAATCAAGGAATAGAAATTCCTTTTGAATATGGATTATGTCGTAAAGATGTTAGTGACTTCTATAAAGATTCTACATATTCTTTTCAAAATTGTGGTATCCAAATATCCATTCCTCAAAAAAATAGAACTCAATTTGAAATTCAATATTTCACCAATGAAAAATGGACTCAACTTTATGCTTTACAATTTCAATATAACATCCCTGAATTAGAATTCAATTGTAGAGCTCCCGCTTTTTTAGTCGTTGATAACTTTTATAAAAATCCTGATACTGTTCGTAATTATGCCCTATCCCAAGAATTTATTTATAATCCTAAAAATCACAAAGGAAAACGTACTGAAATTGATTTTCATAATGACTCTTTAAAAGCCGAATTTGAACGATTATTAGGTGTTTCTATCAAAAAATGGGACTATAAATGGAACGGATGTTTCCAATATTGCACTGCTGAAGATAAATTAGTTATCCATTGTGATGTACAAAATTATGCTGCTCTCGCATTTTTAACACCTGATGCACCACCTTCCACTGGTACTTCTTTTTATCGTCATAAAAAAATGAAAAATCGTCATTTCCGTGAAAATACTTTTACTGGCGGACATTATGATTTCACAGATTTTGATTTAGTCGATACCGTAGGAAATGTATATAATCGTTTAGTCATTTTTGATGCTCAACTAATACATTCTGCAAGTGAATATTTTGGAACAGAAAAAGAAAATGGACGTCTCTTCCAAATCTTCTTTTTCGATATTTAATTCGTTTTTTGAATATAAAAAAATTATATCATATTTTATAATTATACAAAAATGAAAAATATCTTGATAACAGGAGGATGTGGATTTATTGGTTCCAATTTTATCAATTATTTATATAATGAATTCATTGAAAAACAAGATTTTCATATTTACAATTTAGATGCTTTATATTATTGTGCTTCTATTACAAATGTAAGAAGTGATATTCGTAATTCATCTCATTATACCTTTATTAAAGGAAATATTACATCCATGGATTTGGTATCTTATATTTTTCATGAATGTAAAATTGATACCATTATTCATTTTGCAGCACAATCTCATGTTGATAATTCTTTTGAAAATTCCATTCAATACACTCAAGATAATATTTTAGGAACACACACTTTATTAGAAGTCACAAGAAAATATATCCAAGAAGGACATCCTATTCATAAATTTATTCATATCTCTACTGATGAAGTCTATGGTGAATCCATGTTAGAAGAAGATAAAAAACATGAACAATCCATTTTATGCCCCACAAATCCTTATGCCGCTACAAAAGCAGGAGCTGAATTGTTAGCTAAAGCATATTATTATTCTTATAAAATGCCTATTATCATCACTCGTTCCAATAATGTATATGGACCCAATCAATATCATGAAAAATTAGTACCACGATTTATAAAATTATTAAAGGAAAATCAACAAGTCACTATACAAGGTGATGGAAGTAATATTCGTTCATTTTTGCATGTATATGATGTATCCAATGCAATCACACTTGTATTACAAAAAGGTGCTATAGGTGAAATTTATAATATAGGAGGAGATGATGAGGATGAATATACAGTATTACAAGTCGCACATATGTTAATACAAAGAATTAAAAAAAGTGATAATTTTGAACAATATATAAAATATGTAGAAGATAGACCATTTAATGATAAGAGATATTATATTAGTAATGAAAAGATTAAAGAATTAGGATGGATAAAAACAATAGAATTTGAGAGAGGATTAGATATGTTGTTGGAAGAATAGGAATGTATATGCGGATGTTTCGAAGATGAAAAATATAAAAAAGAGTTATTTGAGAAAATGGAACAATTGGAATTTGAATGTAGAAGATTTACAAATATAATTTCACAATTTGTCGATTCAACAAGTAAAACAGAGAATTGGATACAACATGCAATTCTTGAAATACCTAATGAAATGAATCCAAATGAATATAAAAAATGTGTAGAGTATGATTTCTTTCAAAAATGTATGCAACAAAGAAAAATACAATGGAATATGGATGAAAAAAAATGGAAATCGAATTCCATTATTCTTCAATATATCATTCCTTATCGTAAAATGGATATTTATAGTTAATTTTTTTATATTTTTTTTTCATAAATGATAATTATGAGAACGTAAAAAAGAAAAAGATAGAACGTAAAAGAACAAAAAAAAGTGAATTTTAAGTTGTAAATAGATACATTTTGTCATGAAAGAATACTTTATAGAATAGAATTAGAAAAATGAATGGAATTGAAAAAAATCGTATTCGTTTTCGAAGGTCTTTTGAGACTTTATTAAGAGGTATACAACAAGTATATTTTCGTAATTCGTCTTTTCGTGATGAAATATTAGAAATTTATGGGAATCATTTTTATGAACATATTGAATTTATTTTTGAAAAACTTCGCAATAGATTAGAAAAACACATTCAGGAATATTCATTAAATACCATGTACAATAATATTTTAAATGTTATTGTATTATTTTTTATTCTCGATTATCAAAAGATGTATCGAAATGAAAAAGGAATTGATGCATTTATTGATAAGATTTTTGATATTGGATTCACTTTTGAAAATGGAAGTGGTTATTTTCATTTAGATTTGAAATATGTAATTGAATCCATTGGTTTCCGTTATGAACAATTTGAAAATTTACAGAAATTAGAAACACCTATTGTTTCTATTCTATTTTCAAAAAATCATTCTTTTCAATATCGAGATTTGAAATTTGATTCTTCTATGAATGAACCATCTTCTCCTGTTTCTACAACTCTTTCACATCAAACTGAAAGCAATCAAACTTATGCGCAAGTTACAATGTCTAGAGTGTCACAAGAAACAACACCTGTTCAAATGTCTGTTGAAAGTTCCGTTGAAAAACAGGAAATAAAGACAAACACTGTACAAGATGGAATGGTATTGGGATTAGTAAATATTGTTCAACAATATGCATCAAGAAATGAGGAAATGGAGAAGATGTTTTTACAAATGAAAAATAGAATCGAAACATTAGAAACCATGAATCAATCGCTTATGTCGATGAATACACAATTGCAAAATGTGAATATACAGTTCCAAAATGTAAATGGAATTTTACAGAAAGAGAAGAACATATTAGAAAATCTAGTTGCAGAGAAGAATTACGAAATCTGTCAAAAGAATCGCGAAATTGAATCTTTACAACAAACAAATTTATTAGATTCTTCTCAACCCGATGATTTTTCTCCCCGTTCTATTACTAATACTGGATATCAATCTCCTATTTTAGATGCTTTATTGGGAAAACCTTTTAAATTCTAACTGAAGATAGATATATATTTATAAAATATTTTACGTTCTAAAACATAGTTAAAACGTAGATTTAAAAAAAAATGATTATTCGATGGAAAAGAATCTCTACATATATGTATTTATATAAAAAAAATGGAAACGATAGAATTGAATGCCGTGGTTACAAAACCACTTGAAGAAAATGTTCATTTCTTCCAACCATTGATATTGGAGAATTATGAAAATCAATATGAATTATATTCTATCAAAAAATGGAGTACTTTTCGTGATTATTATTTTCATTTTCTTCGACAATCAACAACTGATTTAGGTTTTTATGACCGTTTCTTTGATTTATGGAAAATATATCAAAGAAAAATTAATGAAAAATTAGAAGAGAGAGAAAATACGGATGAGATTTTATATGATGAAATTCAATGCTTATTATGTCAAAAATTAAGTGTATATATTAATGCAAATGTTTCGAATCCAAATCGAATATTAGGAAATAAAATATCGAAAACATCGAATGTATTTGAAACCATTCAACAAAATAAGATTTGTAAAGTATATCGAAAATGTGATATTCAAGCTTTTGATATGTTTTATGATATTATCGATTTACATAATGAATTTTTTATACAATTTATTTTGTATTATGAAGGTGAAGAAGATAAATATGTACCACAACCAGCAAGATTTTTTATTGATAAAAAGATTGGTGACATGAGTTATTATTTAACCATGGAAAAGTTGGATGGAATGGAATTTGATAGATTTATTGTGAAACATTACAAACATAATTTTATGGATGTTTTAGAAGTATTGAGAAATATCATTTTGATTGTTCAATATTATCAAACTGTATATAATTTTGTACATAATGATTTAAAACCAGATAATATTATGATATGTCGAGATGGAATTGTTCGTTTACTTGATTTTGGAATGAGTTATATAGAGTTTGAAGGAAATAAGATATTTGTAGATTTTAGTGATACTGAGATTCATTCTTCTGTCTTTCAAAAAGATGTAGAATATGAATTTCCTTTTTTTCAATATTTAAAATCTTCCTATCTTCGTTCATGTGATGTTTTATATTTGTTATGGACTTTATATTATTATTTGCCCAAACAACATATATTTATGAGATGGATGGAAATGAAATTTTTCATGTGTGAAGGTGTTTGTATTATGGATAAAATACATGAATCGACAAATATATTCAAATATTTTATTTTGTCAAAGAATCCAGAGATATTATTGGAAGAATTTCCAAATCTCTGTGTATCGTCTTTTATGCAACAATTTTTACCTGAAAATATACTTCTTTCATTAGACGAATTTCGCCAAATTTATATTCTTCATTCTTCATAAGAATATATCATTATTTATAAAAAATTAAACTGGATATGATTTAATACCATTTATCATCCAATTATTTTCATCAACACAGCTTAATTCAAACCAAGAGCCCTGATTAAAATTTTCAATTGTATAAGTGTTTCCAGTGTAGTAAGAAACTATAAATGGTTCGTCAGCATCTACACCATATGTGATTGAACCTGTTATCGTATTTGAACCTGCATCAAAAATCAAATTAGGATTACTATTTGACACCAACATAAATTTAAATTTTTTACCAACTTCAGGTGTTGGTAATGTAATTGTTTTAGCTGTAGAAGATATATTAACAAAATAATATCCATTTGTATAATCATCACTTATTGTAGTATCTGCAGTGATAGTACCACCTGTAGAAGCACCACCTGAAAGGCGATTGATACGGCGTGTAAGATTGCGAACTTGACGTTGAAGAGTTAAAATTGCTTTCACAAATACCGACATTTTTCTATATCATCCATACATAAAAAAAAATAGAAATCGAGAATTGTAAAATTTGATAAATAAAAAGATTTTTTTTTTAATAAATGTGTTGCGTACGGAATTTTATTCCGGTGGATCTGCATTTTGGTACATAATACCTGTTGCAGTCCATTGTGTTGGACTTACACCAGTTATTTCAATATAAGAACCGACAAGACGGGGAGATATAAATGCAAGACCATCGGTTATTGGCCAATATAGAAAAGTTTTTGGTGTTGGATTTAAATAAAATTCAAGGTAAGAACCTGTAATAGTTGCATCTGTACCTTCAGGTAAATTAATTATCATCGCCTTATCTGAAACACCTAACATGAAATAAAATTTTTTTCCTACACTTGGTGTAGGTAATATAATAGTTGCATTTTCCGTTATCATATAATTACCTTGATAAACTTCTTCACTTATAACAAAATTGTCAGTTGTTGATATAACACCTCCAGAAATTCTACCAAAAAGACGATTGACACTTGATTTAAGTTCACGAACTTGGCGTTGAATAGTTAAAATTGCTTTGACAAACACTGACATTTCTTTTCTACAATCATTATAGAAAAAATATAAAAATCGAGAATTATAAAATTTGATAAATAAAAAATACTTAAAGAAATGAAAATTATTTTATATTCCTATTTTTGGATAAAAATATATGTGTATTTAAAGAAATGAATTCAATGAAGAATATGGAAAATGAAAGAATGAAAACAAAAAATCTATATATTCCTGAAGAAGATTCTTCAAAGGATTCTCCATATAAAGGATATTATAAAAAGAAAAAAAATACACAATATATTGATTCCATTACTCATGCTTTATGTATAGGTATCATTCTCTATCCTATTCTTTATATACCCATTAAAATATATAATTATTGGGAAGAAAAAAATAATAAAGTATTTCCAAAATGAGTTATCTATAAAAAAGAAAAATCAAAAAGAGAGAGAAGAGAAAATGAATATCAAACGATATGTAGGATTTGATGTACCGAAAGGACCTAAATTACCCAATTTTTTTATATTAGGAATTATTGTCTGTATGCATCAATATTTAGATAAAAAAGGGAACAAATGAGTATAAATTCATAAAAAGGTATCTATTTTTTTTATATGTAGATTTAAATGAAACACATTTTAATCAGTGGAGGTGCAGGATTTATTGGAATTAATCTTACAAATTATTTACTTTTACATACAGATGTTATTGTGATTGTTTTCGATAATCATATTTGTTCGAATTTTTTTTATCAAAACATTTTATCCAATTATCAAAAAAAATATCCAAATCGATTCTTCTTTTTTGAACGCGATATTTGTGACAAAGAGATTGTACAATCCACTATCAATTCTTTCCCAAAAATTGATGAAATTTATCATTTAGCTTCTATTGCATCCCCCATTTTATATAAAAAATATCCTTTTGAAACCATGGAAGTAGGCTATATAGGTTCTAAACATATGTTTGAAATTGCGAAACATTATCATGCTAAAATTCTAATTGCTTCTACTTCTGAAATTTATGGTGACCCCTCCATTTCACCACAAAATGAATCTTATTTTGGAAATGTCAATTGTTTTGGTCCCCGTTCTTGTTACGATGAAAGCAAACGCATCATGGAAACTTTAGCTTATATTTACATCCAACAACATCAAGTAGATGTTAAAATAGCACGTATTTTTAATACTTATGGTCCTTATATGAATATTGAAGATGGTAGAATCATTCCATCACTTATTGATTCCTTTTTACATGAAAAACCTATTCAAATCTTTAATGGTGGAAAACAAACAAGGTCATTTAATTATATTGATGATACATTACAAGGTTTAATATCTTTAATGAATTCAAATCTAAATATACCTGTTAATATTGGTAATGATAAAGAAATATCTATTTGGGATACATATATAATTATGAAGAATATATTTGAGAATAAATATAAAGAATATAAAACAGACAATGCAATTGAATACGGATGGAGTGATGAGAATGACCCTAAAGTGAGAAAACCGGATTTAACGGTAGCAAAAAAAGAATTAGGATATGAGATAAAAACAGAACAAGAAGAAGGATTTTGTAAAACCATTGATTACTTTATTGAATACTTTCACAATAAGTTGAATGAAAAATAAATTATTTAATTTCTTATGAAAAGAATAGGAGATATGACACAGTATTTTATCACTACAGAACCTTTTTATGATGGACAAACTGGAGATTATGATTATATGAAACAATTTATCCATCATTTTTCAAAAGTAACCAAACATCCTATTCTTGAATTAAATACAAAAAATGATCTCAATTTACAAATGAAAAATTATGTATTGGAACATTTTACAAAACATGTTGCAAATGAAAAAGTATTTATGAAACAATATAAAGAATTTCATTCAAATCCTATTCGTAAAAAAGTAATTCAATCTTTTTTAAAAACTATGTTGGAAAAAAAAGAAAAAAATAAAAAACAAATTCTTATCTTAGAATATCGCGCTCCCGAAACTGGTATCCTCTTTTATCCCGATGATATCACCCTTTTTCAACAATATTCCATTGATATTATTCTTGTATGTCATGAATTCGCTATTAATGTGGTTCGTCCCTATCTCAAAAATATTACTGTTCAATTATGTAATTCATGCAATCTTACTTTTTTTTTTAATCAAATTGATTATGATGAAGCAAAGAAATTCGGTTTTCAAGGAAAATATGCATTTACTCAAGGTTTAATTACTTTGTCTATACCTTATGATAAAATGATTCCTACTTTAGAAAGACCATCCAATATATTCTATTTTGGATTAATACGTCCTAATAAGGGTTTTTTGAATATATTAGAAATGGCTGAATTATTGAAAAAAAGAAATATGAGAATGAAAATCTATGTCATGGGAAAATGTGAAATACAAAATCCTATCATCAAATCGTGGATTCAAAGAATAAAATCACCTGTTGTAGATTCAAATCTACAAGTAAATTCAACATATCAAGACTTCATTGAAATTACATTAAATCCAACCGATGATGAAATATTTCAAAAAGCAAATCTATGTCAATATTCTTATAAAACAGATGGGAAAGGATTTGCAAATAATGCATCTTCTTTATTAAATATCATGGCTTTAGGATGTATATTATTCACCAAATCAACACTTTTTACAGATAACAAATTAATAAAATCAAATTCTCCATTTTATGAAAGTGTCATTTTTCAAAATAAATTATCCAATTCATTTTTAAATAATCGTACTCCTACACCCTCAAATGTACTTGATTTTATTTCTGTTTTAAATCAACATCCTGAACAGAAAGAAGAAATTGTAAAAAAAATGACTACTTATATTGACAAATATCATAATACAACAACTATTATCAAAGAATTTCTTGAAAATATACATAAATCGTTTCAAGTAAAAAAGACAAAAAAAAATATATAATTTCAAATTATTTTTTTGGTTTATAATCAACACGCGCATTCTCATATGCCTTTTTATTTTTTTCATATGCATTTTTATCAAAATTTTTATCAATTTTAACTTCAATCAACTGTTTTGCATAGATTTCATAATAAGCTCTTGCATGTTCAAGTGGAACATTCATTGTTGAATTAGGATATTGTAATTCCATGATTTTCTCAAAACATTTCGTTGGTTCATCTATATATTTTGACACATACTTGCGTAATGCATCCACAAATTCATCTTCACTCAAATTCTTAGGCATCTTTTATTTCCATTCTTCTAATTATTTCTTTAAGTACCTTTTAAGAAAGAATATTGTACATAAAAAGAATATAAAAGAGGATGGAAAGTGAGAGAACGATATATTTTTTTATTTGTAGAATGCTACATATTTGGATTGTAACATTTTGAGTTTGTGGATTCTGTATTCGATATATATTTTGGGACATGATTTGATGAAGAATGTGGATATAAAAGAAGAGAACAAGAAGGGATAAAAAAAGAATAAAATAGGTATTAGTTTCAAACATGATTTCTATGTTTATTTAAAATGAATTCTTTTATGTAGTCAAAAAATAGAGAGAAAATGAATCCAATATGGAAAGAAGAAAAATATTTTGAATGGTTTTTATTACAAAATGAAATTATGAAAGAAAATGAACAAATCATGAATCAATTCGAAGAAGAAGATAAAATTGATGATACTTTATTTCATCATTTTTTAATAAAATGGAAGAAACATGAACAATTCGAAAAAAAGAAGATATTTCGTCATATTCCAAATTCTCAATTTTTATTCCAAATGAAAATCAATGTATATCAAAATTATAATCATCAAGAAAAATATAAAATTTGTCATTTTATACACCGAATAATGAAGCAAAAAGATACATATTTAATGAAATATATTGTTAAAAATACTAAATAATATAGTGAATAAATAGAAAATAATTCTATCTATAAAATAGTTGATAAGCTATGAATGATGAAAAATTTTTTTATTTAGAATATCCAAAAGATATACATGCAGAAGTCAAATGGAAAACATGTATAATAGAAAAAAAATACAAAAAAGATTTTCAATTATTTGAAAAAGATGATAAAATGAGAGAAAAAATCAAAGAAAAAACAAAAGAAGATAATCATTTAGAATTATCTTTAAAAAAAGTTGTTAAAATGGAACAAACAGATGGTCAATTGAGAGATATTATTTTACCTTTTCGAAAAGTTATTCCTTATCCATTTATGGGTTTTAAGAAAATAGATATCAATATTCTAAAAGATAAACCTTATTTCGATTATGGTGAAAATATTCATTTAAAAAAACACAAAGGAGTTCATAGTATTATTTTTGATGAAAAAATATATCAAGTTATATCTCCATATGTTTATTGTGAAAGAATGAAAAAAACATATTTGTTTCGAATTAAATTAATATATTATTTATTTGAATATTTAGAATTAAAAGGTTGTTATCTTACATTTATGAATAATTGTTTAGATGCAAAATATGTTGAATATATTTATTTATTATCTTTATTTTTTCGTAAATTGATATTTATCAAAGTAATAGATGCTGTTTTTATTCAATGTATGGATTTTTTAGGACAAGAAAGAATATCGAAAGATACTTTGAAAAAAATAATTACCAAAAAAGGAGTTTTTTGTATTGAACCCAAACCTGATTTGGATAAATTTATGAAATATTTTACTACAAATATCAAAAATGAAATGAATCTTAAAAAATTATTATTATCGAATAAATATAATCAATATGTTGAAAAAGCATTTGAAAAATATATACATCTTATTGCAGAAATAAGTACTGACCACCCAAGAATATATTCATTTATCAATCTATATAAAAATGAAATGGGAAAAGATAAAACAAAAAATGTAATTCAATTCTTGAATAAAAAAAAGATGAAAAATATCAAAATGATAGAAAAATTAAATCATGAATTACAAGATGTAATAAGACAAGATGCAAATATATTAGAAATTGGAATGGGTACAGGCGTTTATACAAAATATTTGTACAAAATGGTTCAAAAAAAGACACACGAAAAATTGATTGTTATTGATGAAAATCAACAAAATATATGGAATAATATGGGAAAAATATATTTAAATTTAAATATAAAAAATAAGAAATTTGAAATATTTGAAGAACCAATTACATTATCATTACCAAAAGTACTTAATGAATATTACTTAAATGGTTTTAAAATTATATTTATACATCATTTTCATAATTTTGATGAAATTATGCATAATATGGTATTTTTTAATAAATTATTAACAGAAGAAGGATACTTAATTATTGATAAAAGTTCATATCCACATGTGAAAAAATGGGTGGAATATATTGAAATGAATTATCCATTTTATCAAAAAATAGAGTGTAATTGTGATTTATCGATATTCAAAAAGAAATCAATCTTTACAGAATTAATGCCCAGAAATTTTTATTCTTTTTAATTAATATATCTGTTCATTTAAAAATTTCCCATTATCATCAAATTGTAATATCACTTTTTTGCGTTTTGGTTTTGTTTCTTCTTCATTTTCTATATTTTTTATATCTGTAAAAACACCATAAAATATATGTTGAATCAAAATATTATTATTATTATATTGTTTTTCTTCAATTAATTTTCCTTCCATAGAATAATATTGTGTCATATTTTTTGAATATCGAACACTTATTTTTTTAGTATTTGGAAAATAGACATGATATGAATCATCTTCAAAATATTCTATAGTTTTATGTTCTTGAACACCATTTATATATAATATCTTTTCTTTTAATGTACCATCTTTATTATAAATTTCTAAAAATCCATCTAAAAGACCAGATTGAATATTTCGTTGTGCTCTTATAAAAATTTTATCTTCTTCTTTTTTTTTCTTTGGATAATATACTATTTCTTCTTGATGTATATTTAACATACATGAACATAGATAATTTTTCCATAAAAACATTTTATTTTGCTTTTCATAAATAAGATTGATATTTCTTTAAACACTTTACAATTTGGAAGAAATATAATAATATTGTTAATGAACATTTACGAAATTATTGGAAGTTTTAATTTTGAGAAGAATATTTTTTTGTAAATTTTCAATGACATTTTTATATAAAGTAGTTTGATGTTGAATTAAATCTTCAAATAATTTTTTATTTTTTTTTATGTATTTTACACTTTTTTCAAGTTTTTTAAATTCATGATTTGAAAAAGGTTTTATATTTGTATCAAACATTTGAGAATTATAACGATATATTTCAAATATATTTTTCATTGGATTTCCTATATTACCCATATTTTCAAGAAACTCATCTAATTTTTGTGTTGAATAACTTGAAATTTGAACAAATGGAATTAAACTTGGTATATTTACAATTTGAATGGTGACATCATCTAAAAAATAATTTTCAGTAATCATATTTTCATAAAAATGATATATAAAACCTAAATTAATAGCCATATTGATACCATCTTCTAATGAATTTATTTTGATTTGATTCAAAAATATAGTTTCATTTGGGAAAATATCTATATTTTCAAAATAAAAATCGGTATTATCTTGAGTAATTGTGATAAATTTATTTGAAGTTGATTTATGATGAGGGATAAAACCAATTTTTTGTATAAAATGGAATCCATTGGATGTGGCGTTTTTAGAGAGTAATATATTTTTGAAATCATTGACTTTTGGTATAATAAAATATTTTGTATTGGGTTGAAAGAGAGAACGAAAATTCACTTGTTGGGAAATATTTTTTATGGGATGAATGATAGAATGGGGATGTTGAAGTATATTTTGGATGGTCCAATTTTTACGAAAGAAGATAGTTTTCATAAAATCGGGATTGAGAATAGAAAGATGATATTCATTGGCTAAAGTGATAAAAAAGGATTCTGCAAAAAACATTCTTCCATTTTCTTGAATATATTCTTTGATTTTGATAAGAAATGCATTTGATATGCGAATCGCACAAATTAAAGAAATATGAAGACTTTTATGTAGAAATGAAGGTGCTATTTTTAAAACAGCATCACTATGTTCCCATTTTGCACTAAATGATTCATTACTTTTGCTTATAAAATCGATATTTTGTGTATTTTTGAGATGGTCAATATCATAAAGTGTATTTTGATGAGGAATGAAAACATCATCTTCAAGAAACCAAATGTAAGAATATTGATTGATTTTATTTTCACAAAAATAATAAATAGCTTTTTCCCAACCAGAAGGTTCTCCTTTTTTAATGTAATAATTAAGTCCATAGTATCCTTTTTGTTTGCAATCTTCCTCATTTATTTTAATGAAATGAAAAGTGGGGTATTTTGTTTCAAGATATTGAATATCAAAATTGTTGTCATCGACAACAACATAAAAATCATAATTTGTTTTGTTTAAATTATCATAGAGTTGAATAAGACGTTCATCAGGCTGATAAGCAACAATACATATTGCATATTTTTTTGAATTCTTTTGTTTATTTATATTTTTCATGATATATAATCCTATCCTATGGATATAAAAAAAATAGAATAAGAATATGTGTTTTACGTTTTATAATATAGATATATACGTAAATAAATAAAAAAATGATTATAGAGGAATCTAAAATATAGAATGAAGAATTATTCATAAAAATTCTGTATTTCAATTATGAAAAAGAGAGTAATCAATAAGGATATTTCACGAACAGAAAGAACAAAAAGTGAAATATCAAAAGTAAAACTGGGAATGAAAACAAAATCTAAAAAAGTAAATAAAAAAAATCTTGAAAAAGGATTTGTATATATTATGAAGAATGTTTCAATGGAAGGTATTTTAAAGATAGGTACATCAGAAAATGCTGTTTTGAGAGCAAAAAAATTAAGAACTACCGGAGTACCAACACCCTTTGAAATATTATATTCGAAAGAAGTAAAACGTCCTTATGAGATTGAAACGATTATTCATAAATTTTTATATTCAAGTAGAGTTGACCCAAAAAGAGAATTTTTTAGAGATGTTGTATTAGAAGATATTATTCGTCTAATTGAAAAAGATATTCTACCTATTTTTGGACATTTTAATGGTGGTTTTATATCAGGTGGAAGCACTATGATGGTTATTGACGATGATGACGATGATGATGAAGTTGAAGATGAAGATGATAATGAATCAAGCTCTTAATAAATAGTTCTGCTTCGGCCAATGGGCTATCGCCCATAGGCCTCGGGCGAATTTCCGTAATAAATTTATGGTATATACTTTTTATATATTACCATAATATATGCATTTTTATAAATAATTTTATTTGTAATAAATATTTCGAAATGAAATATTTATTCTTTGAATCTGTAGAGAAAGAGAATGATAGGTTTATGTGTTTTAACAATTACAATTGCATTAGGCGCTTTAGGAATTGCAAATTCTATTCAAGGAATACAAAATATTTTATTGATGAAAGAGATGAAAAAAGATTTAGATGAAGTGAAAAAAGACATCAAACATGATTAAATTCTTTTTCAAGAAATGAAAAAGATAATATAAATAGAATGGAACATAGACACGGAACTTCGCGTGCGAGTGGGCTGTTAGACGAAGTCTAACAGTCCCGAGCTTCTTGCATCTTTAGATGCAAGATACAAAACTTATTTTTAATGCGTTTATTTTTGTATCTTTTACAAAAAGAATCTTTTCTAAATGTATAAAATGGCCACTTGTTATTCAAATATTCTTTCAACAGAAGAGATTGAATATATCAATCAATTACCTGAAGTTGTGAATGCTAAAAAAAGATTAACAACCTCTACAAATGTTTATTTTTCAATATCATTACCCGATTCTATCAAAAATAAAATTCAAGAAAAAATGGGATTACATTTTACAAATTTAACTTCCATTCCTATGCGTTGGATTCAAGGAGATACCCTTCCTCATATTGACCATGGTGCAACTGATTTTCAAATACTTATTTAATGTATCTTAATAATAGTGAAGGAACTCTTATTGTAGATAAAGAATCTTATCCTATTTCTCAAGGTACAGGATATGTATTTCAAGAAGGACTTGACCATGAAACAAAAAATACAGGAATGATTCCCAGATTATTATTAGGTCCTATGAATGAATTAGGATTGGTAGTGGGTAGTTATGAAACTATGTTATACTATTCAACAAAAAATGGAGCACTTACAAATGATGTCACAAAATTATTAGGTGTTAAATACTATCAAAATCTTAGTACAGATTATGAAGTAGGAATTGTAGATTCTGGAAATTTAGGAGGTAGAACGAAATGGAGAATTGCATCAAATAGTACAGGACCTTCTCCACAGAATGTTACATATCAAAATGGTGATTTATTAGATTCCACTGGTAATTTAAGCTATTATTTATATCCTGTCACAACAAATAAACCAAAGAATCAACAACAAGCATTAAAACAGAGTCTTCAACTTTCACCTGTTTGGAAAGCTTATCAATATTATGAATCCAATGCAATCAAATATGGATTCGCTCGTATTAAATTCAAGAATTATAAAAAACGATATTACCAATAATCATTCATAATATATATTCTATTACATAAAAAATATAGACAAATATTTAGTCTAAAAACATACCCATAAGTGACATAACAGAACGGGGGTCATGATGTCTTCCAATACCTTTTTTTTCCATGAGTTCCATAAATTGCATCATTTCTAAAACTCCTGTTAATTCTTCTATTTCTTTATCCAATTTTTTTGATATCTTTTCATATTCCTCATCTTCTACCTTACTCTTCTTCTTTCTCTCTTTCTGTAATGTTCCATCCAATCTTTTTGCCTGTCTCAAATATTTTTCATGCAACTCATCATTCGGTTCATCCTTTTTATAATATTCAGCTAATTGATATCCTGCTTCACATACCTTCTTCGAAAGAGCTAATATATAATATCTTTTCATCTCTTCCACATTCAATTCCATATATTGATAAAATTTACCCAAATGAAACATTCCATCCTTATTTCCTTTCTCTACACTCATCTTTAAATACCTCTCTGCATTCATTTTATCACCTTTCTCCATATAATATTTACCCAATTGAAACATTGCTTCATCATCCTCCCATTCAACCAATTTTTCATAATACTCTAACATCTTTGATTCATTCTTTTCAGTTTCTTTATAAAAATTAGCTAAATAACGAGCCGATTCTTTATGCTCTTTTTCAATTGCTCTCTCTAAATATTGCACCATTGCATTTTTATCCCTCTCTCTTCGATAAAGAAGCACACCCAATTCATACATCGCTTCTTCATATCCCAAATTAATTGCAAGTTCATAATATCTCTTTTTTAATTGATACTTCGTTTCTTTCTCTCCTAAAAAGAAATAGGCTTGACCATATCCATTTTCACCTGACATGTTCATGTATTTTTCAAATAATTCTTTGTTATTTGTATTGAAATAATATTCACCTAATCGATACATACAATAAGAATGATTTATCTCAGCACCCCTCTCATAATAAGATTTAGCTGTTTCTGCATCTTCTACATCATAATTATAATATTCTCCCATTTCAAAAAATGCTACTTGATATCCTTTTTCAATTCCCATTTCATAATATTTTTTCATCTCATCATAATTTTTTTTATATCGAAAGTATTTTCCAGCACTTATACAACAATCATAATTACCTTTTTCGATTCCCATATCATAATAACATAACATTCTTTCTTCATTATTTTTATCTCTGTAATAATTACCCAATTCTTCCATAGATTGCTCACAACCTTTTTCTGCTAAAATATGAAAATATTCAAGCATCTTCTCTTCATTATATTGAATATGTTGATAATATATAGCTATTGAAAGAAGAATACATTCATCATCTAAATCATATTTAGTAGGGTCAAGTTCTTTAGAATTAAAGATTTCAAGACAAATATCAGCCTTTGGGGTTCCATAAATCTGTTCAAAAGAGACTTGATATTTCTCTTCAATTTCAGGAATACTCATAAATTGAGTATGTTGTGTCGTTTCCATTTTCTATTTCTTGTTAAGATGTGAAATATTTTAAATAGACACAATTTTGATACATTTTTATAAAAACGTATATTCTATTTTCTATAAACGTAAATATATAATGATTTATAAAAAAAACTGAAAAATACCTCTTCTATTCATAATTTTCTATATGGAATATCACAAAAAAACATATATTTTAAAAATGCGTCGTCCTAAGGCTATTATTTCACCTCGTCCTCCTCAATCTATTCAACGCAGAATGGTGGTTTTATCATTGAGTGATTCTAATGTTAATGAAAAATTAGCACTAATTTTGAAGAATACAAAGAGAGATTTTTATCAATATCTTCTTCTTCATTGTGCTGAGATTCTTAGTTTGAACACAACGGTTTTACCAAATGAAGATGAACGTGATGAAATTGATTATCCACATTTGAAAGAATATATTGATGCTGAACTTGAAACCCGAAAGAACCAAGATTCTTTACTTGTTCAAAAAGTCAAAGAATTGGGAAGTTTCGATAAAGCACTCAAATATCTTTCCAATATGGGTATCGATTATTTATATCGTCATACTATTGGAAATATGAAAGAATATTCAATGAGGGAATATATGCGTATCACAGATAATTGTGATGCACCTCATTTGGATTATGATTATTTTTATATGATTATAGATGAAATAGGTATTTTTATGTTCAATATTTTTGATAATTTGCAAAATGATACCATTTCACCTATTTTCGATGATTTCGTAGATAGTGTTGCGAAACCCTATTTTGATAGTTTAAAACATGTTTTTCAAACTATGGAAGAATCTTAAAAATAATTCATTCATTTTATAATTGATTACTTTTTATCTTTTCACATAACAAAATATTTATTATAAAATACTTAATTTTGCAAGATGATAAATATATATCATTTTTCTTTATATCCAATTTAAAAAATTATAAGTATGTGAATTTCTTCACAAAAAAACAAATATAGCAAGTGGTAAGCAGATAGTCACAAATAATCTATATAATTCCAACATGAGACTAAGTTTTAAGAAGAGGAAGAAGCCTCAAGCTCACGAATGATGTCATCAAGAGTGTCAAAGACACTCTTTCTATCACGTTGTAACCTGAACTTCAACATCTCAATAAAGCTTTCCACTGTCCTGATACTGGGGTTAAGTTGCATGATTCTCATGCAAGACCTTCCAAATCTTTCTCCAACGATGTGAATGGATTTCTCAATCTGGTCTCTGCACTTTCCGCAAAGAAACATATCATAATCTCCACTTACACCCATGGTGTCAGGATGGAATATAATTCTCCATGCACCATTTCTGCTGCATGTCAAGAATCCAGTATTCTGGGAATTAGGTAGATGACCTTGTTCAACAACACGTCTTGTGCGTTCAACAAATGTGCGTAATCTTTCATTGTACATCTCTTGCGAGCTGTGCAAACAACTTTCAAATCGACCACGATCCATCATCGCCATCTGTGCATCATGTTGAGCAAATTCGGTTTCAGTTGGGTTTCTCATGTGTCTGTTTGAGACATGAGGATTTCTGCGGTTGTTGGTTCGCTGAGGCATTTTAAAACTTGTATATGAGTTTTTTATATTCTTTCTTTTATTTTTGAATTATAAATACCTTAGCCTATCAGTTTTTTTATATTCTATTTACGTTCTCTATTTATGTATTGTACGTAAATAAAACATTTAATAAGGTGGATTTTCTAAAGAATATCCTTTGTAAATACTCCAATATTCACCATTAGGATTACCAATAAATACATAACTTTGATATTGTACAAATGTAGGAGTATTTAAAATAAGTGATTGATTTGAATTTGCTATTAAAAAAACACCATCAGGAGCTCTTGCTTGTATTCCCACTAATAATTCAAAAACCATATTTCCATTATATAATTCAGGGTTACAAAATGTAACTTCATAAACTATATTTGGATTACCACCTGTTCCAGTAGGCCCTCTTGTACCTTCAACGCGAACACGAAAATAATCACTTTCACTTTTCGTCCATGCTCTTTGCACAGAACAATCTCCTGCACCTAACAAAAATTTAGGATATGGTGGATTCGAAGCTGATAAAAATCGATATGCTGTTGATGATGTTCCAAATGTTATATATGTATTTGTACTTACATATACATTTGTATATCCTGTTTTATTTAAATAATATGTAAAAGGTAAATTACATACTATGTTATTATCATCAAGAGTTCCATTTATTACCAATGTATATCCTGCATTTGTAGGTGCATTATTATCATATTCTACCCATGATGCGGCTTCATTACCAAAAATAGGAGATTTTGTTCCTTTTTGTAAAGGAATCATAGGATGATATTTTTTATAAATTTTACCATAACTTAAAATATATTCAAAAGATGATATTTTGGGTAAATTATATCGAGATGCTTGTTGTAAATAATAAAAAAATGCTTCCCAATATTTATTTTTTCGATATGATTTTTTTAAAATTGATTGAACTGTTTTCATCTTTATATTTTCATTCGAAATTTATTTTTTTACAATTTAAAAATTCTTTATATTAATAACCATTTATTTCCTCCTACACCAGTATTCGACATTAATTGCACTCCTGTATAACTCATTGTTATGGTCACACTTGTATCTCCTCCTATTGTATCCCCTCCTGATGTCTGTATTATCAATTCATATGTCTCTAAATTACCTCCTACATCTACTATATAATGAATTCTGCATCCACCATTATCAAGTGTTGATATTGAAGGAAGTGACACTGTGATAATTCCTGATACGGTATTTACTTGATATACATTATAGTAAAGAGGTCCTGATACACTATTTGGAATAGTAAAATTACTTGTTTGTATAGGAGATACTGTATATGCATTAAATGTTGTTGGACCTGTTGGACCTGTATTTCCAGTAGGCCCAGTAGGTCCTGTATTACCTGTATATCCTGTATATCCTGTATATTCTGTAGGACCTGTATTTCCAGTAGGTCCAGTAGGTCCAGTATTACCTGTATATCCTGTAGAACCTGTAGCACCTGTATTTGATGCTGTTCCATCTATAATGTTTTTATTTTATAAAATTCCTAAGAAAAATTAGTTTCTCTTAGGATGAGGAGGAAGAGGTATAAAACGTTCCATATATTGACCTTGACCTTTCGGTGATGGTGTTTCAGGAACATAATTCGATGAATAAACTCTCTGTATATCAACATTTTGTACATTTCCATTTGTAGGCATCATATGTCTGTCTACATACCTATTTACCATTGTTGGTGAATACATAGGTGCTGTCTGTACAGACATAGAATTTCCATACATAGGAATATGTGATTGAGTTCCTGTGTATCCATTTTCAGGTACAAATGAAGAAGCTGCAACATGTTGTCTCATACGAGGGTCTTGAGTAAAATCAGTTGTTAAAGAATTCAGTCTTTGATTTAATTTTCGAATTGCATCTATTACTTGTTCTTTCTCTTCTCTCTCTTTGGTTTCATTCTTCTGGCGAACTATTTCCATCACTGATTGTAAAAATCTTGGTTGTTCATTTAAAGAATTACTTTCATTTCCTCTTGGTCTCTCACGAGACCTATCACGAGTTCTCTCACGAGACCTTTCACGAGTTCTCTCACGAGACCTATCACGAGTTCTCTCACTAGACCTATCACGAGTTCTCTCATGAGACCTATCACGAAGTCTCTCACGAGACCTATCACGAGACTTTTCACGATATCCCTTTTCTAGAGACCTATCTCTTCGATAGGAAGATGAAGAAATATTTGATGAAATCGATTTTGATTCATTCTTTAAACAAATAAATAAAATATATTTATGTTTCTTGTATTCTTCATATCTCTTATTTTCTTTTATCTTCATTTTTATCGAAACATTCGAAGAACAATGAAAACTACTAATTGTTGTTTGTGATACAATCGACGGCAATTTTACAAATACATACGAATTCTTCGAATCATTGACTCGACTATCCGTTAGGAAATTAAAATAGATTTTTCCATCTCTCACACTAACATTATTAATACAAACAGATCTAAAATATGCCGGTGTTAATATCATGATTTCATTATCAAAAAAATTAAAATCTTGAGGACATTTCTCCTCAAAACTATACATTTTTGAACTCATCTTTATTTTTTATTCTTCCCTCATTTTCTTATTCATATCCATTTATTTTTCATTTTTTTTTACTTTTACGTTCCTCATTTTTTATATTCACGTTATAATAAAACTTTCTTATGTTCATTTCATGAAATAATAAGTACTTAAAGAAATGGATTCAAAAAAAAAGTTTAAATTGGGAAAAAAATAAAGAATAGAAAATAAATTGGATATGTGTGGTATTTTCGCCATTCTTTTTCAACAAAAAACGAATGTATTCCCTTTTGTTTTAGATGGTCTTATTCAACTTCAAAATCGTGGCTACGACTCTGCTGGTATTTGTTCCATCAAAAATCAACAATTTAATATCCATAAATATGCATCCACTTCGCAATTGAATGCTATTGATAAATTATTACAAATCAAATGGAATGATGATGATATAAGTTATGTAGGTTTTGGACATAATCGTTGGGCAACACATGGTATTAAAAATGATACAAATGCACATCCACATCTCTCCAATAATCACAAATTTTCAATTGTACATAATGGAATTATTGAAAATTATGATATTTTAAAACAAATGTTACAACAACATCGGCAATCTGCCGATGTTTTTGGTCGCCCCCTAAAGGGAGACATACATCATCATTATACTTTTTCTTCTCAAACAGATACCGAAGTTATCGCCAATCTTCTTCAATTTAATTCTTCCCAATCTTCTTCCACTTTTGAAACCATTCAACAAACTATTAAAATGATACAAGGTACTTACGGTTTAATTATACAACATATTGATGAACCTGAAACTTTATATTGCGTTCGTAATGGGTCACCTTTACTTGTAGGTAAAAATGAAGATAGAGTTATTGTCACATCAGAGCAGAGTGGATTTTGCAATATGATAAATCAATATATCACTCTTCAAAATGATGATATTTGTATTATTTCCCGAAATGAACATGGTATCGATATCAAAACTGAATTCGATTATTTAAAACGAAAAGTGATTCATAATAACCACGAACTTACACCCTATCCTTTTGAACATTGGACAATCAAAGAAATACATGAACAACCCAATATTGTTTTACATGCAATGAATAAAGGTGGAAGAATAAAGAATCAAAAAGAAGTCAAATTAGGAGGTCTTGAACAATATATTGATACTTTACGAAATGTTGAAAATATCATTCTTTTAGGTTGTGGAACTTCCTATTTTGCTTCTTTATATGGTATGTATTTTCTTAAACAAATGTCGAATATGAATACTATTCAAGTCTTTGATGGTGCTGAATTTCAAGAATATGATATTCCCAAAAAAGGATTATCTGCTTTTGTCTTTGTCAGTCAATCAGGTGAAACCAAAGATTTATATCGTTGTATCGAAATCGCTCGCAAACATAGCATTCCTACCATTGGTATTATTAATGTTGTGGATTCATTAATTGCAAGAGAAGTAGATTGTGGAATATATTGTAATGCTGGTAAAGAAGTGGGTGTTGCATCAACAAAAGCATTTGTAAGTCAAGTGGTTTGTTTATCCCTTCTTTCTATTTGGTTTGCACAAATCCATGATATTCATGAAAAAAAAAGAAATCGTATGATATTAGATTTACAAAATCTATCTAATGATATCAAAATTACTATTGAAAGTTGTCAAGAAAATGTTAGAAATTGGGTTGAAAAAATAAGTGAAAAAAATATGTTTCTTTTAGGAAAAGGTACAGATGAATATGTTGCGAAAGAAGGTGCTCTTAAAATTAAAGAAATCTCCTACATTCATGCCGAAGGATATTCCTCCAGTTCTTTAAAACACGGTCCTTTTGCATTATTAGATGAATCTTTTCCTGTTCTTCTATTCAATCTTGACCAAGACCATTCATCCAAAACAATGAATTGCTATGAAGAAGTTAAATCTCGTCATGCTCCCATTTACATGATTTCCAATCAAAATCACAATATTGAAAATCTTATTCAAGTTCCATATAATCGTAGTTATTCATCTCTATTAGGACTAATTCCAGTACAATTATTTGCATATTATCAATCTGTTAAAAGAGGTATGAATCCTGATAAACCTAAAAATTTAGCGAAAGTTGTCACTGTTGAATAATTCTCTTTTATAAAATGTTTCAATTTCAACAGGAGAAATGGAGATATATTCAAAAATAGAATTGATTATCATTGAATTTCCCATTTTACATAATTCATTTTTATATTCATACATCTTTTTTGCTTCTCTCCATCTTTCTATATTCTCATCCATATCTGCATTTTCAATATGTATATATTTCAAATTTGTATTCATTCCATTCAATAAAACAGATTCAATGATTTGTTCAGGTATGTTATATTCAATAATTCCTGAAATATTTCCTATCCAAAGTGATTCAATGATTTTATTCTTTTGAAGAAAAGTAGATAAACTTGGAATATATTTATTTCCATATACATTATCTTTCATATCAATTTTTCGAATCGATGGATGATTGGTTAATTTATCAAAAATTCTATCAGCAACTCGTGTTGATATTTTCATATTTCTCATTTCTAAATTTTGAAGAATTCCATTTTTACATAAACTATTTAAAAATGAACTCCAACCTGAATCTATATAATTATGTGATAATACCAAATGTTGCAATCTGTGATTTGTTTCTATATACGAATTTAAACATGATATATCTGTAATTCGAGAATGATACAAACTTAAATATATTAAATTTGGATGTTCTTTGATACTATCTAAAAGTATCCCAGTATTCGTTTGATAAAATTCATTTGATATCAAATTTAATTTATGAAGACTTGTATTTCTTCGCAAATATTCACAAAAGATTTGAAAATTTCTTCCACTACCATATTGTATAGATGTCGAATAAGATAATTGAAATGTAATTGACAAAGAAATGAGAGATATATTTCCTAATTTTTGCATAAAAGATTCAAAACAAGAAGGTTCAATTTGTTGTTGAAAATAAATTGATATTTTTTTCAATTTACATTCAGGATGTTCCATATATGATTCTACAACTTTAAGTAATTGTGATGATTTTACATATAAACAAATACTCTGTGGATGAATATTATATTCTATCATTTTTTGAAAGAATATATCCAATTCATATTCAAAATCACTATAAAAATAAAACACTGGTAATTTTTCAGGATTCAAACAAGATAATATAAAATCAACAGCTGATGACTCTTTTTTATGATACACATGAATCTGATGAATCTTTTTAATTCCACATTCTTGAAAAATTTGTTGTAATAAAGTTATATTCTCATTCGGTTTCATTTCTAATATTCCATAATGCAGATTTTTTCGTATATTTCCATACATCCACTGATTCTCCACCATTTGCATATTATATTGCATTTCTTTATATTATTATTTTTTCATTCATTCATTTTTAATATAAAGAAATAAAATCATTTTTTAGTTCATTTGGGTAAATTTTATAAGGGGACGAATCCCATTTAGGAAGAATAACGATTTTGAATGAGTCGTTGAATTAAATCTTTAACTCCATCCAATTTCATATGGATTGAATAAATATTTCTACCCTCTCCAGTCTTGCTATAATTAGGATTCTCAAAGATATCAACATATCCAAAAGCACTATCCAAAAAAAAATCAAACAAAGTTTCATCACTACATCCTTGTTCTGTTAATCGTTTGTCTTCAAATTCAACAGAAAACAGATAACAGATTTTCTCATTGGAGAGTTCATCAGGATGTCTTTCCACAATCTCTCGAATCCATTTCTTTTCATGAAATGTAAAATCATTCATTGTATATTCGCCTACTTCTCTAATAGGTCTCGGGGGTGTAACAAGTACAAATTTACCCTTGACTTTTCGGTTAGGAGGGATAATAATTCCAGATGACATTGTTTGATAGTTTTTTTATCATAATGGAAGATTTAAGTTGTATTGAAGAGATTCCATCATTTTTTTTTTGGTATGATATACGTAAAGAATAGAATATATTTACGTTCTTATCAAGTAAAAAATAGAAAGTAAGAATAGAGGATAATGGAAAATATAGGTGAATTTATGGATTTATGTTATCGAAAAAAGGGAAATCAAAAGACGGAATTGAATGAAAATGAAAAAAAGAGTATTCAAAAAAATGTAGAGAATTATTTTTTAGATGTCAATCAATATTTTAAAAATCGTAAATCTGTCACAGAAAGAGGAGTCCAATATTTAATTCCAATCAGTAGAATATTAAGTTCTAAAGATTTAAATAATGTAAATATTCAAGAATTTGCAACTAATTATTCAAGAGGATTTTTTGGAATTGTCAAAGTGAATCCTGAAGAATCCAATAAAGTCAATAAATATATGCATTTAAAGATTCGAAATTCAAATCATCCTTCCAATATGAAAAAAAATATCAATTTGAAAAAAATATTTGGTCAAATGGAAATTGAAGAAAAAGATTATAAAAAAATGCATAAAACATTATTAACAAGAAATATCAATTATATTCCTGCAAGAATTTTTATTGAATATTTTATACAAAATACTTGTTATCAAGTTTTACCTGATGGAATACCTCAAATCTATGAAATTCTATTTTATCGAAAAATAGTAAAAATCAAAATGGCGAGAGTGAATGGATATGAATTTGCAGATTTGTTAGATATGGAAACATCAAATGAAAAAAAAACAGAAGAATTTATGAAATGGAAACAATATGCTATTCAAAATTTTGGTAAAATTATTGTTTCATTAAGTAAAAATGTAGAAAAATTACAAAAAAAATTATATTTTGTACATGGCGATTTTCATGATAAAAATATATTGATTCAAAAAGATATATTTTCATCTAATGGAAAAATGAATACTAAAAAAGGAATTCAAATTCTGGATTTTGATTTAAGTTCTATCGTAATACCCATGGAAGAGAATGGAGAAAAAAAGTGGAAATGGGTAAAAAATTATAATGACCGAAATTCATTTTTTGAATATAATAAATATTTGAATCCGCTTGTAAATCCTCATTTATCCAAAATCACCGATTTTATTCGATTATTTACAACAATTCTATTTGGAAATTCTCCTGTTATTCAGGAAACGAAAAATGGATTTATATCTCCTCGTACAAATTTAAATTCTGTGATATTGAATGAAATTATACAAAAATTAGGAATTGAAAATGGATTTCAAGAGAGACATGATGTATGTTTGAAATATTTTCGTTCTATGTTACAAAAAAATGGTATGCATACATCAGGTAATGAAAATGGAAAACAAATATTTTTTTATTATTATCATTTTTTGTTTATGTTTGTAAATTTTAATTATCAATTGCGAAATTATATCCTTTTTAATAAAATTTTGGTAAATAAAAATCAATATAAAGACTTTGGAAATGAAAAGTTGGGAAATGAATTATTTTTGGAGATAATGAATGAGAAGAGTGGTAATTTCATCCAACCATCTTTTGAGGAAGATACATTAGGAGAACGTTTTACATGTCAATATTTGCAAAAAGTATTTTCGTAGAGAAGATTTATTTTTTTTATAAAATGAAAATAGAATGATATTTCCATTTCAAATTGAGAATTTTCGAACAATTCAAGACAAAGATTTATTAGAAATTGACCCACAATTTGACGTTCATTTAAATCCTTTTGTTTATTCTGGTTATCGTATTCCTACGAATCATTTTGGTGAATGTGCAAAAACATTATGTCATTTGCATAATGAATTTGTAAATATATGGTCTCATGTAATTGCGTTTTTTATATTTTTGGGTATTACAATTTATTGGACTTATCATTATTTTTCAAAAAGTGATTTTTGGGAGAAATTTGCTGTGTATTCATATCTTATATCTTTATTAGTATTATATTTTTCATCAAGTTTATATCATTTATCGATTGGACATAGTTCAAAATTGGCGAATCAATGTCAATGTATAGATTGGATGTCTGTATCTCTTGTTTGTGCAACATCTGCATTTTATGCAGGTTATTATGAGATATATAAGAAAATGAATAAAAAGGGATATTATATAGCATTTGTATTATTTTTGTTAGTAATCATGATATTTTGTGGATATTTAAGTAATAAATCGTTAGAAGAGTGTCATAAAAAGGAAGAAGAAGAGGAAGAGGAGAAATGTAGAGTGAGAAAGAGAACAAATGAAATTGTGAGAACATGGTTAAATATGATATTTGCATTATCAACATTTTTTACATGGGTGATACATTATCTTTGGTTAGGAAGACCTTCATTTAGTGAATTAGGAGAAGATATGAAAGATAGATTTGTGGGAATTTGTTTTACATATTTAGCTTATGGAATGGTTATATTTAAATTATTAGCAATACCAGAGAGATGGAGTGCATATACATTTGATATATTTGGATATTCACATCAAATTTTTCATTTTGGAGTAGTCATAGGAGGATTGATATTATGGAAAACATATCAAACAAATGGTAGAAAAGAAGAAATATTATAATAAAAATATAGAAAAAAACTTTTCATAAGAGGCTTCGCTTCGCTACGCCTGTGCGGACGTTACCTACGATGTAGGTAACATCCGCGGGGCGACCTTCGGTCGCATGTGGCCCTTCGGGCCACCGCGGACCTTTGGGTCCGCGCGAGTGGGCTGGCTTGGGTGAAGCGCAGCGAAACCCACCTGCCCCGAGTATTAAACTCATTTGCATAAAATGTAAATTATATATTTATTTTTGAGATAAATCTTTGAATTCTTCATAATCTAAACACCAATTCATAAAACGATGTGGTGCCCATGTTTTTTGAATAAGTTCTTGATGAAGTTTTTCATATATTTCTTTTCTTTTTTTCATTTGATGATAAATCCAATTTACACGCATTCCTGTAAATTTATGCATTGACAACGCAGAATAGGATACTTCTCTCTCTCCCTCTTTTTCATATTTATAAATATCATTCCATGTTATCATTGGATTTGATTCAAGCATCGATGCATATAAATCTCCACTATTCGAATTACGATTGAGAATATGTTTCTTAAAAAATTCAATATCCCAATTTTTATCTGGATTTTCTAAAATAATATCTAATGTACAATTTGGATTCCACATAAAAGCATGGTAATCCCATGGTTTGTCTTGATTCTTTTTTATGATATCCCATGTAATACTTTTATTTTGGGATAAATTGTCATAATCCCATTCTAAATGAGGATGTTGTAAAACAAAATCAAAAGTGATAAAAGGATTACCAGAAATACTCCACATATTCCAGTCTTTTTCTATATTTTTGATAAAATATTCTTGTGAAAGATTTGGATTTAAACTTAAAAAATGATAATCAATAGGAATATTTTTTGGATTTTTTTCAATCAGTTCTGTTGTAAAATTTTTATTCTTCGAAAAAATATCTATATTTATATTTCCTGCAGACATATTTATATCTAATCCTGATATCACATATACAGGAGGATTCGTGTCATCTTCAATATTCGCATTATCTTCATTATTCATATTTCTTACTGAAGACAAAATTGTATTCATATTTTCAAACATAATATCAGCTGGATTACCATAAAATTTTATATTTTTTTCTATCATTTCTACAACATTATCATATGTTATATTTTCATTTTCACAAATATGCCCATTTGACCATGGATATTCGATATTATCTTTTATTACTTCAAACGAAACATTTATATTTTCTGTTAAAATTTTCCAATTCCAACCTTTTTTGTCATTTTTTTTTACAAATTCGAACCAATCAATTGACCATTGACGAAAAAATACAGAATATAATATATCTTTTCTCAATTCTGTTTCTATTTGTTCGGCTTCTTTAAGATTGTTTATAATCATGTTTCTATTTATATATTATTATTTATCATTATAAATAATCAACGCAAAAAAAAATATAAATATATATTTCTTAAAAAGGCTTCGCTTCGCTACGCCTGTGCGGACGTTCCCTACGATGTAGGTAACATCCGCGGGGCGACCTTCGGTCGCATGTGG
>JACCDW010992624.1_pt1 | contig 33731 bp, 34 predicted proteins | sample 7449781 | NCBI WGS metagenome assembly JACCDW01 (sample SAMN15323449, study PRJNA562643) | freshwater metagenome | isolation source: river surface water | place: USA:Blue River Watershed | collected 2017-08-18
CACACAGCGGCGAGTTGATCGGTTCGATCTGCCAGCACAGGCGCTTGCCCGGTCCGATTTGCCGCGGAAAGGCAGAATCGGCGGCGGCCAGCTCGGCCACCAGCCGGCGCGCAAGCCGGCTGCCCTTCACCCTGAGGAAGATCTTCATCCCCGGCGCTGCCGCGCACCGGGCGTCAGGGCAGGCATCAGGCAGCACGCGGGCCACGGCTGGGGCGGTCAGTTGATTGCCAGCTTCTGGTCGTGGATCTCGCGTATGTTTTCCCACAGGTTCGCATGCAGCAGCCGCGAACGCTCGGGCGACGCATACAGGCGGATGTCGACTGAAATGATCCATTCGTCATCGCCGGCCAGCGCCAGCTTCCCGTCGATCAGCTCCGGCTTGACGGAATGCTCGGGCAGCCACGCAATGCCGGCCCCTTCGCGCGCGAGCGAATGCAGTATGCGCGCCTGCGCGCTCTGCACGACGACGTTGAAACAGGGATCGCTGGGGCGGAAGCGAATCAGCCCGTTGCAGATGCGCCCGAAGAAGGTTTCGGGCGGATAGGCAAGCAGCGGCAGGTGGCGCAGCTTGGCTTCCGTCAGTCGGTACATCGGGGCACCGGTGTCGTCGGGGCGGCACACCGGAACCAGGCGGTCGGTGCCCAGGGCCACCGACGGGCATGCACGTTCGTCGGCCGACATCGGCACCATCGGGCTGTGGTAGGCCATCAGCAGGTCGCACCGTCCGCTGGAGAGGTTGACCATGCCTTCGTAAGTTTCACCCGCGCAGATTTCGAATTTCAGGCCGCTGATCTGGTGATTGATCTGACGCATCCAGTTGGGCAGCATGTGCTGGACCAGCGAGTGGGCGACGAACAGCTTGATGCCCGAAAAGACCTTGCTTCGATGGCCAAGCGCGATCCGGGTGTCATGCAGCTGCCGCACCATCTCGCGCGCGGCATCCCGGAACAGGTGGCCGGCCATTGTCAGGCGCGGCGGCACCGTGTCCCGGTCGACCAGCGCAATGCCGATCCAGTCCTCGAGGGAACGGATGCGCCGGCTGAACGCGGACTGCGTCACGTTGCGTGCCTGCGCCGCCCTGGTGAAGCTGGACAGGTCCGACAGGACAAGGAAGTCTTCCAGCCATTCGATATCCATGGTGCTCCCCTGTGAAATGATCCTGCTGCGCCCGCAATGTTGTCGAATATTTAACTATTTATTGGCAGACTGTAATCAAAACAGTTCCTCAGGGGAAGTGGGTTTGCCGGGTAACTCGTAGGAATTCGCGTTCGAAACTGTCTGGAATCGGGGAATTTGTACCGTCAGTGCAACGGAATCGCGTGTTTTGCACCAACGTCGTGCAAAAAAACCATGTGTCTTGGCTTGTGCGTACGTCGGGATTGATACATCGACAAGTACGGCGAGATCCCGGTCCGGTCGGAAAAGCGCAAAAAAAAACCGCCGGACAAGCCGGCGGTCGAGGATAGGTCGATGCGTATCAATGCGCGTTGATGTCGTTGTCCTTGGTTTCGCGCACGAACAGGAGGCCGATCACGGCCGTGACCAGTGCGATCACGATCGGATACCAGAGGCCGTAGTAGATGTCGCCCTTGTACGCCACGAGCGCGAACGAGGTCGTCGGCAGCAGGCCGCCGAACCAGCCGTTGCCGATGTGATAAGGCAGCGACATCGACGTGTAGCGGATACGGGTCGGGAACATCTCGACCAGCATCGCCGCGATCGGACCGTAGACCATGGTCACGTAGATCACGAGGATGAACAGCAGGACCAGCACCATCGGCTTGTTGATCTGCGCCGGATCGGCCTTGGCCGGGTAGCCTGCGCCCTTGATCATGTCCTTCAGCTTGTCGGTGAATTCCTTGTCCTTCGCTGCCGCGTCTTCCTTCGACAGGCCGGCTGCGCTGTACGACTCGAGCACCTTGTCGCCCACCTTGATGACAGCCGGGGAGCCGGCCGGAGCCGCTTCGTTACGGTAGTTCACCGAGGCTGCCGCCAGCTTTGCCTTGGCGATGTCGCACGACGACGTGAACTTCTTCGTGCCGGTCGGGTTGAACTGGAACTGGCACTCGGCCGGATCAGCCACCACGGTCACCGGCGCGTTCTGCTGGGCCGCTTCCAGTGCCGGGTTCGCGTAGTGCGTCATCGCCTTGAAGATCGGGAAGTAGGTGAGCGCAGCGAGCACGCAACCGGCCATGATGATGTGCTTGCGGCCGATCTTGTCGGACAGCGAGCCGAACACGATGAAGAACGGCGTACCGATCAGCAGCGACGCCGCGATCAGGATGTTCGCCGTCGCGCCATCGACCTTCAGCGTCTGCGTCAGGAAGAACAGCGCATAGAACTGGCCGGTGTACCAGACCACGGCCTGGCCGGCGGTCAGGCCGATCAGCGCGAGGATGACCACCTTCAGGTTCTTCCACTGGCCGAAGGCTTCCGACAGCGGCGCCTTCGATACCTTGCCTTCTTCCTTCATTTTCTTGAAGGCCGGCGATTCATTCATCGACAGGCGAATCCAGACGGAGATGCCGAGCAGGAAGACCGACACCAGGAAAGGAATGCGCCAGCCCCATTCGGCAAAGGCTTCTTCGCCGATCGCCGTGCGGGTCGCGAGGATGACCATCAGCGACAGGAACAGGCCGAGCGTTGCGGTGGTCTGAATCCACGCGGTAAAGGCGCCGCGCCTGTCGTCCGGTGCGTGTTCGGCCACATAGGTGGCTGCGCCGCCGTACTCGCCGCCGAGCGCAAGGCCCTGCAGGATGCGCAGCGAGATCAGGATGATCGGCGCCGCGATGCCGATGCTGTTGTAGTTCGGCAGCAGGCCGACGATGAAGGTCGACAGGCCCATCAGCAGGATGGTCACCAGGAAGGTGTATTTTCGTCCGACCATGTCGCCGAGGCGGCCGAACACGACCGCGCCGAACGGGCGCACCAGGAAGCCTGCCGCGAAGGCGAGCAGCGCGAAAATGAACGCAGTGTTGGGATCGGTGCCGGCGAAGAACTGCTTCGCAATGATCGCGGCGAGCGAGCCGTACAGATAGAAGTCGTACCATTCGAAAACGGTACCGAGCGACGAAGCGAAAATGACTTTCCGCTCTTCCGCCGTGATGCTTCGCGACGTAGCCTGGGCTTGGGCCATGGTGTCTCCTTGGTTATTTATATTTACTATTCATTGAGCGTGGAATCGCACAATCGAGCCGAGTGTAGGATTGAAAACTTACGCATCCCTTGCTCGAAACTTACGAAAACTTACAGGGGTGGCGCAAAATAGCACGGTCGTGCGTACGCATATGCTATGCTGCGGCGGCCCCCGTGCCCGGGCGGGCAACCACAATAAACACAGGAGACTTTCCATGACCGATGCAGTCATCGTTTCGACAGCCCGTACCCCGCTGGCCAAATCATGGAAAGGGGCGTTCAACATGACGCACGGGGCGACGCTGGGCGGCGCGGCGCTGCAGGCCGCGATCGAGCGTGCCGGCATCGAGGCTGCACAGGTCGAAGACGTGATGATGGGCTGCGCGAACCCCGAGGGCGCGACCGGCTGGAACATCGCGCGACAGGTGGCGTTGCGCGCCGGCTGTCCGGTGTCTACCGGCGGCATCACGATCAACCGTTTCTGCTCGTCCGGCCTGCAGACCATTGCCAGCGCCGCGCAGCGCATACTCACCGGCGAAGGCGACATCTATGCTGCCGGCGGCGTCGAGTCGATCTCCTGCGTGCAGAACGAGATGAACATGCACATGTTCAAGGACCCGTGGCTGGAACAGCACAAGCCGGAAATCTACTGGCCGATGCTGCAGACCGCGGAGAACGTCGCCAAGCGCTACGGCATTGCGCGCGACCGCCAGGACCACTACGGCGTGCAGAGCCAGCAGCGTGCAGCGGCCGCACGCGACGCCGGCCGTTTCGCCGACGAGATCGTTCCGGTGACGACCACGATGGCCGTTGCCGACAAGGAGACCGCGCGCATCATCACGCGCGAGGTGACCGTGTCGGCTGACGAAGGCATACGCGCCGACACCACCTACGAGGGCGTGTCGCAGATTCGTACCGCGATTCCCGGCGGCGTCGTCGCGGCCGGCAATGCCAGCCAGTTTTCCGACGGCGCATCGGTAGCGATCGTCATGAGCGACAAGGCCGCTGCGGCGACCGGCAGGACGCCGCTCGGCATCTTCCGCGGCTTTGCGATCGCCGGCTGCGAGCCCGACGAGATGGGCATCGGCCCGGTGTTCGCGATTCCGAAGCTGCTGAAGCAGACTGGCGTGAAGATCGAAGACATCGGCTTGTGGGAGCTGAACGAAGCCTTCGCGGTGCAGGTGCTGTATTGCGCCGACAAGCTCGGCATCCCGATGGACCGGCTCAATGTGAACGGCGGCGCGATCGCGCTCGGCCATCCTTACGGCATGTCGGGCGCGCGCCTGACCGGCCATGCGCTGATCGAAGGCAAGCGTCGCGGCGTCAAGTACGTGGTGGTAACCATGTGCATCGGCGGCGGGCAGGGCGCGGCCGGCCTGTTCGAAGTCGTCTGACGACTTCGCGCAGTTCCCGATGGCTTCGCTGATCCTGTCGCGGCGCGACCTCGACTTCCTTTTGTACGAGTGGCTCGACGTCGAGTCGCTGTGCGCGCGGCCGCGCTTCGCCGAGCATGGCCGCGAGACCTTCGACGCGGTGCTCGACCTGTGTGAACAGATCGCCACTGAAAAATTCGCCAGTCACAACCGCCAGTCCGACGAACACGAGCCGCAGTTCGACGGCCAGCGCGTGACCGTGATTCCCGAGGTGCGCGCCGCGCTGCGCGCGTTCAGCGAGGCCGGGCTGATGGCCGCCGCGCAGGACGTCGCCTATGGCGGCATGCAGCTGCCGTCGGTGGTCGACAAGGCGGGCTTCGCGTGGTTCAAGGGGGCGAACGTTGCGACCGCCGCTTACCCGATGCTCACCATCGGCAATGCGAACACGCTGCTCAAATGCGGCAGCCCCGAGCAGATCGATACCTACGTGCGGCCGTTGCTGGCGGGGCGCTTTCTCGGCACCATGTGCCTGTCCGAGCCGCAGGCTGGCTCCAGCCTGTCCGACATCACGACCCGTGCCGAGCCGCAGGCTGACGGCAGCTACCGGCTGCGTGGCAACAAGATGTGGATCTCCGGCGGCGAGCACGAGCTGTCGGAGAACATCATCCACCTCGTGCTGGCCAAGGTGCCGGGGCCGGACGGCAAGCTGATTCCGGGCGTGAAGGGCATTTCGCTGTTCGTGGTGCCGAAGTTCCTCGTGAACAGCGACGGCAGCCTCGGCGAACGCAATGACGTCGTGCTCGCCGGCCTGAACCACAAGATGGGCTATCGCGGCACCACCAACTGCCTGCTGAATTTCGGCGAGGGCAAGCACCATCCGCTCGGCCAGCCCGGCGCGGTCGGCTGGCTGGTCGGCAACCTGCACCAGGGGCTCGCCGCGATGTTCAACATGATGAACGAAGCGCGCATCGCCGTCGGCCTCGGTGCGGTGATGCTCGGCTATACCGGCTACCTGCATGCGCTCGACTACGCGCGCAATCGTCCGCAGGGCCGGCATCCGCAGGCCAAGGACCCGGCGAAACCGCAGATACCGATCGTCGAGCATACCGATGTGAAGCGGATGCTTCTGGCGCAGAAAGCCTATGTCGAGGGCGGGCTGGCGCTGATCCTGTATTGCGCGCGGCTGGTCGACGAGGAAAAGACCGCCGATGACGATGCGGCGCGTGCGCAGGCCACGCTGCTGCTGGACATCCTGACGCCGATAGCGAAGTCGTGGCCGTCGCAGTGGTGCCTTGAGGCGAACAGCCTCGCCATTCAGGTGCATGGCGGCTATGGCTATACACGTGAATACGCAGTCGAGCAGTTCTATCGCGACAACCGCCTGAACCCGATCCACGAGGGCACGCACGGCATACAGGGCCTGGACCTGCTGGGTCGAAAGGTCGTCATGCGTGACGGCGTCGCGTTCCGGTTGCTGTCCGCTCGCGTTACCGACACCATCGAACGTGCCGGCGCATTGCCGCAGGCGGCTGCGCTGCGCGAGCGCTGGCAGCGGCTGTCCGAGGTCACCGTGGCGCTGCACGCGGCCGGCGACCTGAACGTGACGCTGGCGAATGCGTCGGTCTACCTCGAAGCGTTCGGGCATCTGGTGGTCGGCTGGATCTGGCTGGAGCAGGCGCTGGCGGCACACGCTGCGCAAGCCGTGGCGCGGGGCGATGCCGGTTTTTACGCCGGCAAGCTGCAGGCATTCAAATACTATTTCGCTGTCGAGCTGCCGAAAGTCGATGCGCAGCTGGCGCTGCTGGCGTCGCTCGACACCACGGCGCTGGACATGCAGGACAGCTGGTTCTGAACTGACAAAAATTTTATAAAGATGATCAAGCACATCGTGATGTGGCAGCTGAAAGAGCATGCCGAAGGCCAGGACAAGGCCGCGAATGCGGCGCGCATGAAGGAACTGCTGGACGCCTGCGCGGACATCGTGCCGGGGCTGCGCAAGCTCGACGTCGCGCTCGCCCAACCGGGCTTCGAGTGTACCTACGATGTCGTGCTGTATTCCGAGTTCGATACGCGCGAGGCGCTCGACGCGTACCAGAACCACCCGCAGCATGTCGCGCTGAAGCCCTTCGTCGCCGCGGTGCGCGCGTCGCGCCAGTGCATGGATTACGAGGCGGACTGAGCATGCACACCGTTCGCGAATTGTTCGACCTCAGCGGCCGTACCGCCCTCGTTACCGGTGGTTCGCGCGGCCTCGGGCTGCAGATGGCCGAGGCGCTCGGCGAGCAGGGGGCGCGACTCGTCATTTCGGCGCGCAAGCAGGACGAACTCGACGAGGCCGTTGCGCATCTCGAGCAGCGCGGCTGCAAGGTGGCTGCCTGCGCGGCCAACCTCGGCGAGGTCGCCGGCGTGAATGGGCTGGCCGATTTTGCGCTGTCCACGATGGGCCAGGTCGACATCCTGGTCAACAATGCCGGCGCCACCTGGGGCGCACCGGCCGAAGACCATCCGGTCGAGGGCTGGGACAAGGTGATGAACCTGAACGTGCGCAGCATCTTCCTGCTGTGCCAGGCCATTGGCAAGCGCTCGATGATCCCGCGCCGCTACGGCCGCATCATCAACACCGCATCGATCGCCGGCTTTGCCGGCAACGGTTCGCCGCACATGCAGACCATCGGCTACAACACGTCGAAGGCCGCGGTGATCAATTTCACGCGCACATTGGCCGGCGAATGGGGTCAATACGGCATTACCGTGAACGCACTTGCGCCGGGCTTCTTCCCGTCGAAGATGTCGCGCGGCATGCTCGACAGCATGGGCGACGAAGCCGCGCAGCGCGCGCCGCTGCGACGACTCGGCGACGACGAAGACCTGAAGGGCGCGGTACTGCTGTTCGCATCGATGGCCGGCAAGCACATCACCGGGCAGACGCTCGCGGTGGACGGCGGCGTGTCGGCGGTGCTGATCTGATGGCCCAGCCGCTGCCTTTCCCGACCGAGATTCCCTTCCTGAACGAGCTCGGCGTCGAGTTTCTCGGCATGGCCGACGGGCGTGCGCAGATTGCGCTCACGCTTGAGCCACGCCACATGAACAGCTGGCAGGTCACGCACGGCGGTGTCGTGATGACCCTGCTCGACGTCGCCATGTCGCTCGCCGGCCGCTCGCTCGACCCGCAGTCGCGCGCCGGCGTCACGGTCGAGATGAAGACCAGTTTCCTGCAGCCGGGCGGCACGCCGGGCGCGCGCATCGTCGCCAGCGGCCATGCTTTCCATCGCTCGACCACGATGTGCTTCTGCGAAGCGGAGCTGCATGAAGGCTCGCGGCTGGTCGCCAAGGCGATGGGCACGTTCAAATACCTGAAGCGGCTCGACGTGGCCGACAAGCTTTCCCTTCCGGAGTCACCATGACCAGTTACCAGCGCATCGTGCTGGCGTCGCGCCCGCAGGGCGGCGTCGCGGCCGACAACTTCCGGCTCGAGACCGTGCCGCTGCCCGACATTGCCGACGGCCAGCTGCTGGTCCGCAACCACTACCTGTCGCTCGACCCGTACATGCGGATGCGCATGGATGACGTGAAGAGCTATGCGGCCCCGCAGCCGCTGGGCCAAGTGATGATCGGCGGTACCGCCGGTGAAGTGATCGCGTCAAAGCATCCGAAGTTCAATGCGGGCGACAAGGTGGTCGGCATGTTCGGCTGGTCCGAGATCGGCGTATCCGACGGCAGCCTGCTGAAAAAGGTGGATACCAGCCGGGTGCCGCTGTCCGCCTACTTAGGCGCCGTCGGCATGCCCGGCATGACGGCCTGGTACGGGCTGAACCAGATCATCCGGCCGAAGGCAGGCGAGACCATTGCGGTATCAGCGGCCAGCGGCGCCGTCGGCAGCGTGGTCGGCCAGCTGGCCAAACTCGCCGGATGCCGTGTGATCGGCATCGCCGGCGGTCGGCAGAAATGCGATTACGTGGTCAATGAGCTGGGCTTTGACGCGTGCATCGACTACAAGGCCGGCAATCTGTTTGGCGGCATCGAGGCCGCGGCGCCGGACGGCATCGACGGCCTGTTCGAAAATGTCGGAGGCGCGGTGATGGATGCGGCGCTGGCGCGGATGAATCCGTTCGGTCGCATTGCGCTGTGCGGGATGATTTCCGCTTATGACGGACAGATGATGCCGGTGCACTACCTGCATATGGTGCTGAAGATGCGCTTGTCGATGCAGGGTTTCATCGTCTCCGAGCACATGGCGTTCTGGCCGCAGGGGCTGGGCGAGCTCGCGCAACTGGTCGGCGACGGCAAGCTGACATACCGCGAAACGATTGCCGACGGGCTCGCTGCCGCGCCGGCTGCGTTCATTGGCATGCTGCGTGGGAAAAATTTCGGGAAACAGCTGGTCAGGCTGGTCTGAGGAAAACAGGATGAAAGAATTCAGGGGCAAGGTCGCGGTGATCACCGGTGCGGCCAGTGGTTTCGGCCGCGAGTTCGCGCTGCTGGGCGCAAAACTGGGCATGAAACTGGTGCTGGCCGACGTGCAGAAGGAGGCACTGGACGCCACCGCCGCCGAGCTTTCGTCGGGCGGCGCCGAGGTGCTCGCGCAGACCTGCGACGTGCGCAAGGGCGAGCAGGTCGAGGCGCTCGCGCAGGCTGCGATGCAGCGCTTCGGCGCGATCCACCTGGTGTTCAACAATGCCGGCGTCGGTGCCGGCGGCCTGGTCTGGGAAAGCACGCAGGCCGACTGGGAATGGGTACTCGGGGTGAACCTGTGGGGCGTGATCCACGGCGTGCGCGTATTCACGCCGCTGATGCTGGCCTGCGCGAAGGCGGATCCGGAGTATGAAGGGCACATCGTCAACACCGCCTCGATGGCCGGCATGCTCGCGCCGCCGACGATGGGCGTCTACAACGTGTCCAAGCATGCGGTGGTCGCGCTGTCCGAAACCCTGTATCACGACCTGATGCTGGTCGAAGCGCCGATCGGCGCCTCGGTGCTCTGCCCGTATTTCGTCCCGACCGGCATCAGCCAGTCCGAGCGCGTACGTCCCGGCGACGTGCAGGGCGCCGCGCCGACGCGCAGCCAGCAGGTATCGCAGGCGACGCTGGAAAAGGCGGTCTCGTCCGGCAAGGTCACGGCTGCGGAAGTGGCGGAGCGAACCTTCGATGCGATCCGTGCGGGACAGTTCTACATCTATTCGCATCCGCAGGCGCTCGGCAATGTGCAGCGCCGGATGGAAGACATCGTCAGCGGACGCAATCCGAGCGATCCGTATGAGGCTGCGCCGCACGTGCGCGACAAGCTGCGCGCAGGACTGAAGGGCGACTGAGCATGGCCACGGTCAGCGATGGCCAGTTCGCGGCGCTGCCGAACGGCATCCGGCTGCATTATGCGAGCGCCGGCGCCGCAGGCCAGCCCTTGCTGCTGTTCCTGCACGGCTTTCCGGAGTTCTGGTACGCGTGGCAGGCGCAGCTCGCGCGATTTGGCGACACGCACTTTGCGGTCGCACCGGACCTGCGCGGCTACAACCTGTCGGACCAGCCGCATGAGGTCGAAGCCTATCGTGCGAAGCTGCTGCTGCAGGACATCGAAGAATTCATGCGCTGCCTCGGCTACGAGCGCTGCGTGATCGTCGCGCACGACTGGGGCGGCGCGCTGGCGTGGCAGTTCGCGATACAGCGCCCGTCTGTGGTCGAGCGACTGCTGATCATCAATGCGACGCATCCCGTGCCGTTCGCCGAAGGGCTGGCGCACGATCCGGCGCAGCAGGCCGCGAGCCTGTACATGAACTGGCTGCGCGCGCCCGGCTCGGAACAGGCGTTGGCGAATGACGATTTTCGTGAGGCTGAGCGCCTGATGCTGGGCATGGGCGAGGATCGCCGCTGGTTCGATGCCGACACCCGCGCACGCTATCATGCCTGCTGGTCGCGTGGCCTTCGCGGCGGCATCAACTACTATCGGGCATCACGCGTGCATCCGCCGACGGCCACGGAAGCCGGCGCTGCGGGCCTCGCACTCGACGCTGCCGCCTTCCGCGTGCCGGTACCGGTGCGCGTGCTGTGGGGCGAACAGGACAAGGCAATGCTGCCCGCCTTGCTGGATCCGCTCGACCGCTTCGTTGACGACCTCACCATTACGCGCGTTCCCGACGCCAGCCACTGGATAGTGCACGAGCAGCCGGAACGCGTGAACCGCTGGATTGCTGAATCGCTGGATAACTGAAACCCATGGCTCGACAGGATTTTTCTTTCATTCATTCATTGCGCGTGCGCTGGTCCGAAGTGGACATGCAGGCGATCGTCTTCAACGGCCACTACCTGAATTTCTTCGACGTGGCCTTCACCGAGTACTGGCGCGCGACCAGCTTGCCGGACGTGATCGCCCAGGCCGATGCCGGTCTGGAGATGTTCGCCCGCAAGGCGACGGTCGAATATCATGCGCCCGCACGCTTCGATGACCTGCTCGACATCGGCGTGCGCTGCGCCGACATCGGCCGCAGTTCGTTGCGCTTTGTGCTGGAGATCCATCGCGGCGACGAGTTGCTGGTGTCCGGCGAGATGACCTATGTGTACGCCGACAGCCGGGTACGCAAGAGCGAGCCGGTGCCGCTCTTCTGGCGCGAACGGCTGCTTGCGTTCGAGACGAATCGGCCGGTCGGACAATGAGCCTGCATATCGCCATCGGCGACTGGGACAGTCTGCGCGAACATGCGCAGGAATTGCGCATTGAAGTGTTCGTGGTCGAGCAGGGCGTGCCGATCGAGATCGAATGGGACGAAGGCGACGAGGTCAGCATCCATGCGGTCGCCTACGATGCGGATGGGCAGCCGATCGCGACGGGCCGCCTGCTGCCCGACGGCCACATCGGGCGGATGGCCGTGCGCAAGTCGGCGCGCGGACAGGGAATCGGCGGGCAGGTGCTGCAGGCGCTCCTCGACGAGGCGCGGCGACAGGGCTATGGGCAGCTGGTGCTGCACGCGCAGACGCATGCGGTCGATTTTTATCGCAAGCATGGCTTCGCCGTCGAGGGCGAAGAATTCATGGAGGCCGGCATTTCGCACCGGTTGATGACGCGGCAGGCCTGAGGCCGGCTCGGCGCGCCGTCGCTGCCTGCAGCCATCGCAGGGACAGATGATGACGATTTTCCATCCGACCGAGGTCGATGCACGACGCAGGCTTTGGCGCCTGTGCGCGGCCCGCCTGCCGGCGCTCGCTGCGCTGCTCCTGTCGCTGCTGCCGGCTGCTCCGGCGGCGCAGGCGGGGACCTCAGAATGCTATTCGATCCGGAACACGGACCGGCGCAATTTCTGCCTTGCGCAGGGTCGCGGTGAAACCTCGAACTGTTACGCCATCCAGGACATGGACCAGCGTAATTTCTGTCTCGCGACAGTCAAGTCCGAGCGCAGCCATTGTTACGCGATTCGCGAGAGCGACCTGAAGAACCAGTGCCTCGCGCTCACGCAGCGACAGTCGTCTGGCTGCTATGCGATCCATGAGCAGGACGCAAAGCATGCCTGCCTCGCGCGCGAGCGCGGCGACACGTCGTATTGTTATGCGGTGAGGGAGCAGGATGGCCGCAACTTCTGCCTGGCCAGTGTGAAGGGCGAGCGCTCGTACTGCTATGGCATCCGGTCGCAGGACCTGAAAAATCAGTGTCTGGCATTGACGCGCTAGCGCGCGCCAGCTGCGCTCACCGCAGGCTGCGTTCGCGCAGGTGCGCGACACCGCCTTCATGCACACGCAGCAGTGTCGACGCTCGCGTGCCGTAATCTTCCGACTCGATGCAGATCGGCGACAGCAGGCGCTCCCATTCGAGGCTGACGCCGGTGTCGGGCAGCCGATGGTCCGACGCACGCGTCGTATCGGCCAGCATCTCGAAATACGCGGCGTCAGGCGCACCCTGGCAGATCAGACTGGCGAACTGCGCCTTGGCACGCAGGACCTTCGGCCACGGCGTGTCGAGCGAGCCGTTCGACAGTCCGTAGATGCCCGGTTCGAGTTGTCCATATGCCGGTTCGCCGTCGTTGGAGACCCAGTACATCGCCTGCGCGTCTCCGAAGACGAGGTTGAAGCCGTTGTATTCCGCTGCGATTGCGCGCACGCGTCCAAGGTAGTCGAGCGGGTCGGCATCATCGCGCAGGTAGTCCGCAACCAGCTCGCCGCGGGAGCGCTTGTCGAGCCTGGCAGCGCGGCCGTTGCGGATGTTGGTCAGCGCGGCGAAGCGGCCGCGGCGATTGACGCCCAGCCAGGTGCCGCCGGCCTTCAGGTCGCGTCCGGCGTAGATGTCCGGATGGTCTTCCCACCAGCCGGCAGCCTGTGTCGGCCGGGCGAAAAATTCATCGCGATTGGCTGCGAGCAGCAGCGGGCAGCCGGGAACCAGCTTCCATGCGAAAACGATCAGGCACATGCCGGCAGGTCCACGAAAATTTCAATGTGCCGCTCGCCGTCGATCGGCAAGGCGGCGTTGTCGGCAGCCTGCTGCAACGCCGGCAGGAAATCGTCCGGCACGGCCGCATAGATTTCCATCCAGGTCTGCAGACCGTCTGTCTCTTCCGGCCGGCGCTTCAGTGAAGTGCGAACGCCGAAGCGGCGTGCAAGACCGTCCTGCATGCTGGCCACGCGCGGCTGCAGCTGCCTTGCGGCGTCGCTGCGCACGCGGTAGTACACGAAAAGGTCGGTCATTCAGCCGCCGACAGCGGATAGGGAAGTTCGCCGAACGACAGCAGCGGGCCATCGGCCGAGCCGATGTGTACCGGCGTGCCGGCAGCGTCCATCTTCAGCTCGACGAGGCAGGCCTTCCTTCCGTCGGCGCCGCGCTCGGCGTTGACGATCATGCCGCACGGCTGTCCGGGATCGGCGTCGGCAAAAACTTCGGCGCCGGCAACCGCATTCCCGCTGTCGTCAAAGGCAAGCAGCGCGCGCCGCTTCAGCTTGCCGAGGTACTGGCTGCGGGCAACGATTTCCTGTCCCGGATAGCAGCCCTTGCGGAAATTCACGCCGCCGACCAGTTCAAAGTTGATCATTTGCGGCACGAACTGCTCGCGGGTAGCTTCGACCACCTGCGGCACGCCGGCCAGTATCTCGGTCCAGCGCCACAGCGATGCTGGCGCGGCCGGCAAGGCGCCGGCGTAGTGCGTCCATGCCGTCGCTGCGGCGTGCAGCGGCCCGGCCCACAGCGCGCGCTGCAGCCCGGCTGCATCCGGCACACGCACCAGCGTACCGCCCTCAGCCGGGCGGCGTTGCCAGGCGGCCGGCGGGAACGCGGCTTGCGTGCCGGCCGCAGCGGCAACGCCAAACAGCGGCAGCCGTTCGCTGGCGTCCTCCAGCCGGACCTTCGCGCGCAGCACGAACATCTGCAGACGTTTCATCGTCGCCGGCAACAGTTCACGCGGCAACGCCAGCAGGATGTCGCCGCCGTCTTTCCAGAGCAGCATCGTGGCCAGCAGGCGGCCCTTCGGCGAGCAATAGCCAGCGAGGTGCGCACGGTCGTTGCCGAGGCCAAGCACATCGTTGGTCAGCTGGTTGTGCAGGAAATTTTCCGCGTCGTCACCAGTGGCGCTGATCACGCCGAGATGCGTCAGCGGGCAGAGGAAGCCCGGCTGCGTGTCATCGGGCAAGGAAAAGGCGAGCGTATCGGGCGATCCGCCAGATACGGGGGAGGCGCCTTGGCCGGCGAGGAAATCAGGCCAGGATAAAACGGTTTCGGACATGAATTCGGGAGGAAAGTGATTTCGCGTCTATCATTACGGGCAAATTATAGAGGCGCGTGGAAAATCGCGTTGACCCGCTCGGGAATCAGGGAATGGCAGTCATCCGGAAAACTTTGTCGCTGCTGGCCGTGCTGGCAGCATTTGTCGTGGCCGTCGTCGTTTGCTTTGCGTACTGGACGCGCCAACCGATCATCGCGGCCGGAGAGCAGCCGCTTGAAGTCAGTGTGGCTGCCGGAAGCAGCCTGCGCGGTGCGCTCAGGCAGTTGCATGACGGCGGTTTGCCGGCCTCGCCGCTGCTGATGGAAGCGCTGGCGCGCGGGCTCGGCACGCCGCACGTCAAGCCCGGAAGTTATCGTATCGACGCCAGGATGACGCCGATCGCGCTGCTCGATGCGCTCGCGCGCGGCGACACGATCAAGGAGTCGCTGACCATCATTGAAGGTTGGAACTTCGCGCAGATGCGTGAGGAAATGGCGCGTCAGGCTCACCTGCGACAGGACAGCGCCGCGATGGAGCCGGCGATCCTGTTGCAGAAGGTGGCGCCGGGCTATGCGCATCCCGAGGGACTGTTTTATCCGGACACGTATGTGTACGAGCGCGGCACCAGCGACCTCGTGCTGCTGCAGCAGGCGCACCAGCGTATGCTGAAGATGCTGAACGAAGTATGGAGCCGACGCGCGGCCGACCTGCCGTATGAGACGCCTTACGATGCGCTGGTCATGGCGTCGATCGTCGAAAAGGAAACCGGCCATGAGGCAGATCGCACCCGCGTTGCGTCGGTGTTCGTAAACCGCCTGAAGCTGGGGATGCCGCTGCAGACCGACCCGACGGTGATTTACGGCTTGGGTGCCGCGTTCGACGGCAACCTGCGCCGGCAGGACCTGCTGGCCGACACGCCCTACAATACCTACACGCGGCGCGGCCTGCCGCCGACGCCGATCTCGCTGCCCGGGCGGCGTTCGCTCGAAGCCGCGTTGCATCCTGCGTCCGGCAGCGACCTGTATTTCGTTGCGCGCGGCGACGGCCGCAGCGAATTTTCCGCCAACCTCGACGACCATAACCGCGCCGTCAACAAATACCAGCGCGGGATGTAATTCCGCAAATCCCATGGCCAGAGGCAAATTCATTACCTTCGAGGGCGTCGACGGCGCAGGCAAGTCGACCCATATTGCCGCCTTCGCGGATGCGCTGCGCGCACGCGGAATGCAGGTGGTCACCACGCGCGAACCGGGCGGCACGCCGCTCGGGGAGAAGCTGCGCGAGCTGCTACTGCATGAATCGATGCACCTCGATACTGAGGCCTTGCTGATGTTCGCATCGCGGCGCGAACACATTGCACAGGTGATCCGGCCGGCGCTGGAGCGCGGCGACTGGGTCATTTCTGACCGATTCACCGATGCCACCTTCGCCTACCAGGGCGGCGGCCGCCAGCTGCCGATTGCCCGGCTCGAAGCGCTCGAGCAATGGGTGCATGCGGACCTGCAGCCGGACCTGACGCTGTTGTTCGATGTGCCGCTGGCCATTGCGCGCGAGCGGCTGAACCGGACCCGCGAGCCGGACAAGTTCGAGCGTGAGCAGGATGCCTTCTTCACGCGCGTGCGCGACGCCTACCTGCAGCGCGCCGCACGCTTCCCGCAGCGCATCCGCGTGATCGACTCGACCCGCCCGCTGGATGAGGTGGGCGATGAGCTGGCCGCGCTGGTGGCGACGCTGTGATCCGGGGCGGGCATGAACGATAGCGGCATCTATCCATGGCAGCAGGACGACTGGCAGCGCCTGCAGCGCATGCGTGCGCGCCTGCCGCATGCGATCCTGTTCCATGGCGCCGAAGGCATCGGCAAGGTCGCGTTCGCCGAGCGTTTCGCCGCGTCGCTGCTCTGCGAGCGCCCGCTGGACGACGGCCATGCGTGTGGTGCCTGCGAATCCTGCGGCTGGTTCGCGCAGTACGGGCATCCTGACTACCGGCGCGTCCGTCCGGACGCGCTTGAGACCGACGCGGGCGACGATGCCGACGCCGAAGAAGGCGGGGCAAAGAAGGGCGGCAAGACCGCATCGAAGGATATCCGCATCGAACAGGTGAGGTCGCTGGCAGCGTTCATGAACGTGTCGACCCACCGCTCGGGATTGCGCGTGGTGCTGCTGTATCCGGCCGAGGCGCTGAATGCCGCGTCCGCGAATGCGCTGCTGAAGACGCTGGAAGAGCCGCCGCCCGAGACGGTATTCCTGCTGGTGACCGACCGCATCGATCGCTTGCTGCCGACCATCCTGTCGCGCTGCCGCAAGTTTCCGCTGTCCTCGCCCGAGCCGGCGGCGGCGCTGGCGTGGCTGGGGGCGCAGGGCGTCGGCCAGCCGGGACGCTGGCTGGCAGAACATGGCGGCGCGCCGCTGGCGGCACTGCAGGCGGCGCAGGGCGGCGATGGCGCCGAGCGCGATGAATTGCTTGCGCTGCTGGCGAAGCCCGAGGCCGGCGCAGCGCTGGTCGTCGCGGAGCGGCTACAAAAGGCGCCGCTGGCGCAGCTCGTCGCATGGTTGCAGCGCTGGCTGTATGACCTGCTGTCGCTGAAGCTCGGCGGGCGGGTACGCTACTTCCCGCATCAGCAGCAGGCGCTCGCTGCGCTGGCCGCACGCGTGCCGGCGGAATGTTTGCAGCAGGCGCTGCGCGATGCGGGCGCACGGCGTGCCGTCGCGGATCATCCGCTGTCCGCGCGCCTGTTCATCGAGCATATGCTGGTCGATTACACAAAACTCTTCGGATAGCGGACAACGGACATGACGGAATCGACCTTTCCCCAGGATGCGCAGTTGTCGAGACCGTCGGTAATGTCGCTGTCCTTTCGCGACCGCGCAGGTCTTTACGCCGCCTACATGCCCTTCGTCCAGAACGGAGGCCTGTTCGTGCCGGGCGCACGCAGCTGCCAGCTCGGCGACGAGGTCTTCCTGCTGCTGACACTGATGCAGGACGACACCCGTTATCCGGTCGCCGGCAAGGTGGTCTGGATCACGCCCGAGGGCGCGACCCACGGGCATACCCCGGGTGTCGGCGTGCAGTTTCCGCCCGACGGCAGCGGCCTGCGGGTGCGCCAGCGCATCGAGGCCTTGCTCGGTACGGCGCTCGGCACCGGTCGGCCGACGCATACGGTCTGACGCGCTTGCGGGTGCGGTGGGGCTGTCGTCGGCCGAGCCGGCGTAAAATGGCGCGATTCGATCTTCCCTGCATTCCATGTTCATCGACTCGCATTGCCATATCGACTTTCCCGAGCTGTCCGACCGCCTGCCAGGCATCCTGCAGAAGATGCAGGAAAACCAGGTTTCGCACGCATTGTGCGTGGCCGTCACGATGCCTGAATTTCCGCGCGTGCTGGCGCTTGCGGAGGCCCATCCGAACATCTATGCGTCGGTCGGCGTGCATCCCGATTACGAGGACACCGAGGAACCGGACGTCGACACGCTGGTCAGGCTGGCGGCGCATCCGCGCATCGTCGCCATCGGCGAGACCGGCCTCGATTACTACCGCCTGAGCGGCGACCTCGAGTGGCAGCGCGAACGTTTCCGCACGCATATCCGTGCGTCGCGCGCCAGCGGCAAGCCGCTGATCATCCATACCCGCTCGGCTTCGGAAGACACGCTGCGCATCCTGCGCGAGGAAAAGGCCGGTACCGCCGAGGGCGGCGTGGCGGGCGTGATGCATTGCTTCACCGAGTCGCTCGAGGTGGCGCAAGCGGCGATGGCGATGGGCTTCTACATCTCGTTCTCCGGCATCGTCACGTTCAAGAGTGCGAAGGAATTGCAGGCGGTCGCGCGCGCCGTGCCGCTGGAGCGCATGCTGATCGAGACGGATGCGCCGTATCTCGCGCCGGTGCCGATGCGCGGCAAAACCAATGAGCCGGGCTTCGTGCGTCATGTGGCCGAATTCCTGGCCGACCTCAAGGGTGTGCCGCTGGCCGAGCTGGCCGAGGCAACCACCCGCAACTTCCGCACGCTGTTCGGCGTGCCCCACTGAACGATGGAAGACAGCGTACTGAATCCCGGTCGCCGCCGGCTGATGGCAGCGGCCGTTGTGCCCGAGCTCGAGCGCATGCTGCGCCCGCTGCGGCCGAAAACCAGTTCCTACGACGACTGGTTCAGCGCGATCCGGCTCGATGACGCACGCCGCATCGAATCCTTGCTCGCGCGCGGCTTCGATCCGAACTCGATCGAGCCCGAACTGTTCGACAGCGGCCTGATCCTCGCGATCCGGCACCGGTCGGCAAAGGTGATTGGCGTGCTGCTGGCGCTTGACCGCCTGGATATCGAGCGGCTGTCGCGCAACGGCGATACCGCGCTGATGATTGCGGCGTGGATGTCCGACACCGACACTGCACTCGCGCTGATCGACAAGGGCGCGCAGATCAACCGGCCCGGCTGGACTGCGCTGCATTACGCGGCCGCGTCCGGCAACTTGCCGATCATTCGTCGGCTGCTGGAAGAATCCGCATTCATCGACGCCGAATCGCCGAACGGGACCACGCCGCTGATGATGGCTGCACGCGGCGGGCAGCGCTCTGCCGTGCTGCTGCTGATCGACGAGGGCGCCGACGTGATGCAGAAGAACGAGCGTGGCCTGGGCGCCGCCGACTTTGCCCGCGCCCAAGGGCACGAGGAACTCGCGCGCCTGATCGACGAGCGTGTGGCGGCTTTGGGGAAGGCGGCGTCGCCTGCACCGTCGCCCGTACCGGCGGACGACATGGTCGTGCCTGTGGAAAGTTCCGAACATCCATCGCAACCCGCACCTGCGCCGGCAGCGCCATCGCCGGCTTCCGACCCGCATCCCGCTGACTGAGTGCGACCGCAGCTGGCGCGCCGGCTCTGTCCGGCGTGCGCCGGTGCTGCGCGCGCTTTCCGCCTTGATGAAACTACAACGGGCTTGTCCAGTCTGATTCGCACGCCGGCCGCGCCATCGCGGATGACGGTCGGCATCGTGCGGGCGCATGCGCACGCGATGACTGATGCAGATCAAGACTGGAGGTTCAGATGAAGCGCGTTGTCACACCGTTGTTCCTGTCCCTGCTGCTGTTTGCCGGGTGGACGCAGGCCCAGACCTCGTCGACCGGCGGCCTGAGGGAGAGTACTGATCCGGCGCGGGCCGCCGAAGTGGAGCAGAAGGCGCGTGAACTCGGTCATACGGGCGGCACGTCCGGGCAATCCGGAGGACGGTCGACCACGGCGCCGGACAGCAGCGGCGCGGGAAGCATGGGTGCCGGCGAGTCCGGCGGCGCCAGGGGCACGGCCGGCGAGCGCAGCTATGAAGCGCCTGAGACGCAGGACGGCGGCATGAAGGGACCGACGGGCACGGAGGACATGTCCGGGCCGTCTGCCGGCAGCAAGAGCGATGAAAGCAGCGGCGGGATGAAGGGCGGTGCCGCCGGCGCAAGTCCGGGCGGCAGCGCCGGCGGCGAAAGCACCGGCGGCGCCGGCATGGGTGGCGGCAATGCCGCTCCGGCGGGCAGTTCGCAGGGCGGCGGCGCACCATCGGATGCCACTTCGGGCAGCCAGGGAAATGTACCGGGCGCCAGCGGAAGCTCGGAGGGCGGCGGCGCGAAAAGCGGATCCGAGGCCGGCGAGATGACCGGGACCGAACAGCATCCGCAGCCAGGCGACGAGCGCTTCCGCGAGCCTACCCAGCCGGCGCGCTAGCCTCGGCGACCGGCGGCGGCACGGGTTCTGTTACAGTGCCGCCCATGGCAAAACTCTCCCTGGACCGCATCCTGCAATCGCAGGGTGTCGGCACCCGCAAATGGTGCCGGCAACTGATCGCCGACGGCGAAGTGAAGGTGGGCGGCACGCCCGTGACAGACTATCGCGCAAGTTTCGAGACCGAGGGCTTGCGCTTCACCCTGTTCGATGACGAATGGGTCTATCGGCAGCACCTGTACCTTGCGCTCAACAAGCCGACCGGCATCGAGTGCTCGCGCAAGCCCAGCCATCATCCGGGCGTGATGACGCTGCTGCCCGAAGAATTCAACTGGCGTGACGTGCAGGCGATCGGCCGCCTCGACCACGACACCACCGGCCTGCTGCTGCTGACCGATGACGGCAGCTTCAATCATTCGATGTCTTCGCCGAAGCGGCATGTGCCGAAGCGCTATCTGGCGACCACCGCCGATCCGGTCGCGCCCGCGCTGCTGGATGCGCTGCGAGCCGGCGTGCAACTGCACGATGAACCGGCGCCGCTGGCAGCCAGCGAATGCGTGCAGGTCGGCGAGCGGCGGCTCGAGATCGTGCTGGAGCAGGGCAAGTACCACCAGGTCAAGCGCATGCTGGCTGCGGCCGGCAATCATTGCACTGAGCTGCAACGCATTTCGATAGGGCAGCTGACGCTGGAGTCTCTGCAGCTGGCGCCGGGCGGCTGGTGCCACCTGACGCCCGAGCAGCTCGAACTGCTGCGCTAGCCAGTCCGCGTCAGCGGACGATGCGATAGCAGGGTTCGTAGCGCGTGCCGGGAAGTTTCATCCGTCCCTGCTCGACGAACGCGCCCAGCAAGGCGTCCATGCGTTCCATCAGGTCGGGTTCGCCGTGCAGCTCGAACAGGCCGTGCCGTTCGATTTCCCGTATTCCCTGCAGCTTCACGTTGCCGGCCACCACGCCGGAGAATGCGCGCCGCAGGTTCGCTGCCAGCCGGTGTGCGGGCTGGTTGCGATGCAGGTCAAGCGAGCGCATTGCCGCGTGCGTCGGTACGAAGGGCTGCTGGAAATCCTGCTCGATCTTCAGCCGCCAGTTGAAGTAGTAAGCGTCGCTGTGCAGCTTGCGGTAGCTGCGCACACGCTGTATGCCTTCGCGCGTGATCCGGGCGACCTGTGCAGGATCATCGATCACCACCTGGTACAGCGCCTGCGCTTCCGGCCCCAGCGTGGCGCCGATGAATTCGTCAATCTGTGCGAAATAGGCGGCCGACTCTTCCGGCCCGGTGAAGATCACCGGGAACGGCAGTTCGCGATTGTCCGGGTGCAGCAGGATACCGAGCAGGTACAGGATCTCTTCGGCGGTGCCCACGCCGCCCGGGAAGACCACGATCGCATGGCCGGTGCGAACGAAAGCCTCGAGGCGCTTCTCGATGTCCGGCAGGATCACCAGGTTGTTCACGATGGGATTCGGCGCCTCGGCCGCGATGATGCCGGGTTCGGAGAAGCCGAGGTAGCGCCCGGTCGAGATGCGCTGTTTTGAATGCCCGATCGCCGCGCCCTTCATTGGCCCTTTCATTGCGCCGGGGCCGCAGCCGGTGCAGATGTCGAGCTCGCGCAAGCCCATCTGGTAGCCGACGCGCTTGGTGTATTCGTATTCGCTGCGCGAGATCGAATGGCCTCCCCAGCACACCACCAGGTTCGGCGCCAGCGTCCGTTGCAGCACACCCGCATTGCGCATGATGTGAAACACCAGGTCGGTGGTCGCGACCGAGTCGTGCAAGCCGAGCTGTTCACGCGTGGCCAGTTCGGCGCTGGTGAACACGATGTCGCGCAGCACCGCGAACAGGTGCTCGCGAATGCCGAGGATCATTTCGCCGTCGACAAAGGCGACGGCGGGTGCATTCACCAGCTCCAGCTTGATGCCGCGCTCGCGGTGCACCACGCGAACGTCGAAATCCGGATAGGCCTCGATCAGCGCCTTGCCATCATCCATGTAATCGCCGGATGACAGCACGGCCAGTGCGCAGCTGCGAAACACATCGTGCAGACCGGTCTGGCTGCGGTCCAGCAGCTTGGCAATCTCTTGTCGGGAAAGTACTTCAAGGCCGCCTTCCGGGGCGACCACGCTGTCGGTCACGGGGTATTTCATTGATTCGCTTCTTCTGTCGTTCATGACGCCATCTTAATCCGAAGGTGATTTATCACTCCATCGCGCAAGCTATTGAAGAGAAAGATCATTTCCCAAAAGAAGGGAAATTTTCCCAACAAAGGTGAATGATTTGAATAATTGATCCTAATCAAGCTGATTGCAATAAAAACAGCATTTTTCGTGATGCCAAAAGGGAATCGATTCGTTACGCTCTTCATGACGGGATGGGGGCATGCCGCAGGTTGCGCAGCCGTGGGCGAGCGAACTGCTGCAGGCGGGTCCGACAGGTTTTCAAGAGGGTGCACATCTTGGCCATGCAAGGCAAGGGCGGCGACGCCCAGCTTCACCTGATCAGCAGCGCGGGTCGGGCGGACGACGAGTTTGAGCGGATTGCAGCGACCAGTCCGGATGTGATTTTCATCATGGACGGTCCGGGCGACCGCCTCGTCTATTGCAATGAGCGAATCGCCGAAGTGCTCGGCTGGACCGTCGAGGAATTCAAGAGCTGGCGGTTGCGCGAGCGGGAAAATTTCATTCATCCCGACGACCATGAGCAGTTTTGCGAATGGGTTTCGTCGGCGTTGCTGGCCAGGGGCGACGAGGTTTACCAGACCCAGAAACGGGTGCGGCATGCTGACGGCAGCTGGCGCTGGATGCGTGTACGCGCGGCCGCATTCCGGCGTGACGGCGCCGGCCAGGTGACGCAGCTGATCGGCACGGCAACCGACACCACCGAACAGGTGATGACGCAGGAGGCGCTGCAGCGGCAGACGAACATCCTGCAATGCATCCTCGACAGCATGACCGAAGGCGTCATTGTTTGCGACGTGCAGGGAGAGATGTTGCTGGTCAATCCCTCGGCAGAACGCATGCTGAAACTGAACGAACCGCTGACCCGGCTCGCACAGGTGAGGGAGGCACATACGCGCGAGCAGAATGCGCGCTCGAGCGTGCGTGTCTGGCATCAGCATCCGCTGGCGCGCGCTCTGGGCGGCGAAAGCGTGTCGGATTATGAACTGTCTTTGTATGATCGCAATCGCGGACTGTCGGTCACGCTGAACCATTCATCGGCCCCATTGCGCGATGGCGCCGGGGAAATCATTGGCGCGGTCGACGTCTTCCGTGACGTCACCGACAGCCATCGCGCGCTACAGGAATTGCAGCGCGCCGAGGAGCATTTCCGCCTGCTGGTCGAAGGCACGACCGACTATGCGATCTTCATGCTTGATCGTGACGGACAGGTCGTCAGCTGGAATCCGGGCGCAGAACGCATCCTCGGTTTCCGCAAGGACGAAATCTTCGGGCACAGCTTCGCGACCTTTTTTACGGCAGAGGATCAGGCGCGCGGCGAACCGATGCGCAAGCTGCGTCAGGCAATGGCGGATGGTCGTTCCGAGGAAGACAGCTGGCGCGTGCGCAAGGACGGACAGCGCTTCTGGTGTACCGGCGTGCTCGGCGCGTTGCATGACGCCACAGGCAAGGTCAAGGGCTTCGTCGAGATCATGCGCGACAATACGGAGCGCCGGATCGCCGAACAGAATGTGTATTTCCTCGCCAACCATGATCCGCTCACCGGGCTGGCGAATCGCGCGCGCTTCCTCGAGAAGCTGCATGAATCACTGCTGAACGCGGATCGCGACAACACCGGCTGCGCGCTGATCCTGCTGGACCTCGACCGCTTCAAGGTCATCAACGACACGCTCGGGCATCACGCCGGCGACCTGCTGCTGAAGATGGTGGCGCAGCGCCTGTTGCGCTGCGTGCGCGAGACCGATACGGTCGCGCGCCTCGGCGGCGACGAGTTTGTCGTGATCCTGACGCGGATCAAGTCGAATGAGGCGGTCGAACTGATCGCGGAGAACATTCTGCGCGAGTTGGGAAAGCCGTGCGAGATCGAGGGCCATACGATCAACAGCGGCGCCAGCATCGGCATCGTGTTTTACCCGAACGACGGCAACGAGGTCGGCGACCTGTTGCAGAAGGCCGACCTCGCGATGTACCGGGCGAAGGCAGGCGGACGTAATCGATTCCGCGTCTTCTCGCCGGGCATGCTGAGCGAGGCGCAGGAACGCCAGCATCTGGAGGGTCGGCTGCGCGCAGCCATCTCGACCGGGGATTTCGGGTTGTTGTACCAGCCGCAAATCGACCTGCGCACGATGGACATGGTCGGCGCCGAGGCGCTGCTGCGCCCGCGTGATCCGATGTTGCAGCGGATACCGGTACGGGAGCTTGTCGACCTCGCCGAGGAATGCGGGCTGATCGCTGCGCTGGACGAATGGGTGTTCGATGCGGCCTGCAGCCAGCTGGCAAAGTGGATTGATGCCGGCCTTGACGACTTCCGCATGGCGGTCAATGTGCCGCCTTCGCATTTGCTGATGCCGGGATTCGTCGACATGCTGCAGGACGCGCTGTCGCGGCACCGGGTGCCGCCGCAACAGCTGGAGCTGGAGGTGACGGAGGCGGCGCTGGTGACCGCGAGCAATTCCGACAGCGAAGTGATGGATGCGCTGAAGGCGCTCGGCGTGATGATCAGCGTCGATGATTTCGGCACCGGCGTATCGACGCTGTCCTACCTGAAACGCTTCCCGGTCGACGTACTGAAGCTGGATCCCGCGCTGATCCGCAACCTGCCGAATGATCGCGAGGACGGCGCGATCGTGTCGGCCGTGATCAAGCTCGCCGGCGACTTGCAGATTCGCGTCGTCGCCGAAGGCGTCGAGACCTTCGAGCAGCTGCGCTTCCTGCAGGACACGCCTTGCGGCTATGTGCAGGGTTTCCTGTTCAGCGAGGCGGTGGGGCCGGAAAAATTCGACCAGCTGCTGCAAAAGCGCAAGCAGGAGGGACGCTTCTTTCATTAAGCTCAACGGGTGGATTCACCCGTTGTCCTGCAGGCGGGCCGCAACTGCTGGCGCATTGCGCATGCGCACCGCTTTGCAATGCTGGTCGACGCCGACGCCTATTTTCGCGCAGCGCGGGATGCGATGCGTGCTGCGCGGCACAGCATTTTTATTCTCTCCTGGGACATCGACAGCCGCATGCGCCTGGTGCCGCCCGGCGCGCATGACGGCTATCCGGAAACCCTGGCAGACTTCCTGCACGCTTTGCTGCGCGAGCGGCGCGACCTGGAAGTCTGGCTGCTGAACTGGGACTTCGTGCTGCTCTACGCAATGGAGCGCGAATGGCTGCCGGCCGTGCGGCGCGGCTGGGCCGGGCATCGCCGGCTGCATTTCTGCATGGATGCGCGCCACCCGCTCGGTGCATCGCATCACCAGAAAATCCTTGTGGTCGACGATGCGATCGCCTTCGCCGGCGGCCTCGACCTGACCGGCGCGCGCTGGGACACCAGTGAACACCGGTCCTCCCATCCGCTGCGGATTGCGCGTGACGGCAAGCCCTACGGTCCTTTCCATGATGTGCAGGCTGCCGTCGACGGCGACGCAGCACGCGCCCTCGGTGAGCTTTGCCGCGACCGCTGGCGGCGCGCCACCGGGCGTTCCGCAGGCGCTCCGCGCGGCAGCGGCGATTGCTGGCCGCCGTGGCTTGCGGCCGATGTGGCCGATGTGAATGTCGGCATTTCTCGCACTGTGCCCGAATCCAACGGCCAGCCCGCCGTTCGTGAAGTGCTGCAATTGCATCTGGACGCAATTGCGACGGCCACTGACGCCTTGCTGTTCGAGAACCAGTATTTCACCTCCGGCCTGGTCGCCGGCGCGCTGGCCGCGCGCCTCGCGGAGCCGGCCGGCCCCGAGGTGGTGGTGGTCACGTCGGAACGGCACAGCGGCTGGCTGGAAGAGTCGACGATGGGCGTACTGCGCGCTCGCCTGCGCGCGCGGCTGCGCAAGGCCGACGGTCATCATCGTTTCCGCCTGTTGTGCCCGGCACTGTCGGCGGGAGGCGGCACGAGCCTGAACATGCACAGCAAGGTGTTTTTCATGGACGAACGGTTGTGCTCGATCGGCTCAGCCAACCTGTCGAACCGGTCGATGGCCTGCGATACCGAGTGCAACCTGAGCATTGAAGCCTCTGGGCCCGAGGCCGGACGGATTGCCGCGGCGATTGGACTGATGCGAGCGCGGCTTCTTGCCGAGCACCTCGGCACGAACCCCGTGCGCGTGCAGCAGGCCCTGCGTCAACGGTGCAGCCTGGGCGGCACGATCGACGCGCTGGCAACGCCGTCGCGCCGCCTGCGCGAATTCGAGCCGTTGCTGGCGCCGGAGCTGGACGCGCTGATTCCGGAGCAGGCGCTGTTCGATCCGGAGCGGCCGATTGCGCCTGACAAGCTGGTTGCGGGTGCGTTGCCGCGCGAATCCCGCGCCGCGTTGCCGTGGCGGCTGGCCGGGCTGGTGCTGCTGGCGCTGGCGCTGAGCGCACTGGCGCTGGCCTGGCGCACCACGCCGCTGCGTGACTACCTGAATCCGGCCGCGCTGGTCGCCTTTGCGCAGCAGCTGAAGCAAATGCCGTTCACGCCGCTGCTGGTGCTGGCGGCCTATGTGATCGGCTGCCTGCTGATGGTGCCGGTGACCCTGCTGATCGCGGCAACCGGCATCGTGTTCGGCGTGCTGCCCGGTGCACCGTATGCGCTCGCCGGCACCGTGTGCGCGGCGGCAGCCGGCTATGGGCTGGGCGCGGCCCTTGGCCGCAAGGCCGCACGGCGCCTGCTCGGCACGCGGCTGAACCGCCTGTCGCGGCGCGTCGCGCGGCGCGGCATGCTGGCCATGATCCTGATCCGCCTGCTGCCGCTGGCGCCGTTCGGCGTCGTCAACATCGCGTGCGGCGCGTCGCACATCCGGCTGCGCGATTACCTGCTCGGCACATTGTTTGGCGCCACGCCCGGGATACTGCTGACGACCGCTTTCGCGCACAACCTGATCCAGGCATGGCGCCGGCCCAGCCACCAGACGATGGGCGTTCTGCTGATCATCGTGTTGTTGCTGGCCGCGTTCGCCATCGCGCTGCGGCGCCTGTTCCAGCGGCAGCGTGACGGATGATGAACCGCGCTGCCGAGCCGCCCTGGCCGCTGACGGTCGCGACCTGGAACATTCATGCGGGCGTGGGCATGGACCGGCGTTTCGCGCCTGAGCGCATCGGCAAGGTGCTGCATGAGATCGGCGCGGACATCGTCGCGCTGCAGGAAGTGCCGCTGGGCGGCGCACGCTGGCCGAACCTGCTGCACGGACTGGCGCAGGCGACGCATACCGTCGGCGTCGATGGTTTCACTTTCAGCGTCGGCGGCCGTCGCTTCGGCAATGCGATCCTGTCCCGCTATCCGGTGCTGGACACGCGGCGCATCGACATTTCGTTCGGCAGCCGCGAGCCGCGCGGTGCGCTCGATGCCGACATCTACTGCCACGGGCACCGGTTGCGCGTGATTGCGACGCACCTCGGTCTGCGCGCGGCCGAGCGGCGCGCGCAGGTGGCACGACTGCTGCAGGCCTTCGATACCGGCGACATGCCGGTGCTGCTGATGGGCGACGTGAATGAATGGTTTGTCTGGGGCAGGCCATTGCGCACGCTGGTTTCGCATTTCCAGCCGGTGCCGGCGCCGGCGACCTTTCCTTCATGCCTGCCGCTGTTTGCGCTGGATCGGATCTGGATACGGCCGCGACACCGGCTCGCCTGCGTGCGCGTACATGCGACGGCGACTGCAAGGGTCGCCTCCGACCACCGGCCGCTGGTGGCGACGATCATGGGCTGAGGCGGCGCCTCAGCGCGGCGACATCCGTTTGTCCGCGGGATGCCGTTCGGGCACGACGGTACGGCGCAGCGGCAGCGCTTTCGCGCGGGGCAAGGCGTGCTGTTTCGGCGCGGCGAGCGCGGCGGCGCAGGCATCGAGAATGCCTTGCGCCGCCCGGTTGAAGTCATAGGGCGCGACCATCAGCATGGCGCGCTCGCCGCAGGCGGCGCATCGCGCTTCATCTGACAGCAACTGAGCGGCGACCTCGGTCCAGCTGCCGGCATCGAGCGGTCGCACGAAGCCGTTCTGTCCGTCGACGACGAGTTCATCTGCCACGCCGGCATGGGGCGACACAATGACCGGCAGGCCGGCCGCGCAAGCTTCATTGGCCACCACGCCCCAGACGTCGGCCAGCGTGGGAAACAGGAAGACCCGGGCCGACTGGTACAGCGCAGGCAGCTCGGCTTGTGATGCGAAGCCGTGAAAGCACACATCCAGCCGGTCGTGCATCGAGGCTGCGATCCTGCGCAGCTCACCGTCGAGACTGCCGGAGCCGACCACGAGCAGCCGCGTGCGCCGCCCCAGTGTTTGCGCGCAGCGTCCGGCAACCTCGATCGCGAAAGCCGGGTTCTTGCCGGGTTCGAGCCGCGCGCAGAAGATGAAGTCATGCGCTTTCGGCACAGCAGGCAAGGGCGGGCGATAGCGCTCATTGGCGATGCACAGGCAGGACAGGTGGCAGCGTTCCGCCGGAACGCCGTAGTGCCGGTACAGCGCGACGCCGCCGCGGCTGGCGGCGATGAATGCCGGTGCGCGCCGGTACACGAGGCGCCGGAGCGCGAGATGCAGCCAGCTCAGCGCCTGTTCGGAGCGCAGCGTACCGTCCGTCATCGGCACATACGCGCGCCGGAACAGCGCGCACCAGGCCATTGCATACAGGTGAGTCGGGTTGAAGCCGTTGCCGACCACGACGTCCGGAGCAAAGCGCGCCAGCGCGGGCAGCACGTCGGGGTTGTTATGGATGTAGCGGCCGCCCACGGTCGTGATGCGCTCGCGCAGGAATACATGGCGAAATGCGATCGGCGGCAAGTCCCACAGGCGGTTCGGCTCGCGGCGGCAGCAGAAGATCACGAGCAGGTCCACGCCGGGTTGCGCGGCGAGCTGGTTGAACACCGGGATTCGGTACGGCGGCGGTTCGTTAACGACCAGGGCGATTTTTGGCATCGGCAGCTTGCATGGGCGAGGGCAGGGGAGTCAGCGCTTCATCGTAGATGCGCATCAGCAGTTCGTAATTGCGTTCGGGCGTGTAGTGCGTGCGCCAGGTCTGATACGCATCGATTCCCATGCGGCGCATCTGTTCCGGATGGGCTTGCGCATGGGTGATCGCCGCGGCGAGCGCGGACGCGTCGCCCGGTTCGACCAGCAAGCCGTTTTTTTCGTGCGTGACGAGCTCGGCCAGTCCGCCCTGCCGGGTGGCGATGACCGGCAGGCCGCAGGCGAAGGCTTCGATGGCGGCCAGCCCGAAGCTTTCCATGCCGGTGCTGGGCATGACGAGATAGGAAGCGCGTTGCATGCGCTGCCGCAGCTGCTGGCTGGACAGGAAGCCGCAATAGCGCAAGCCGGCCGTGCGCTCGACCTCCGGCTGCAATGGCCCCTTGCCGTAGACGTCGATCGTGATATCCGGCAGGGACTGCAGCGCCCGTGCGAGCGTTGCGAGCCCTTTTTCCGGCGACAGCCTGCCGATGAAGACGCCGCCGTCGCGCTGCGTCCATTGCGGCATGCCGCTGGACTCGACGAAATTCGGCTTGATGCGCAGCTTTGCCGGCGGCAATCCGCCGGACACGAACAGGTCGCGCGAGCTGCGGTTGAGCACGATGTAGCGGTTGACGCCGTGCGTCCAGCTGCCGAGCAGGCGGTGCACGGCCAGCATCGTCGACGTCACCGCGGTTTGCGCGAAGGAGCCGCGATAGCAACGGTGCAGCACTGCACGCCACGGCAGGCGACCGACGCAGTCGGTGCATGCCCTTCCGCTGCGTACCAGCATCGCCTGCGGGCAGATCAGGCGGAAGTTGTGCAGCGTCTGCACGACGGGTATGCCCAGCTGGCGCGCGACGCCGTACAGCGACGGCGAGATCAGCGGGAAGATGTTGTGCGCATGCAGAAGGTCGGGACGGAAATGACGGTACAGCGTGCGAACTTCTTCAATTGTACGAAAGGACCAGAGCGCGCTCGCCGCGGCGCGTGCGGACGCCATGCCGGCAAGCTCTGCATTGTCGCGGCGATACAGCATCACGTCGTGGCCGTGCCGGCGCAGCATCGCGATCTCGGCGTCGACCAGCGTGTCTTCGCCGCCGCGGTAGTGATAGGCATTGTGGGCGACGAGGATTTTCATCGTCTGCCGATGCTAGGGAGCTGCGGCAAGCCCGGCATGAGCCGCCGCAACTTCCGCTATGATCAGCGCGAACAAATGACAAGGAGACGATGATGCAGGGACTTGACCTCAGCGGCCGGCGCGTGCTGCTGACGCAGGCGGATGATTTCATGGGGCCGGCCATGGCCACCGTGTTTCGCGAACTCGGCGCCGAAGTCATTGCCGACAACGGTCCCATCGCCGATCCGGACCATCCGTCGCGCGTTGTCGCCGCGGCCGGCCGTATTGACGTGCTGCTTGCCAACCTTGGCATTCCTGCGCCGACCACGCCCGCGCAGGAAGTCGACGATGACGAATGGCGTCACGCATTCGCGCACATGGTCGATCCGCTGCCCAGGCTCGCCCGCGCGCTGCTGCCGCAAATGCTCGAGCGCGGTGCGGGCAAGATCATCGTGATCGGCAGCGCTTCGGCGTTGCGCGGGATACGGCGGGCGTCGACCTACAGCGCGGCACGCGGTGCGCAACTGGCGTATGTGCAGTCGCTCGGCGCAGAAATGGCGGGGAAGGGGATACAGGTGAATGCGATTGCGCAGAATTTCGTCGATAACCCGACTTATTTCCCGCCCGAGGTGCAGGCCAATCCGGCCTTCCGCGAGCGCCTCAAGCGCGAAGTGCCGCTGGGCAGGCTGGTCAGCGCCCGCGAGGATGCGATGTTTGCCGCCTATCTCGCCAGTGCCCATGCGGATTGCTTCGTCGGGCAAGTGTTTCCGGTGTGCGGGGGCTGGGTCGCACGCTGAGCGCGGGATTTGCATGTGCCGGCGGACTGACCCACGCAGCGAGGCACGCCATGCAGCAACCACCTCCGATGAATCCCGGTGATGAAGCGCCCGAAGGTACGCCCGGCACAGGAGAAGATGTTTGTCCGCGCTGCCGCGGCACGGGCAGGATAGACGGCCAGCGCGACTGTCCCGATTGCGGCGGCACGGGAAAGATCGTTGAAGGAATTGGCGGGGGCTAGGGGGATCACGCCTTCTGAGCCCAGTCTGATCAGGACGATCGCAAGGCGACAGCGCCGCAGACAGTACAGGCGAGCCGCAACGGGCGCAGCGAGGAAATGCTGGCAGCATGCGGCCAGCGGCCGGATGAGCAGGCGCTAAGGCGGAGCGGATACGGCCGCCGGCTGGACTGCCCCGGCGATCGCATTGCGAATGGCGTCGCGTGTCGCCGTTGCCTGTGGTTGCCATTCGTCGGCCAGCGCTACGGCGCGCTCGGCAATGGCCAGTGCCTCATCCGGACGGCCGCGCTGCAGCAGCAGGGTCGCGAGGTTGTTCAAAGCGACCGCGCTGCGCGGATGCCGCTCGGCGGCGATGCGAAAAGCCTGTTCGGCATCGTCGGTTTGACCGATGGCGTACGCGGCATTGCCTCGCCCGATCATGAATACGAGACTGTCCGGCCAGCGTCGGGCGGCTTCCGTGTACCAGCCGTGCATCGCCGCAGGGGTGGCAAATTTTTCCAGCTGCGTGAGTGATTTTTCCAGTGCCTGCGGGCTGGCCGACTGCGGCAGCGAACCGGGCCGCAGGATCAGCATGCCCCAGTAATCGGAACGTGCCCATGTGTGCTCGAAGGTGCTCATGGCCATCACTTCGCGCCGGTTGGGTCCGGAGCGCAGGATGACTTCGCTTTTCTCGCGGTCATAGCCGACCACCACCGCGTAATGCCAGCGAGGCGCGATCGCGAGACTGAGGTTCTGCAAGATGATGACCGGCGTGCCGGCTGCGACTTCGGCGAACAGGCCGGCGAGCGAGGCGGGGGCGGGCAGTGCCAGTGCCCCCTGCCGTCGCGCCCCGGCCAGCATCTCGGCCTGCAACGACCCTTCGCGCCCGGGCAGGAAGACCTGGTTGGAGAGCGTTTCCGGGTCAGCCGGATAACCGGCGGCTGCCAGTCCGGTGGCCAGTGCGGCCGGTCCGCACTGGTGCTGCTGCTGGGCGAAAAACGGCGTGTCGACCAACTCGGCACGGAGCGGCAAATCCGGCGCTGCGGCATTGAGCGAGCGCGTCTGCGTCGCGCAGCCTGTCGCAACAAGCGCGACAAAGGCTGCGATCCACAGGCGCTGGCCGTACAGCCGCATATCAGCGTTGCGCGCGTGTGAACGGGAAGACTTTGGTCAGTCCGAGCAGGTCGGTAATGAGCAGGATGATGAAGATCAGGCCAACGGTGGCAAAGAAGTCGCCACCTGCCGGCAGGCGATCAATTCGGTCGGACAGAGCATTGACCTCTTCATCGCTGAGCGCAGCGACGCGATCACGGACCTCGTCTTTGCTCACACCGAACTGTTCCAGCGTCTTGCCGACATCAGCACGCGCCAGCGCAGCGCTGATCTTTTGTTCCGCGTCCTGTCGCGACTGGGCTGCCGCAACAGCGTCGGCGCCGATCAGCGCAGCCTGAGCCGGCGCTGCCAGCCACACCAGATTGAAAATGAAAATCATCGAATAAACAATAGACTGCGTAAGCTTCTTCATTTGAATTCTCCTTGTGCTTTATGGGGAATGCGCGCTGCAATACGCATTGCGCGCTCGGAGAGGCAGTTTTTCAGGTTTAGGGAGAACCCGATTTGAGGATGGGCAAATTTTCTGTCTGACAACCACCAGGGATTGCGTGTTGAATCAAGCTCGACTCCGGTTTCCCTTTCGTACCCATGGCAAATAAACGCATAATTTGTATTATGTAAAATAAAGTGCGTATGCGTTTCTACACGGGTATCTTCCAAAGCCTTTGGCTGCTCCCTTTCCTTCTCGAAATCCGGCCCCCGGTTTGCCGCACTGCGGGTCTTGAGTGCAGCGGATTGATTGATTAACCAATTTAAAAACAATGCAGTGCGCTCCGATCTTAAATTGTTGCATCAACTTTTTCCGGACCCCGGCCGGCGTGCCATTCGGTACTGGCCTACCTCCGCGCTACATTGGGTGGTGCCACGCAAATTTCATGGCTGTGGCTTGCCATTGACTCCGGCAATGGACTGGCACGCCGCTGCCATCACTTGCGAAGCCGGCCTTCCTGTATGGATTGCTCGACGATCAGGCCCGCAATCATCGACAGTTCTGCCGCGATCAGGTTGAGCACGTCATCGGCCGTAAGGATGCCAAACAAGCTTCCGGTCTGATTGACGACGGGCAGGCGCCGGACGCGGCGACCGCGCATCACGGACAACGCTTCGTCCAGGCTCGCATTTTCCCGGACGGTCGTCACCGGTGTGCTCATCAGGTCCGAGGCGGTAAACAGCTTTGCTTCCACATCCAGCGCAATCGTTTCGACCAGGATGTCCCGGTCGGTGATGATCCCGATCGGTATCCGTGCGCCTTCCTGCTGCATGTCTACCACAAGCACATCGCCGATATGGTGGCGCCGCATCAGCGCGGCGACTTCGGCGATCGGGGTATCGGCCTCGCAGCAGATAACATTCAGGTTCGCATAGTCGCGGACCACCATGGCGCCTCCGAAGATTGACAGTACCTGCCCATGAGGCCACCATGGGCATGAAAGGAGCAACAACTTATGCAAAAGGAATTCAGTCTCGAACGTATACGCACGCTGGTCGCTGATCTGGAGCAGGAACTCGCCGCCGCGCCATCCGATTCGCCCAAAGTCGACGAACTCCGCACCGAACTTGCCATGCTCAAGGGCAC
>JACCDW011011687.1_pt1 | contig 33709 bp, 36 predicted proteins | sample 7449781 | NCBI WGS metagenome assembly JACCDW01 (sample SAMN15323449, study PRJNA562643) | freshwater metagenome | isolation source: river surface water | place: USA:Blue River Watershed | collected 2017-08-18
CGACGATACGGTCGTGCAGAGGACGAAGCTTCATGAAAACTCCTTAAAAACAGTGGTTTATCTAATTAGATCGGCCATGTCGCCGGATTATTCCGACGCCACGGCCGTGGCTTGAAACTTTGGCTGGTGACGTTGTTAGCACTCTCCACCAGCGAGTGCCAGAAGTATAGGGATGCCCTCCGGCTTTTTCAAGCGGCAGGTGGGTAATTCCTTGCTCCCGGTCGCCCGGGGGCTCAGTTCATCGACTCAGGAATTTTCAGTTTGATAATCATCAGTGCTGCGCCAGCCTGAGCCGGGGCGGCGGCCATGGGGCGGTGGCAGCGGCTATCATCTGCCCATGGGCGACATCGACACCATCATCATTCCGCGTACGCGCGACCTCGGCGACGGCTTCGAAGTCCGGCGCGCGCTGCCTGCCGTTGAACGGCGCATGGTCGGGCCTTTCGTATTCCTCGACCAGATGGGGCCGGCCGAGCTGAAGCCCGGCGTCGGGCTGGATGTGCGGCCGCATCCGCATATCGGGCTGGCAACCGTCACCTGGCTGCTGCAGGGCGAGATCCTGCACCGCGACAGCCTCGGCAGCGTGCAGCCCATCCGCGCCGGCGAGGTCAACTGGATGACCGCCGGGCGCGGCATCGTGCACTCCGAGCGCAGCGATGCCGAGCAGCGGCGGCTGGCATCGACGCTGTACGGGCTGCAGTGCTGGGTGGCGCTGCCCAGGGCCGATGAGGAATGCGCACCCGATTTCACGCACCTGAAGGCGGCCGACTTGCCGGTGATGGAAGCCGAGGGCGTGCGCGCGGTGCTGGTCGCCGGCAGCTACCTCGGCCTGCATTCATCGCTGCCGACACGCTCGCCGCTGTTTTACATGGAAGTGCGCCTGTCGCCGGGCGCGCGCATGAACATGCCGGCCGAATACGACGAGCAGGCGCTGTACATCGTCAACGGCTCGCTCGACCTCGGCGCCGATGGCGTGCATGGGGCCGGACAACTGCTGATCACGCGCCTGGGCGCATCGCTCACGCTCAAGGCTGGTCCGGAAGGCGCGACCGTGATGCTGCTGGGCGGCGAGCCGATGGACGGGCCGCGGCTGCTGGCCTGGAATTTCGTGTCCAGCAGCGCCGAGCGCATCGAACAGGCCAAGCGCGACTGGATCGCGCAGCGCTTCGCGCCGGTGCCGCAAGAAACCGAATTCATCCCGTTGCCCGACAACCTGCGCCCGGCCGATTACCCCTGAGCCGGCCTGCTTTGCCAGGCCAGCTCCGCAGCGCACAGGTCGCTGAGCGCCGTGCCGACGGACTTGAACACCGTGATCTCGCTCGCGTGTTGACGCCCGGCGTGCTCGCCGCGCGCCAACCCGGCCAGTTCGGCGCGTACCGATGACGCCGAGATCAATCCGGCCATCATCGGCTGCACCAGGTCGCCGGCCTCGCCCAGCGCTCCCTCGGCCGTATCGACGAACAATGAGGCCGACGCGATCAGCGCATCATCGGCCTCGCGCATGTCGGGGCGAAACCCGCCGACCAGGTCCACGTGCGTGCCCGGCCGTACATGCGCCGCGTGCACCAGCGGTTGCACACTGGTGGTCGCGCAGCAAATGATGTCGGCCGCTGCGCAGGCAGTGTCGAGCTCTGGCGCAATGTCGACGCGTATCGCGGAGTCGAGGCGCGCGCGGAGGCGCTCGACTGTCTGCTGTGCCCGGCCTGCGTCGCGGCCCCAGACTGTCACGCGCTCGATCGCACGCGACTGGCAATGCGCGATCGCCATCTCCGGCGCGAGGTGACCCGTGCCGACCAGCAGCAACTGTCGGCTGTCCGGGCGCGACAACCAGCTGGATGCCAGCGCCGATACCGCGGCCGTGCGTCGCAGCGTCAGTGCATCGCCATCCATGATCGCCAGCGGCGAGCCGGTGGCGGTGTCCATCAGCACGAACAAAGCCTGTACAGTACGCAGCGCACGCTGCCGGTTCTGCGGCACCACCGTCACCAGCTTGACGCCGAGATGGCGCTCCTGCCATGCCGGCATCAGCAGCAGCGTCGAATCCGGCGACGGATGGTGCACATGGCGTCGCGGTACGCTGGCCGTCATCGCAAAGCCGTCGCGCAACGCGGACAGCAGCGCCGGATAAGGCAGCGCCGCTTGCAGTGTGTCGGCATCGAAATAGAGAAGGGCGGTCGGGGAGGCAGGCATCGCGCCAGCCTACGCATAGCGCCGCGCCACGTCAAATGGGCAGGCCCGCATGGGATAATCGCCGCCGTCGATGATGCCGACCCGACCGATCTTGTCCGAGACCTTGCTGTCCATGACCTTGCCCGCGATCACACGCCTGTCAACACCCATGTTGCAGCCCATGTCACCGTTGATGTCAGAGCCCATGTCGCAGCCCGAGTCACCGTCCATGTCACGGCCGATGCTGCGGACTTTGGGGCTTGCCGTCATGCTGTGGGCAATGCTGGTCGTGTCCGGCTGCAGCAGCCTGCGCAAGACCGACAGCGGCTTGCCTTCGCCATTCGCGCAAGCATTGCAGCGAGCGGAGGTGCCCGCATCGGCGGTCGCGCTGACCGTGCGCCCGGTGGCGGGCCATGCCGACGGCAGTGCGCGACCGGTATCGCACAATGCGCAGCTTCCCTTCCAGCCGGCATCGATCATGAAGTTGCTGACCAGCGAGGCAGCGCTGGCCATGCTGGGGCCGGATTTCCGCTGGGTCACGCGCGTGCATGCAGCCGGCGACATGGAAGGCGACGTGCTGCGCGGCGACCTCGTGATCGAAGGTGGTGGCGATCCGCGCTTCGCACATGAAGAACTAGGACGTCTGCTGCGTGCGTTGCGCCAGCTGGGCCTGCGCGAGATACGCGGCGACCTGATTCTTGACCGCAGCCTGTACCAGCCACAGGTGCAGGATGCGGCAGCCTTTGATGGCCAGCCCTCGCGCGCCTATAACGCGCTGCCGGATGCCTTGCTGCTCGACGCGCATGCATTGAACCTGCAGTTCCGCCCCGCGGCCGATCGCGTGCAAGTCACCAGCGAACCGCCGCTGGAGGCATTCACGATCACGCCACCGCCGCTGTCTGCCGAGCCATGCGCGCGCTTGCGCGAACAGCTGCAACCGGTGCTGTCCGCGCAAGGCTTGCGCTTTGCCGGCAGCTACCCGGCGGCGTGCGGCGAACGTGACCTGGCCTTCCATCTGCACACGCTGGATCCGGTGGTTTATTTCGATGCTGTTTTCCGCCATCTGTGGCGGGAACTGGGCGGTACCCACGCTGGTCAGGTGCGCGATGGTCGCGTGCCAGCAGGCAGCCGTGAACTGCTTGCCTGGCCGTCGCGGCCGCTGGCGCAGGTGCTGGTCGACATCAACAAGCAGAGCAATAACGTGATGGCTCGCAACCTGATGCTGAGCCTGGTGGCCGAGCGCGGCGGCAAACCGGCCAATGCAGAGGCTGCGTCAGAGTTGCTGCTGACGTGGATGGCGGCCAGCGGAATACCGTCGCAAGGGACAGTGATCGAGAACGGCTCAGGCTTGTCGCGCGCGGAGCGCATCTCCGCAGCGACGCTGGCAGCGCTGCTGGACTACGCATGGCAGCAGCCGACAATGCCCGAATTGCTCGCGTCGCTGCCGGTAGCGGGTGTCGACGGCACCATGGTCAAACGGCATGGGGATTCGCCGGTGCGCGGCCGTGCGCATATCAAGACCGGCAGTCTCGCCGGCGTGGCCAGCATCGCCGGTTTTGTGACCGCCAAATCAGGACAGCGCGTGATCGTCGTCTGCATGATCAATCATGCGAACGCCAACGCGGCGCGCGGCGCGTTCGATACCTTGCTCGACTGGGTCTACGCGAACTACTAGCGCCAAGGTCGCCAGTCCTGCCGGCCCGCCGGCGTCGGCACTGGCACCAATACAAGCACCAGCAAATGCACCAGCACCAGCTTCAGCACAAGTAGCAGCTCGGGCACGAGAACAAGCCCAAGCTCAAGCACCGGCACTTGAACCGTCTCTGGTCCGAGCGCACCGGAACGCTCAGTCGGGGACTTGCTCGGTATTGGCTGCGCGCGGCTTGAACAGCACTGTCGACATCGCGCCGAGGATCGCGAACATCGCCACATAGTCTTGCCATTTCGGCGTCTCGCCCAGCACCCAGGCACCGGAGAAGGTGCCGATCACGGGAATGAACATCACCGACAGGCTGGATGCGACCGGCGGCAGCGTGCGCGCCAGCCTGAACCAGACCACGTGCGCGAAGCCGAAGATGATCGCGGCGTTGTAGATGATCGCCGCCCAGCTGACGGCGCTCGGCCAGTGCCACTGGTCGCGCTCGAAGATGAAGCTCAGCACCGCCATCGCCAGTGTCGTGAACGTCAGCATCCACAGCGTCAGCGAAATGGTCGGCATCTCGAGCTGGGTGCGCTTCATCAGCACCGTGCCAAAGCCCCAGCCGGCCGCCGCGATCAGCACGAACACGGTACCCACGGGCTGGCCCGAGATATGCGTAAATTCACTCGACAGCAGCAGGCCGGCACCCACCATCGCCAGCGCGATGCCGAACACGCCCTTGCGATCGAGCCGATCGCCGAAGAACAGCAGGCCCGCCAGCGCTGCCCACATCGGCATGGTGTAGCCGAGGATGGCCGCGCGCCCGGACGACAGCATCTTGACCCCGATGATCACCATCGAATGCCAGACCAGCATGTTGGGGATGGCGAGCCGGATCACGGTGCCAAGCTTGCCGGCGGGGATGGCCATCGGCTCGCGCTGCATCCGGGCTGCCAGCCAGATCACGGCGATGCCGCCGATCATGCTCAGCACGCGGAAGCTCATCGGCGGGAAATCGCGCACGCCCATTTTCATGATGGGCCAGTTCACGCCCCAGGACAGGATCAGCAGGGACAGCAGGACCAGGTCCCGGCGGTTCAGGTGGGTCATGGCAAATTATGCGGGCAGAGAAAAATGCAAACTCACGTGCAAATAATGTGCATGGAAGCAGGCACTGAAGCAGTCATTGAAGCAGCTTGGCGGCAAGCATCGAAGCGGGCACGACATCTGACGACGAGGGGCCGAACGACGGCTCAGGCCATGCAAGCGCGCCGGGGCGGAAGATACCACGGCAGGTACAATGGCGGGATTGTGTATCAGGAACCGGAATTCGCGTGAACTTCATCGACCGACTGAACGCGGCCATCGTCCGCAATGATTCCCTGCTGTGCGTCGGGCTGGATCCGGACATCGCCAAATTCCCGGAAGCGCTCAAGGGCCGCCCGGACAGCATCTTCGCCTTCTGCAAGGCCATCATCGACGCCACTGCCGACATGGCATGCGCGTTCAAGCCGCAGATCGCGTATTTCGCGGCGCTGGGCGCCGAAGACCAGTTGCAATCCATCTGCAACTACCTGCGCGAAAAATACCCGCACATCCCGCTGGTACTCGACGCCAAGCGTGGCGACATTGGCGCCACTGCCGAGCAGTATGCGCGCGAAGCCTATGAGCGCTACCGCGCCGATGCGGTAACCGTGAACCCGTACATGGGTTTTGATTCGGTCGAGCCTTATCTCGCATGGCAGGATCGCGGCGTGATCGTGCTGTGCCGCACATCCAACCCGGGTGGCTCGGACCTGCAGTTCCTGCAAGTCGACGGCAAGCCCCTGTACCAGCATGTGGCACGACTGGTGTCGCAGAAGTGGAACCGGAACGGCCAGTGCGGCCTGGTGGTGGGGGCAACCTTCCCGAAGGAAATCGCCGAAGTACGCGCCATCGTCGGCGACATGCCGCTGCTGGTGCCGGGCATCGGTGCACAGGGCGGCGACATCGAGGCCACCGTCCATGCCGGCCAGACTGCGAATGGCGGCGGCATGATGATCAATTCCTCGCGGGCGATCCTGTATGCCAAGCCGCAGGCCGGCGAAGATTTCGATCAGGCCGCGGCGCGCGTCGCGCGCGAGACGCGCGACGCGATCAATCGCTTCAGAAGCGGTCGATGAACTTCAATAATCCCTTCAATGCGTGTTCGGCCGTCTGCATGCGCACCGCGTGACGGTCGCCGCTGAACACATGGCGCTCGGTGTGCACCACATTGCCGTGCGCCCAGCCGAAGCACACCGTACCTACCGGCTTGCCCGGCACAGCGCCCGTCGGGCCGGCAATGCCGGTGGTGGCCAGCGCAATGTGCGCATCGGTATTGGCCAGCGCGCCGGCGGCCATCGCACCCGCCACTTCCTCGCTGACGGCGCCCAGCTGTGCAATCAGCGCGGCCGGCACATCGAGCAGCTCTGTCTTCGATGAATTCGAGTAGGTGACGTAGCCGCAGTCAAACCATTCCGACGAACCGGAAATGTCGGTAATGGCTTGCGAGATGCCGCCACCCGTCACGGATTCGGCGGTGGCCAGCAGCCAGCGTTTTTTTTGCAGTGCACGACCGACTTCTTCGGCAAGTTCCTGCAAGGTATCTGCGACTGTCTCCATGTCTGCCTCCTGAAGCGTCTCGTGATGAAGGATCTGGTTTTGAGGCTTCAGGTTTTCACAGGTAGCGCCACAAAGCAAGTACCAGCAGCGTGAAAAACGCAGCGATGATGTCATCGACCATCACACCGAAGCCGCCCTTGAAGCGCCGCTCGATATGGCGGATCGGCGGCGGCTTGGTCATGTCGAAGGCGCGGAACAGCAGGAAGGCGACCAGTTCTCCGTTGAAACTGGTGGGCGTCACCAGCAGCAGCACCAGCCAGATCGCGATGATCTCGTCCCACACCATCGCACCATGGTCGGGTACGCCGAGTGCGCGGCCTGTCTTTTCGCAAGCCCAGACGCCGATGACGAAACCGACGACGATCAGCATGGCCCACAACTGCGGCGTGAATACCGCCGGCCAGCGTGCCGACAGCACATGGAAACTGAACCAGCCGAACAGGGTGCCGACCGTGCCCGGCACGACGCGCGACAGGCCGCTGCCAAAGCCCAGCGCCAGCAGGTGGGCCGGATGCGCGAGCATGAAACTGGCGCGCGGCCGGATCATCGGCGGGCGCGGCGGCATCGGTTCGGGAGAGGTGTCGGGCGCTATGTCGTGCATGGTTTCGTTCCGGCTTTCGGCATGCAATTCAGCCTGAAAAATGGTCAAACGCGTGCCCGGGGATGTCCAACTGATGGCCATCGCCGTCGGTGACTTTCAGCGCGTTGCCAGTGACGATGTGTCCGACACGGGTCACGCGCACGCCGGCCGCCAGCGCAGCGGCCTGCACGGCAGCCCCCTGTTCGGGCGCGGCAGTAAAACACAGTTCATAGTCATCGCCGCCATTGAGCGCAAATTCACGGCGCAATGCCGCCTCCTGCGCAGACAAGGCTTCGCCGCAGGGCAGCGCATCGGCGTCGATCACGGCACCCACGCGGCTGCATTCGAGGATATGGCCAAGATCGCCCATCAACCCGTCCGACACATCAATCGCCGCATGCGCGATGCCGCGCAGCGCGCGGCCCAGCCCCACGCGCGGCTCAGGCCGGTGCAGTCGGGTCGAGGCCGGGCGCAGCAGCGTGCGATCGAGCAGGCGCTTGCCCTGCAAGGCTTCCAATCCCAGCCGTGCGTCGCCCAGCGTGCCCGATACCCAGATATCGTCGCCGGGGCGGGCCGCATCGCGCCGTAACGCGGCGTCTGCCGGCAGGCTGCCGTAGACGGTGATGCAGATGTTCAGCGGCCCCTTGGTGGTATCACCACCGATCAGCTGCGCGCCATGCGCATCGGCCAACCCGAACAGGCCGCGCGCAAAGCCTTCCAGCCAGCCGGCGTCGGCCGCCGGCAACGCCAGTGCCAGCGAAAAGCCGATCGGCGCGGCGCCCATCGCGGCCAGGTCCGACAGGTTGACGGCCAGCGCCTTGTGGCCCAGCGCCTCGGGATCGGTACCTTCGAAAAAGTGCCGGCCCTCGACCAGCATGTCGGTCGAGATCGCCAGCGTCTCGCCGGCCGGCACGTCGAGTAGTGCGCAATCGTCGCCCACGCCCAGCCGCACACTGCCGCCGCTGCGCGCCGGGCGTGTGAAGTACTGCGCAATCAGTTCGAACTCATTCATCGTGGTGCAGATTCTACCCAAGCACAGGCTTGGTGCTTTCTCCGGCCGCACCGCTTGTGCATACCGGACAAGGTACTTTTGCTTGTCCGGCAGCCAATCCGGCAGGGGGGCGTCTGTTAAAATCGGGTCCTTCATCCACTGTCTCAGAGCCGCGAAGCGCACCTTGCCTTCGAACGGTCGCATCCCAGCATGGACTCCGACAACGCACAAAAAGAACTGCGCCAGCAATTCCGCCAGGCCGCGCTCGAATATCACGAGTTTCCCAACCCCGGCAAGATCAGCGTCACGCCGACCAAGCAGCTGACCAACCAGCGCGACCTGGCGCTGGCCTATTCGCCGGGCGTGGCTGCCGCCTGCGAAGAAATCGCGGCCGAGCCGTCGAACGCGTTCCGCTACACCGCGCGCGGCAACCTGGTGGCCGTGATCACCAACGGCACCGCCGTGCTGGGCCTGGGCAATATCGGCCCGCTGGCTGCGAAGCCGGTGATGGAAGGCAAGGGCGTGCTGTTCAAGAAATTCGCCGGCATCGATGTGTTCGACATCGAAGTCAACGAGACCGACCCCGACAAGCTGTGCGACATCATCGCCGCGCTCGAGCCGACCTTCGGTGGCGTGAACCTCGAGGACATCAAGGCGCCCGAATGCTTCTACATCGAGCGCAAGCTGCGCGACCGGATGAAGATCCCGGTGTTCCATGATGACCAGCATGGCACCGCGATCATCGTCGGCGCCGCGATCCTGAACGGTCTGAAAGTGGTCGGCAAGGACATCAAGCATTGCAAGCTGGTGGTTTCCGGCGCCGGCGCGGCTGCGCTGGCCTGCCTCGACCTGATCGTCGACCTCGGCTTCCCGATCGAGAACATCACCGTCACTGACCTGGCCGGCGTGGTCTACAAGGGCCGCACCGAGCTGATGGACCCGGACAAGGAACGCTTCGCGCAAGACACGAAGGCGCGCACGCTGGCCGAAGTGATCCCCGGCGCGGACATCTTCCTTGGCCTGTCGGCCGGCGGCGTGCTCAAGCCCGAGATGGTCAAGTCCATGGCCGTGCGCCCGCTGGTGCTGGCGCTGGCCAACCCGACACCGGAAATCCTGCCGGAAGAAGTGCGCGCGGTGCGCGCCGATGCGGTGATTGCCACCGGCCGTTCGGACTATCCGAACCAGGTCAACAATGTGCTGTGCTTCCCGTACATCTTCCGCGGCGCGCTCGATTGCGGCGCGACCACCATCACGCGCAGCATGGAAATCGCTGCCGTGCATGCGATCGCCGAGCTGGCGCAGGCCGAGCAGTCCGACGTCGTCGCCACCACCTATGGCGTGACCAACCTGTCCTTCGGCCCGGACTACCTGATTCCCAAGCCCTTCGATCCGCGCCTGATGCTGAAGATCGCGCCGGCCGTCGCCCGCGCTGCCGAGCAGTCCGGCGTTGCGCTGCGCCCGATCAAGGACATGGTCGCCTACACTGACCGCCTGCAGCAATTCGTCTATCACAGCGGCAGCTTCATGAAGCCGGTGTTCGCGATCGCGAAGAAGGCCCCGGCCGGCCGCAAGCGCATTGTCTTCGCCGAAGGTGAAGAAGAGCGCGTGCTGCGCGCGGTGCAGGTGGTGATCGACGAGGGCCTGGCCAAGCCGACCCTGATCGGCCGTCCGGCGGTGCTCGAGCAGCGCATACAGCGCTATGGCCTGCGCCTGCGCCCGGAAATCGATTTTGACATCATCAACCCGGAACGCGACGAACGTTATCGCTCGTACTGGGAGACCTATCTCGGCATGACCCGCCGCAAGGGCGTGTCCGAGCAATGGGCCAAGCTGGAAATGCGCCGCCGCCACACGCTGATCGGCGCGATGGCAATCCACATGGGCGATGCCGATGGCCTGATCTGCGGCACCTTTGGCCAGACCGAACTGCACCTGCACTATGTGGATGAAGTGCTGGGCAAGCGCCCCGGCGTCAACACCTACGCGGCGATGAATGCGCTGGTGCTGCAGGACCGCCAGGTGGTGCTGGTCGACACACACGTGAACGAAAACCCGACCGCCGAACAGATTGCCGAGATCACCATCATGGCTGCCGAAGAGATGAAGCGCTTCGGCCTGCATCCGCGCGCGGCCCTGTTGTCGCACTCGAACTTCGGCACCAGCAACAGCGCGTCTGCGCTGAAGATGCGTGAGGCGCTGGCGATCATCCGTGAGCGTGCGCCGAAGCTGGAAGTCGATGGCGAGATGCACGGCGATATCGCGCTCGACGGCGCCGCGCTGAAGAAGGCGATGCCGGACACGCTGCTGAAAGGCGACGCGAACCTGCTGGTGCTGCCCAACATCGACGCGGCCAACATCGCCTACAACCTGCTGAAGGTGACGGCCGGTGCCGGCGTGGCAATCGGCCCGGTCCTGCTGGGTTGCGCGCGTCCGGTGCACATCCTGACGCCGTCGGCGACGGTGCGCCGCATCGTCAACATGACTGCGCTGGCCGTGGTCGACGCAGTACAGCGCTGATCCGGACAAGGGATCGCCACCGACGTCGCCAGCGCCACGTCGTGGCCGCCAAGGCCGCCGCCCTGCAAGGGGCCGGCGGCCTTGTCGCTTTTGCACGCAGGGTCATGGCTTTGGTGGCTTCGGTGGCTTCAGCGGCCTCGGCGGTCATCGCCGGCTGAATTACAATACGCGCGCGCATCATGCCCGCCCACCCTCGCAGACAAGGACAGGCCTTTGACTTCCATCCCGCTCGCAGTCGACCTCGACGGCACGCTGGTCCTGACGGACACGCTGCATGAGTCGGCGCTGCGCGCCGTGCGCGAGCATCCGCTGGCGTCCTTGCAGATGCCGCTGTGGCTGATGCAGGGCAAGGCCCACCTGAAGCAGAAGCTGGCCGGCCTGACGGCCTTCGATCCGGCTTCACTGCCGTACAACCAAGCTTTGCTGCAGTGGCTGAAGGCCGAGCATGCGCACGGCCGCAAGCTGATTTTGTGCACCGCCGCCGACCGCAGTATCGCGACGGCCGTTGCCGACCACCTCGGCATCTTCGATGAGGTGATGGCCAGCGACGGCAGCACCAATCTCAGCAGCCACCGCAAGGCCGATGCGCTGGAAGCGCGTTTCGGTGCCGGCGGCTTCGATTACGCGGGCAACGCCCGTCCTGACCTCGAAGTCTGGCAGCGCGCGCGCCATGCGATCGTCGTCAATGCCGGCGCTTCGGTCGAGCGCGCGGCACGCAAGCAATCCGAGGTCGAGCGCGTGTTCGCGCCGGTGGATGGCACGGGACTGCCGCGCATGCTGCGCATGCATCAGTGGCTGAAGAACCTGCTGCTGCTGATCGCGCCGCTGGCGGCGCATATCGTGCCCGACGCCACCTTCGTCATCACCATGCTGATCGCTTTCCTGGCCTTCAGCCTGTGCGCATCGGCGGTATATATCGCCAATGACCTGTTTGATCTGGACAGCGACCGTCGCCACCCGCGCAAGCATGCGCGTCCGTTCGCCTCCGGCCGTGTGCCGGTGCTGCATGGCGTGTTGCTGGCGCCGGTCCTGCTCGCTGTCGCTTTCCTGCTGGCCAGCAGCGTCGGCACCGGCTTTACCGCGTGGCTGGCCTGCTATTTCCTGCTGACCTGCGCATACTCGTGGGGGCTGAAGCGGCTGGTGATCGTCGATTGCCTGGTGCTGGCCATGTTGTACACCTTGCGCATCATTGCCGGCGCCGAGGCGGCCGGCATACCGCTGTCGTTCTGGCTGCTCGCATTTGCGGTGTTCCTGTTCCTGTCGCTGGCCTTCGTGAAGCGTTATGCCGAGCTGGATGTGCAGGCACAGGCGGGCAGCGCCCGTGCGCACGGCCGCGGTTACCTGACGTCCGATGCGCCGCTGGTGCAGAACCTGGGCGTGACCTCCGGCTATGCCTCGGTGCTGGTGTTGGCGCTGTACCTGAACAGCGACGCCGTGCTCAAGCTCTATCGCTCGCCGCAGTTCATGTGGTGCGCGGTGCCGGTGATGCTGTTCTGGGTCAGCTGGGTCTGGTTCAAGGCGCATCGCGGCCAGATGCATGACGACCCCTTGCTGTTCGCGGTGCGCGACAAGGCCAGTCTGCTGGCCGGCTCAGCCTTCCTGCTGGTGCTTGTCATAGGCTCGCGAGGCTGGGTGTGGTGAAGGTGAATGCGTGGGGCCGGCTGCAAGCCCCGCAGCACGCCGTCGAGACCTTGTCCGATCGCGCGCAAGTGCCGGCCCAAATTGCAGCCGCTTCGGTTGAGCGTCCCGGACTCGCGTACGGCCTCGGCCGAAGCTACGGAGATGTTTGCCTGAATCCCGATGGCCTGCTGTGGAAAGCTACTTCACTCGACCATTACCTCGCCTTTGATGACGCGACCGGCATCTTGCACTGCGAGGCCGGGGTGTCGCTGCGCGACATACAGCGCCTGTTGGTTCCGCGCGGCTGGTCGCTACCGGTGGTGCCGGGCACGCAGCTGGTGACCGTCGGTGGCGCGATCGCGAACGACGTGCATGGCAAGAACCATCATGTGGCCGGCAGCTTCGGCGACCATGTGCGCCGCTTCACGCTGGCGCGCACCGATGGCAGCGTCCGCGAGCATGTGCCCGGCGAGGCGATGTTTGCGGCCACCGTAGGCGGGCTGGGGCTGACCGGCGTGATCGTCGACGCCGAGCTGCAGCTGAAGCGTGTGCCGGGCCCGTGGCTGACGGTCGAGACGCTGCCTTACCGAGACCTGAATGCATTCTTCGAACTGGCCGACGCCTCCGAGTCCGGCTGGGAGCATACGGTGTCGTGGATCGATTGCCTGCACGGCGAAGGCCGCGGCATCTTCATGCGCGCGAATGCGCTGGCCGCGGCTGGTATCGACCGACCCGCGCCGCCGCCGCGCGTCGAGCGCCGCGTGCCGCTGGTGCCGCCGGTATCGCTGGTGAACCGGCTGTCGCTGAAGCCTTTCAATGCGCTGTATTACGCGAGCAAGCGCCAGCGCGCGACCAGCGTGCAGCATTACGAAAGCTTCCATCATCCGCTCGACGCGCTGATGGACTGGAACCGCATTTACGGCCCGCGCGGCTTTTACCAGTACCAGTGCGTACTGCCCTTCGCCAGCGGACGCGACGGCATCCGCGCGCTGCTGGACCGAATTGCAGCTGCCGGCATGGGCTCCTTCCTCGCGGTGCTGAAGACCTTCGGCCAGCGCGAATCCACCGGCATGCTGAGCTTCGCGATGCCGGGCGTGACGCTGGCGCTGGATTTCCCGAACGAGGGCGAGCGCACGCTGAAACTGTTCGAATCGCTGGACGCGATCATTCGCGAAGGCGGCGGCCGCTTGTACCCGGCCAAGGATGCGCGCATGCCACGCGCGCTGTTCGAAGCCGGCTATCCGCGGCTGCATGAATTCCTGCCGTACCGCGACCCGGGCATCAGTTCGGCAATGTCGCGGCGGCTGATGGGGCGCTGAAGCAATCGTGCGGCATCGTCCCGTGACATACACTTCGAAGCATCGTACTGAAGCATCATTTTGAAGATTCATTTGCACTGAACATGATCGGAACCCAGCCATGACCCGGCAACGCATCGTCATCATCGGCGCCAGCTCGCATATCGCCGAGCATTGCGCCCGCCTGTGGGCGAAGCAGCCGACGGACTTCGTGCTGGTCGGCCGCGATACCGCGCGCGTGCAGCGCGTGGCCGACGACCTGACCGTCCGCAGCCCGGGCAGCAGCACCGAGGTGCTGCAGGCCGATTTCCACGAGCCGGCCGCGATCACGGCGCTCGCAGCCAGGTTGCAGGCCGCGGCAAAGATCGACATCGTGCTGGTCGCGCACGGCCGCTTGCGTCCGCAGCCGGACTGCGAGAGCGACCTCGATGCCGCGCGCGATTCGCTGCAACTCAATGGCGTGTCGCCGGTGTTGTTTGCGGAAGCCTTCGCGATGCAAATGGCAGCGGCCGGCGGCACGATCGCGGTGATCGGCTCGGTGTCGGGCGATCGCGGCCGCAAGAAGAACTATGTGTACGGCGCTGCGAAGGGCATGGTCGACCGCTACCTGCAGGGCATGCAGCACCGCTTCGCCGGTTCGGCGCTGAAGCCCGTGCTGATCAAACCGGGCCCGACGATGACGCCGATGACGGCGCACATGCCGCCCGGCAGCCTCGCGCCTGTCGAACAGGTCGCGCAAAACATCGTCGACGGCATCGCCGCAGGCAAGCCGGTGATTTATACGCCGGCCAAATGGTGGCTGATCATGATGATCATCCGTCACCTGCCGCGCTTCATCTTCAACAAGCTGGATATCTGAGCAACATTTTGGACGGTGAGTTGAACGGCATGCAGATGAAAGAGCAGAAGATCATCCTTCCCGGCGGCGCCGGACTGGTCGGCCAGAACCTCGTCGCGCGGCTGAAGGAGCGTGGCTACCGCAATCTGGTAGTGCTGGACAAGCATCGCGCCAACATCGAGGTGCTGCGCCGCATGCACCCGGATATCGTCGTCGAGTATGCGGACCTGGCCGAACCCGGCGACTGGAAGCGCCACTTCAGCGAGGCCGGCGCGGTGGTGATGCTGCAGGCGCAGATCGGCGGCCCGGTGTATGAAGATTTCGAGCGCAACAATGTGACCTCGACCATCAACATCCTCGATGCGATCCGCAACGGCAAGGTCGACTATCTGGTGCACATCAGCTCGTCGGTGGTCGAGTCGGTGGCCGACGACTTTTATACGAATTCGAAGAAGGTGCAGGAACAACTGGTGCTCGACAGCGGCATACGTTGTCCGGTGCTGCGCCCGACCCTGATGTTCGGCTGGTTCGACCGCAAGCATCTGGGCTGGCTGTCGCGCTTCATGCAGAAGGTGCCGGTGTTCCCGGTGCCGGGCAATGGCCGCTTCATGCGCCAGCCGCTGTATGTGGGTGACTTCTGCAACATCATCATCAGCTGTATCGAGCGACGCATCCCGGACGGCATCTTCAACATCTCGGGCCATGAGAAGATCGATTACATCGACATCATCCGCGAGATCAAGCGCGCCACCGATGCGAAGGCGCTGATTGTGAAAATTCCATACAGCCTGTTCCATGCGCTGCTGTGGCTGTGGGGACTGTTCGACCGCAACCCGCCATTCACCACGCAGCAGCTGGAGGCGCTGGTCGCGAAAGATGAATTCGAAGTGATCGACTGGCCGGGTATCTTCGGCGTGCGCTGCACGCCGTTTGCCGAAGCCATCGCCGAGACTTTCCAGCATCCGCAGTACAGCCGGGTCGTACTGGAATTCTGACGCCACGAATCGAGACTCACGGAAAAAGAACGACGCATGAATGCAGCAGTGAACGCGAACAAGCAGGGCCAACGCATCGCCGTGCTCGGCGCAGGACCGATGGGACTGGCCGTCGCCTACCAGCTGGCGCGCGACGGCCACCAGCCGGTCGTCTTTGAGGCCGATGACCGTGTCGGCGGCATGACCGCCTGCTTCGATTTCAACGGGCTGCAGATCGAGCGCTACTACCACTTCCACTGCACGTCCGATACCGCCTTCCTGCAGGTGCTGGACGAGCTGGGCATCGCCGGCAAGATGCACTGGGTCGAGACGAAGATGGGCTACTGGTATCAGAAGCGCATGCAGCCCTGGGGCAATCCGTTTGCGCTGCTCGGCTTCAAGGGCCTCGGTCTGGTCGCGAAATTCCGCTATGGCCTGCATGCCTTCCTGAGCACCAAGCGCAATGACTGGAAGCCGCTCGATCATGTCGAAGCGACCGGCTGGATCAGGCGCTGGGTCGGGGATGAGGCCTGGGAAGTGCTGTGGCGCCGTCTGTTCGACTACAAGTTCTACGATTACTCGAGCAACCTGTCGGCGGCGTGGATCTGGAGCCGCATTCGCCGCATCGGTCGTTCGCGCTATGACCTGTTCCGCGAGAAGCTCGGCTATCTGGACGGCGGATCAAGTACGCTGCTCGATGCGCTGAAGGCCGACATCGAAAAGCACGGCGGCAGTTTCCGGCTGAAGACGCCGGTGCAACGCGTACAGATCGACGCAGGACGCGTGACCGGTGTGCAGACGGCCGAGGGCGTCGAAGCCTTCGACAAGGTCATCAGCACGATACCGCTGCCCTATGTGCCGCGCGTGATGCCGGACCTGCCAGCCGATGTGATACAGAAGTTCACGTCCATCAACAACATCGCCGTCGTGTGCGTGATCGCGAAGCTGAAGCGGCCGTTGTCGCCGAACTTCTGGCTGAACGTGAACGACCCGGACATGGACATTCCCGGACTGGTCGAGTATTCGAACCTGCGGCCGCTCGAGCATGCGATCGTCTACGTGCCGTTCTACATGCCGGGCGAACATCCGAAATTCGCCGAGTCCGACCAGGTCTTCCTCGACAAGGTCAGGCGCTACCTGAAGGCCATCAACCCGACACTGACCGATGAAGACTTCATCGACATTCGCGCCAGCCGCTACCGGCATGCGCAACCGATCTGCGAGCCGGGTTATCTCGATCGCCTGCCGCCGGTCGCGCTGCCGGTGCGGGGGCTGTGGGTAGCCGATACCTCGTACTACTACCCGGAAGACCGCGGTATCTCGGAGAGCATAGGCTTCGGTCGCAAGATGGCCAAAGAGGCTGCTGCACCTGCTGCAGCGGCGGCGTCTGCGCGCGGAGCGCAAGCATGATCAGGCATTTCATGTCCCGCCAGTTCATCGTCTTCCTGGTCACGGGTGGACTGGCCGCCTGCGTGAACTTCGGTTCGCGCATCCTGTACAACCGCTGGCTGGATTTTTCGACATCCGTGGTACTGGCCTACCTGACCGGCATGGTCACGGCCTTTCTGCTGGCGCGCGCCTTCGTGTTCCGTGAAGGCAGCCAGTCAATGCAGAAGAGTGCCGCGATCTTCGCGCTGGTGAATGTGGTTGCCGTGCTGCAGACCTGGGGCATCAGCATGGCGCTGTATTACCTGCTGCCGCTGGCCGGCCTGACCCGCCATGTGCCCGAACTCGCGCATGCGGTGGGCATCATGGTGCCGGTGTTCACCAGCTACATCGGGCACAAGAAGTACTCGTTCAAGTAGCGGCGCGCACTGAGGAGCGTTTATCCAGCAGCGGCCACCCCACAGCCGTTATTCAACAGCGCTTATTCAAAAGCGCTTATTCAACAGCGCTTACTCAGCAGCGCCGGTGCCGAAGCGGTCACCAGGCTGCCGGTGACGCGCGGCCCGAAGGCATCAAATCGTACTGCTCGAGGAAGCGGCAGCCCCGCAGCGGTAGCCACGAAGGCACCCGGTAGTAGGTCGCCGTGATCGCCTTGATCACGTTGTCGAAGTAGGGCTGGAAGCGGAAGCCGATGCCATCGGCGACGTGGTAGGTCGCACCTTCGAAAGCCAGTTCACGAATCTCCACCTTGTCGAAGTAGGGCGTCATCATGCCCGCATCGATGGGGCGCGTGCTGAACACGCGGATCGCCTTGCCGTCGAGTTCGCGGAAATTGGTAATGTTGTCATCGAAGCGCGCATGGAAGCTGCCCATGCCGTACACCGGCAGGTAATGCTGCGCGTGATAGGCCAGCAGCGATGCCGAACTGTAGGACGTCGTCATCAGCACGCCATGGGCGGGCAGGTCCTTTTCCAGCGTCGTCACCAGTGCCGGCCCTTCGCGGTGCATCACCATTTCCGAACGCATCTTGCCGTGCCCGAGGTTCTCGGTCGGCCAGTAGGCAATGGCGGCCAGCGCCAGCAAGTGCGGCAAACCCAGCCATAGTACCCAGCGATGGTCGCGCTCCAGCGCTTCATCGCTGATTTGCAGGCCGGCCAGCAGGTAGACGAAAGGCAGGAAGGCCAGCACCCAGTGCAGGCCGATGTTCTTCCAGAACGACAGCAGCAGGAACAGCGCGAACGGCACCGCGAACAGCGCCACCAGCCGCCAGTGCTCGCGCCATCCGCGCGACTTCAGCAACTGCCAGCCGGTCCACGGCGTCACCAGATACACCATCATTGCAGCGTAGATGCCGACGGTCGCCAGCGAGAACTGCGACCCCTGGTTACGGTTCATCAGGTTGAACAGGATGTTATTCCAGCAGTGTGTTGAATTCCATGCGAGGTTGAGCAGCATGAAGGGCAGCGCACACAGCGCCACCACCAGCAGGCGCGGGATGCCGCCGCGGCGCGGCAGCAGGTAGACCGCATAGGCAATCGCCAGCAGGCCGGCAAAGTATTTCGACAGCAGCGCCAGCCCCAGCAACACGCCGGCCGCCGCATACCAGCGGTAGTCGTCGGCCAGCTCCGCGCGCAGGAAGGCATAGCCGGAGAAGAACAGGAAGAAGATCAGCGGCGTATCTGTCGTGATCAGGTTCAGCCCCCAGCTGAAGGGCAGCAGCAGGAACAGGCTGCCGAGCAGCCAGCGGCGTTCGGGCGACTGCGCCTGCATGCGCGGCAGCAAGTCCATCATGCCGAAAGTGATCACGATCCACAGCGCAATCGCCGGCAACCGCAAGACCAGCGGATGCGAGGAGATGTGCTGCAAGGCCCACAGCCACCAGCCGGCCATCGGCGGGTGGTCATAGAAGCCGCCCCAATCGACGTGCGCGCCCCATTGGTAGAAATAAGCCTCGTCGCCGATCAATGGAATCGCAATCGCCAGCCAGACCTTGAGCACAGTGGTCAGGGCCAGCACGATAAAGAACAAGCGACGCGGGGAAGGGAGGGACAGCGGGGAAGCGTTCGAGAATGCAGTCATTGTCTGAAGGCGGGCGAAATTCGCAATCCGCCATTTTCATCTATTTATCAAGCAATTACCGGCATTTTAGTTGAAGTTACCTTGGATAAATGTTACTGTTCGGCGCGATTCGATTGCCCGCTTATCGGGTTTTTTGCCCTCCTGTGAAATCCTGACTCCCCATGTCCACATTGTTGAAATCAGGTTCGATGTTGCGCGCTTTGGTTGCAGCCTTGACGCTGGCGGCATCGTCGGCTGCTTGCGCTTTCGATTGGGGTGATGGATTCACCCTCACCAAAAAAGAAGGTGACTTGTATGCGCTGACCTTGTCGCCGTATGCGAAGCATTTTCATCCGAGCCCGGACCACAAGAACGTGTGGCTGGTCGGCGTCGAGCGCGAGCGCGCCAACGGGGATACGGCCGGCCTTGCTTATTTCAGCAATTCCTTCGGCCAGCCGACCGTTTATTACTATCCCTGGGGCGAGACCTATCGCCAGGCTGTCGGCGACTCCCAGATTTATTTCAAATGGACTGCCGGTCTGTTGTACGGCTATCGCAAGCCCTACGAAGACAAGGTGCCGTTCAACCACAACGGCTTCTCGCCCGCGATCATTCCCGCCGTCGGTTGGGAATTCGAAAATCGTTATCAGGTTCAGGTGAACTTCTTCGGCCTGAATGGCGCGATGCTGCAGTTCAGCCTGCCGGTACGCTGAGCGCTTCTCCCCTTCTCAGGGCGGTTCAGGTGAGCTGAAGCAAGGCCTTCAGCTTGGCGCGCGTTTCCTCAAGGGCATTCGCCTCGACTTTTTCCTTGAATTTTGCCTTGCGGGCCTTCCAGTCGAGCGACTTCACATGATTGGTCAGGATGGCGCTGTGCACGCCACCGACCCAGGTCTCAACTTCGAACGGATTTCCCTTGACCTGTGAGGTCAGCGGGCAGCAGACCATCAGGCTGGTCTTGCGGTTGTAGAGGGCAGGGCTGAGCACCAGTGCAGGACGATGCCCGGCTTGCTCATGTCCAGATTGCGGATCGAACTCCAGCCAGACGATATCGCCAACCTCGGGCACATAGGGCCCGGGCATTACCAGACTTCCTTACCGACGCGTTTGCCGAAGTCTGTGTCGGCATGCTGGTTATCCTTGGTAATGCCGGCCACCAATTCGTCCAGCGAATAGACGGTCAAGGGCTCGATAACGATCTTGCCACGCTGTACGTTGACTGAGACTTTCTGGTCCACGCTCAGTCCAGCCTCTTTCATGGTCGAGGCCGACAGCCGCAGCGCCGGGCTGTTGCCCCATTTCTTGATGACCGCTTCCATGGCCGATACCTCCTTGCTGAAGTATCTACAATGTAGATACTTTGCCGTCTTGCGTCAAGCCCTGCGGCAAACACCTTCTTTTCCGTATCCGAAACTGGAAATCCCGCCGATCCTGTACCCTTTGCGCTTTCAAGAATCATAGTTTTGCGCCCATGAAAGCGATCGAAAAACTCACCTTCGACAGCGTCACCATCCGCTCGGTATCCATTCCCATGCGCCGCCCCATCGTGGCCAAGGTCGGCACTTATCCGGAATGGCCGTTCATCCTGATTGACGTGAAGACCAGGGAAGGCATCGTTGGTCGCGCTTACCTCGAGCCTTACCTGAAGAACGCGATCCGTTACATCGGCCCGGCGATCGAGGACATGGCCGAGAAATTCAAGGGCCGTCAGTTGGCGCCGCTGGACATGTTCCGCGACGTGATCGGCTCGCTGCACCTGCTGGGCCGCCAGGGCGTCAGCATGATCGCAGCCGCCGGCCTCGACATGGCGATCTGGGATGCGCTGGCGAAGGCCGCCGGCCTGCCGCTGGCCGAGCTGCTCGGCGGCACCGTCGGCAAGATCCGCACCTACAACACCAATGGCCTGTGGCTGCTGCCGCTCGACAAGCTGGCGAAAGAAGCCGAAGAACTGGTCGCCGAGGGCAACTTCAGCGCGATCAAGATCCGCCTTGGTCGTGCCAAGATCGCCGACGACCTGAAGGCGCTGGAACTGGTGCGCGGCGCGATCGGCAACGATATCCAACTGATGTGCGACTTCAACCAGGGCCAGACGATACAAGAGGCGATCTGGCGCCTGCATGCGCTCGATGACCAGGGCCTGTACTGGTTCGAAGAGCCGGTCGTATACGACAACTATGCGCAGAGCGCGCAACTGGCCGCCGAGCTGAAGACGCCGGTGTCGATCGGTGAAAACATCTACGGCCCGCGCTCGTTCTACGACGCGGTGCAGGCGAAAGCCGCCGACCTCTACATGCCGGACCTGATGCGCATTGGCGGCGTCACCGGCTGGATGCGTGCGGCAGCGATCGCCGGCGCGGCCGGCCTGCCGCTGTCGAGCCACCTGTATCCGGAAGTCTCCGCGCACCTGCTGCGTGCGTCCGAATCGGCCGACTGGCTGGAATACCGCGACTGGGGCAACCCCATCATCGCGCAGCCTTTCGAAGTCGTCGACGGCCAGGCCATCGTGCCCAACCGTCCCGGCAATGGCATCGAATGGAACGAAGACGCCATCGCGAAATACGCGTACTGAGCTGCGTAAACCAACGAAGATGGTCGCGAACGGGGCGTGCACTGCGGTGCCCGCCCCGTTTGCACGCTACCAGTCCACCAAACAGATCTGACCTTACCCGAGGCAAGCATGACCCCTGAGATAACTGCCGGCGCAAGCAGCGCCGATCCCGTCCGCGATGCGGTGTACCGCAAGGCGATGTGGCACTTCATGCCGCTGCTATGCCTGTGCCTCGTTGCCGCCTATCTCGATCGCGTGAACGTCGGCTTTGCGAAGCTGACGATGCTCGACGATCTTGGCTTCAGCAATACGGTCTATGGTCTCGGTGCCGGCATCTTCTTCTTCGGTTACTTCCTGTTCGAAGTGCCGAGCAATGTATTGCTGCACAAGATAGGCGCGCGCGTCTGGATTGCGCGCATCATGATCACCTGGGGCATCATCGGCGCGGCGATGGCCTTCGTCAGCACGCCGCTGCAGTTCTATGTGCTGCGCTTCCTGCTCGGCGTGGCCGAGGCCGGCTTCATCCCGGGCGTGATGTACTTCCTGTCCTGCTGGTTCCCGTCCGCGCGCCGGGGCCGCGTGCTGGCGCTGCTGCTGGCCGCGGTGCCCTTGTCAAGCGTGATCGGCGGGCCGCTGTCGGGCCTGATCCTCAAGTCCTTCGCCGGCACCGGCGGCCTGCATGGCTGGCAGTGGCTGTTCCTGATCGAGACCATTCCCTCGGTGCTGCTCGGGTTTGCCGTGCTGAAGATGCTGGCCGATCGTCCGTCCGACGCGCACTGGCTCGACGCGCAGGAAGCCGCGATGGTGGAAGCCGATCTCGCGCAAGAGGCCGAGCGCAACCAGGCGCACTCGGGTTTTGCGAGCGCCTTCAAGAGCCTGCTGGTGTGGCAGCTGAGCGCTGCGTATTTCTGCATCGTCAGCTCGGTGTACGTGCTGATCTTCTGGCTGCCAACGCTGATCAAGCAGCATGGCATCACGGACCCGGTGCAGATTGGCTGGCTGACGGCTATTCCGTATTTTGCGGCGATCGTGACATCCATCTGGAACAACGCACGCGCCGACAGACTGCGCGAGCGCCGCTGGCATACCGCCGTGCCGTGCTTCATCACCGCCGTGGGCCTGGCACTGAGCTGGATGCATTTCGACAGCCTTGCGCTGACGATGCTGATCCTCACCGTCGCCGCGGCTGCCGCATCGACCACGCAAGCCGCATTCTGGAGCGTGCCGCCCACCTTCCTCAGCGGCGCAGCGGCTGCTGCCGGTCTGGCGCTGATCAACTCGCTGGGCAATGTCGGCGGCATGGTCAGCACCTCGGTGGTTGGCTGGATCACCGATATCACCGGTAACTCGCAGGATGCGCTGATCCTGTTCGCCGGCATCCTGCTGATTGCCGTCGTGCTGGTGCTGAAGCTGCCGGCCAGGCTGGTGAATCACTGACTTCAACCTCTGCAAGGGCCGCGTCGCAGTTGCTGCCAGCGCAGCAACTGCTCCGTGGCCATCTCACACGGCGTCGGACCGACGATGCCTTGGTCCCTGGGCTCCATCAGCGATGTGATCCTGCCATGCGATCGGCTGGTGCAAGTTACCTGTAGTTCTGCTTCCTTCCCATGCGTGCTGTTCAGGCAGCGCCTGTTGCCCGCAGCGGGCAAGGCATGCATTGAACTTTGATCTCTGATTCAAATCACAATTTTCCCGGTTGTTTTTTATGAAAGGACAGATGATGAAGAAGTTTGCTTCCATCACGCTTGTCGCGCTGCTCGCAGCGACAGGGACGAGCACGTTTGCAGAACAGACGAAGGCGCCGCAATCCAGGGCGCCACTCGAGATGTCGGATGCGCAAATGGATAGCGTTGCTGCCGGCATTGCCAATTTCAATAACCTGGTGGCTATCGATGTCAACAATGTCCTGAGCGGTAACGATGTTCAGGTTGCCGTGCCAGTCAATGCAGCGGTTGCGGTTGGCGCGGTGGGTATCCTCAGCCGTCAGACAGGTATCCTGACCGAGGCATCTGCTCCGGGCAGGACCGGTCAACGACAGTAAGAACGACTGAAGCAGATTGCAAGGCTCCTTCATGATCGACAGGGGCCATTCTTTTTGGGCTGCTGTTCAGGACTATTTTTTTGGGGCCTGCTTTGCGCCTCCTGATCTGGCTGCTTGTCCTGCAATTGGCGGGATGCGCGGCGCTGCCGCACGACGCGCCCAGCTGGAAGCCGGTAAGCTCGGTGCTCGACGCACGGCAGCGTCATGTCGTGGTTCAGCAATGGGACCTGAGTTGCGGTGCAGCTTCGCTCGCGACCCTGATGAATTACCAGCATGGCGAGTCTTTGCAGGAGAAGGCGATCGCCGAGTCCATGCTACGTCGTACCAACCCGTTGACGGTGCGCGTCAAGGGAGGCTTCTCGCTGCTTGACCTGAAGCGTTTTGTCGAAGCGCACGGCTATCAGGGCAAGGGCTACATGAAGCTGCGATTCGACCAGCTTCTGGCTTTCCAGCCAGCCATCGTTCCGGTCAATCTCGGTGACTACCATCACTTCGTCGTGTTTCGCGGCGCCGTCGGCGACAAGGTCTTGTTGGCCGACCCTGCTTTCGGCAACAGGACGGTCTCGCGTTCGGATTTCGAGCAAGGCTGGGCCGCAAATATAGCGTTCGTGGTCAGGCGTCGGGATGGGCTTGCCCCACCCAGTGTGCTGGGCGTCGAACCTGTGGATTTCGTCAGGGTTCCATCGGCCATGCTCAGGCAAGCTCTGCACTGACATGCCGGGCGCGTCGCGCCCGTGTCAGGGAGAGCACCGTGAAGCTTCTGTCGCCCGCCACCTCGCGCACCCTCGTGCTCTTTGCCTTGCTGCTGGCGACTCCGGTCGCCGATGCAGGGCGTCGTATGCCGCCGCGGCAGATCAAGCAGCATAAGCAGCAAATACAGCAGATGCAGCAGATGCAGCAGATGCAGCAGATGCAGCGGGCTGTACAGGCAGAGGCCGACAGCAAGGCGCAGCTGCTCGCAGCGCTGCAGGCGCAGGTGGCTGAACTGCAGCGTCGCCTCGCCATCCTTGAGGAGAGCGCGGCGCAGCGAACCGCCCGTCCCGGACCCGGTGTCATTTCGGAGGCAGCGGCTTCCGGCGCCGTGACTGCGCCGTCCCGGCGCCTGCCGCCGGCATCGGTCGCTACGTCCGCGCAAGCAGCGGCAGCATCACAGCCCGCCAACGAAGACTTGTCGCGCGCACTCGAGCGCGCGCTGGTACGCGAAGGCGGTCTGGTTTTGCCACCCGGTGTGATTGAGCTCGAGCCGCGATTCCGCTATCAGCATCGATCAACCCATCGGCTGGAACTGGTGTCCATTGCGGGCCAGCCTCAGGTGGCGCAAGTGGACAGGAAACTCGATGCGTCGCAGTTGAGTCTGGGACTGAGGATGGGGCTGCCATGGTCGAGCCAACTGGAGCTCATGCTGCCGTATGCCAGCAATCGCCAGCGTACGGTCGCCGCTGGCAGTTTTTCTTCCGTCGACAGCGCATCCGGATTCGGCAATGCCGAGATCGGTGTGACAAAGCAGCTCTTTGCCGAGCCCGGCGGATTCGGCTTGCTTGCTTCGCTGCGATGGATAGGGCAAGCCGATGCCAATCCAGACGCGACTGTCGCCGCGGGCAGCAGCTTCAGCGCGGTCCAGGGCGGGCTGCTGTTCGTCACGCGGCGAGATCCAGTGGTCTACTTCGGCGCGCTGTCGCATTCGCTGAGCCAGCGGCGCCGGATTGCCGGCGCCCTGATCGCCCCCGGCGATGCGACGGGACTGCGCACCGGCGCCATCGTGGCGCTGAGCCCTGATACGTCGCTCAGATTAGGTCTTGATGTCAGTCGGACGGGCGATGCAAGACTCGATTCGACTGTCGTCGCCGGCAGCGGCAAGGTGCAGGGCGAGTTCAGCACGGGCTTCTCGTTCGTGCTCACACCCCGGGTCTTGCTCGGTGTGGAGGCCGGCATGGGATTGACACCGGCCTCGCCCGATTTCCGGGTCGGCTTGTCGTTGCCGTTCAGGTTTTGAGGAGGACGCACGGGCCGGAAGCAGGCAAGCTAAAGTATATTCATGAGCACGGGCAGTTTTGCGTCGACAATACTAGAAAAGCAACACCCTTTTGTGGCGTTGAGACTGGCCTGAGCTCGCATCGTGGCCCGGCATCAGTGCAGCGGCCGGTCGGACGGTCAACCAGACGGTCAAATCCGGGGGGGAAGCATGTTCGAACTGCTGGAAAAGTACAAGAATCCAACGCTGACCTTGAACCAGATCGTGCAATCGCTGTTTGAGAAGGTCAAGGCCAACCCTGCTATCGCGCACTACTTCCTCAGCGTCTCGATGGATGCGCTGGTACAGGATGTTCAGCGGTTCAGCTACTTCGTGATGGCGCAACCCGAGAGTTTTTATCGCGAGCCCCTGAATGCGCAAAAAAGCTCGATGCCGAACATACAGGTCAGTTCCTTTGTATTCGGGGAAGTGCACAAAGTGCTGTTGCAGTGCCTGAAGTCCAACGACATCAGTGAAGATGACCTTCCACGACTGTCATTTGAAATTCTGGAAATCGTCGAAGAGTCCCGCGCCCAGTTCAGCGACACGATCATGATGGTGCTCAAGATGGAAGATGTGAGCCCTGAAGGATTGATGCAGGTATTCACGCGTTTCAAGTTTGACGCGAAAGTCGCCGGCAAGAATGAAGTCCTGGTGACCGGCGGGCTCGACATACCGGTCAACGTAAAGATTCGCGCCAAGGACAAGTCACTCGTCCTGATCGGCAAGGCCGTGTCCATCGAGAACTCGTCGATCAGCGATGTGGAGGAAATCGCCCAGCTCGCCATCGAGCGTTATCCGCTGTATCAGTTACGCGCGGTTGAAGATGAGGATGACTGGCCTTTTCTGCTGATGGAAAAGGCATTTCCCTACCAGCATGGTGTGCCCTTGCGCATGCTGTTTCGTCTGCTGAAGACCTTTTCCTCGAATTTTCACCGCAGCGTCAAATGTGACTCGCGCCGCGTACTGGCATGGAATAACGCGAACCACTGAATCGCTGGTCCGTCACAGCGGTACGCCCGAGCCGGCCGCTCAGCCCGAGGGCGTGCAGACGATGCCTGCGGCAGTCAGGCTGGCGACATTGGACTGCTTCTCTGCCAACGCCGAGATCGTGCAATCGCACGCCGCCACCGGGCAGCTGACTGCGAGCTCGTGAAGCCAGCCACTGATGCTGTTTCAGCTGGCGGAAGCTGGGGAATCGGGACTGCTGAAGCGTGACTATCAATGCGCAACGACTTCAGCGGGACTGCGGAGCGGGCTACTCAACTTTCCAGCTGCCTGACTTCCCGCCGTGCTTTTCCATAACGCGAATGTCGGACATCACCATCGTCTTGTCGACAGCCTTGCACATGTCGTAGATGGTCAGCAGGCCCACCTGCACGGCGGTCAGCGCTTCCATCTCGACGCCGGTCTTGCCCAGTGTCTCGACCTGCGCATTGCACATGATGCTGGAATCGTCTTCATTGACGGTGAACTCGACCGCAACGCGCGTCAGCGCCAGCGGGTGGCACAGCGGGATCAGGTCGCTGGTGCGCTTGGCTGCCATGATGGCGGCGATACGCGCGATGCCGATCACGTCGCCTTTTTTCGCGGTGCCGTTCATCACGATCGCCAGCGTCGTCGGCTTCATGCGGATGATGCCCTTGGCGATCGCGACGCGATGGGTGTCGCTCTTGGCGCCCACATCGACCATATGGGCCTGGCCGCCCGCATCGAAATGGGTCAGGCCGCCGTTGTCGTCGCTGGTCGCCGCGGTAGCGGTCATGTCTTTCTTTTGGCTCATTACGTTCTGCTTGGTGCGCTGGAATTGCGCTTTGTAAACGGTTGTGAGGCGGCATGGGCCGCTTCGGGTTGCGGGTATCATAGCACCATGACTTTCCATGCCTGCCAACGGCCTTCAAGACCTTTGCTGTCGCACCTGGCATCGCCTTTGCGACGCTTGCTGGCGGCCGGCGTTCTGGCCTTGTCCACGCCTGCGCTGCTGGCGCCGGCCGCGCTGCATGCGCAGGCCTTGCCCAACCTCGGCGGCACCGATGGCGAGGAGCTGTCGCCGCTGATGGAGCGCAAGCTGGGCGAGCAGATCATGACCAGCATACGGCGTGACCGCGATTATCTCGACGATGGTGTCACGCTCGATTTCCTGAACCGGTTCGGCGGCATCCTGCTGGGATCCAGCCCGGAAGCGCGCGGCGATGCGGGCTACGATTTCTTTTTCTTTGCCGTGCGTGATCCGTCCTTGAATGCGTTTGCGCTGCCCGGCGGTTTCATCGGCGTGCACACCGGCCTGGTGCTGGCTGCGCAATCGGAATCGGAACTGGCCTCGGTGCTCGCGCACGAGATCGGCCACGTATCGCAGCGCCACATCGCGCGCATGATCGGCAACCAGAAGCAGGATGCGCTGTTGCCGCTGGCTGGCTTGCTGGTCGGCTTGCTGGCTGCGCGCACCAGTCCTGACCTTGCCAGCGCGGCGATGATGAGCGGTACCGGCATTGCAGCCTCCCGCCAGTTGAGCTTCGGGCGCGATGCCGAACGCGAGGCAGACCGCCTCGGCCTGGCGCTGCTCAATGGCTCCGGCTTTGAAGTCAATGGCATGGTGAACTTCTTCGGCCGCCTGCAAGCGGCCAGCCGCAGCCGCAACGACAATGTGCCGTCTTACCTGCGCACCCACCCGCTGACCACCGAGCGTATCGCCGACATCGAGTCGCGCATCCGCAACCTGCCGTATCGGCAGCATGTCGACAGCCTTGACTTCCTGCTGATCAAGGCGCGCCTGCGCATGCTGCAGGATGACACGCCGCAGGGCTGGCGCGATGCGACCGCCGTCTTCAGCGAACAGCTGCGGCAAGGCACGCGCATGCAGGTGCTGGGCGCGAAATACGGACTGGCCATGATTGCGCTGCGGCAGAACGACAGTGCACGGGCGAAGGGGTTGCTGGACGAGATCGAGGCCGACCTGCAGCGCAAGCCGGCCCTGCCGGAAACGCCGGTCATTCGCAGCCTGCAGATCGACCAGAAGCTGGCCGCCCGCGATGCGGTCGGTGCTTACGCAATTGCGAACGAGGCACGCCTGCGTTTCCCGTTGTCGCGCGCGATTGCAATGCAGTACGCCGATTGCCTGCTGGCCAAGGGCGACAAGGAAGGTGCAGTGGCCTTCCTGCGCGACCAGGCGCAGTTGTACCGGCAGGATGCCGGCGTGCAGCGGGCGCTGGCGCGGGCCTATGCGGAGCAGGGCAAGAAGGCGCTGCAGCACATGGCGCTGGCCGAGTATTACGCTTTGTCGGGCGCGCTGCCCGCGGCGCTCGAGCAATTGCGTATCGCGCGCAGCGCATCGGATGCATCGTTCTATGATCAGGCCGTGATCGATGCGCGCGAGCGCGAATTGCAGGCCATCTGGCGCGATGTGATGAAGCAGCAGCAGGGCAAGCGCTGACGGACGCGCAAGCCGCCACAGGACGCTCAGCACGTGCCGCTCACGTGCCACTTACCTGCGGCTTGGTGCGCCTTAGTGCGGCAGATGCGAAGGATGCGCGACGAAGCCCAGGCTTTCCAGATCGCCTGACCTCAATGGCAGTACCGGCAGCAAGCCTTGGTCGATCGCCAGCTGCAATTCGCCGCACGGCTCGGCCAGCCAGTCCATCAGCACGATATCCTCGATCAGCCGGCCTTCCATGCGCAGCATGGACAGGCAGTCGCCCAGGTCGCGATCGTCCACCATCGCCAGCTTCTCGCCGGATCGCAACACCAGCCGGCCCTCCTCGGTCATCCAAGCCTGTTCGACGGGGGACAATGCTTCACCATCGTGTGTGACGAAACCCCGCAAGGGGTCGGTACGGGCAATGAAGGGCGTGGCTTCCAGCTCCACATAGACGCGTTGCGGGCCGTTCTGGAAATACCAGCAGCCGCGTTCGTCGCAAAGATAATTCCGGTAAATGAAAGACAGCAGCGCAGGGTGGCGGATTACATCGCCCGGCGCATGCGCTGACTGTGCGGCATCGTCGCGCATGCGGAAAGCGCCCCGCGCGTCCAGCGCGAGCCAGCCATAGCAATGCGGCACGCTCGGCCATTTGGCCATCGCCTGTCGGACGATCTCATCCATGGGCATCAGCGTATCAGGCTGCGGCGTCGGTGTCCTGCCTGAGACGCACCTGCTCGGACAGGAAACGCACCAGCCGGCGTGGCAACCAGTTCAGCGCGCCGGGCGGCCGGCCGGTGGCGAAGCCCACATGCCCGCCTTGCGACGGGTATTCGAGGATCACCGAAGACGAGGCCTTGCGCGGCAAATGGCGACCGGGCAGGAAGGGATCGTTGCGCGCATTCAGTACCAGCGTCGGCACCGTGATGTCGCGCAGCACATGGCGCGCGCTGGCGCGGTGCCAGTAGTCATCGGTATCGCGGTAGCCGTGCAGCGGCGCCGTCACCACATTGTCGAACTCGTACAGGTCGCGTGCGGCCAGCATGCGGTCACGGTCGAACAGGCCCGGGTACTGTTCCAGCTTGGCCAGGCACTTGGGTTTGAGCGTGTTCAGGAACACGCGCGTGTAGATCATGTTCACGCCCGACCCGAGCGCTGCGCCGCCGGCGGTCAGGTCCAGCGGTGCCGAGATCGCGCAGGCGGCATCGACAAAGCCGCTGTCTTCGGCATAACTGCCCAGCCAGCGCAGCAGCGCATTGCCGCCCAGCGAGACGCCGGCCGCGAAGAAGTTCGATGCATTGCGCGCCAGCCTGTGCTGCGCCATGCGCTGCAGTATCCAGCCCACTTCATCGGCATCGCCAGAATGATAGAAGCGCGGCGCGCGGTTGAGTTCGCCGGAGCAGCCGCGGAAGTGCGGCACGGCGCCCGACCAGCCCAGCGCTTCGATATGCGACAGGATGGCGCGCGCATAGTGGCTGGACGACGAGCCTTCGAGCCCGTGAAACAGCACCAGCATGGGCTTGCCCGGCAGGCCTTCGACGAAATCGACATCGATGAAATCGCCGTCCGGCGTGTCCCAGCGCTCGCGCACCAGCGTCACGTCGGGCGTGTTGATGACTTTGGCCGGGTAGATGGTCTGCAGGTGGCCGCCCGGCAGCCAGAGCGGGGCGCGGTAGTCACTCATGTCTGGCACCCATGTCCATCACTCGTGTCGGTCAAGCATGTCGGTCATACAGGGCGATCAGCACGCCGCGTCGATCGCATGTCGGCGAATCAGTGCAGGATGCCGGCAGCGGCGAGCGCTTCTTCGGCCGGCCGGCCCGGGGCGATCGACGAATGGTGCAGCACCATGCGCCAGCCCTGCGGTGTCTTCAGGTAGACATTGGTGGCCAGGATGTGCGCTTCCTGCCAGTCCGGATCGTCAGGGCGCTTCACGTCTTCGACCACGCTGTGCACCGCGCACATCATGTTGTGCGTGACGTGCAGGTGGCGCGGACGGATGTGCACCGGGCCGCGCTCGAAGATCAATTCCCACGATTCGCGGATCGCCGCATGTCCCTGCAGGCGCGGCGCGCCCGGATGGATGCAGGCGATTTCGTCATCGTCGGCCCACAGCGCCATCAGACCTTCGAGGTCGGCGCGGGCGATCGCGTCATAGAACGCGTGCTCGACGTCTTCGGCGCTGGCGAGGGTCTTGGTTACGATGGGCATCGCGGGGTCGTGTCGGTCGGGATTAGTGCGATCCGGCCGAGGCACCCGGCTTGAGCTTGTAGATCGTGCCGCAATACGGGCACTTGGCCTCGCCATTGGCAGCAAAGTCGAGGAAGACGCGCGGATGAGAGGACCAGACCGGCATTGCGTCGTTGGGGCAATGCGCGGGCAAGTCCTGGCTATCGAGCTCGATGGCGGGCACGTGCTGGCTCATGGCGTCTTCCTTCTCCCTTGCTTGGTGTGGTACTTGATGCTGCTTGATAGTGCTTGATACGGCTGTTGACGTGGCGCGCAGGCTTACACCTTGGTCAGCCAGTGCTTGTACTTTTCTGCCTTGCCACCGACGACCTCGAAGAACAGCGACTGCAGCTTCTCGGTCACCGGGCCGCGGCTGCCGGAGCCGATCTGGCGGTTGTCCAGTTCACGGATGGGCGTCACTTCAGCGGCGGTGCCGGTGAAGAAGGCTTCGTCGGCGCAATACATCTCGTCGCGGGTGATGCGCTTCTCGATCACGTCGATACCGAGGTCGCGCGCCATCGTCAGCACGGAGTCGCGGGTGATGCCGTCGAGGCAGCTGGCCAGGTCGGGCGTGTAGATCTTGCCGTTCTTGACGATGAACACGTTCTCGCCGGCGCCTTCGGACACATAGCCGTCGGTGTCCAGCAGCAGCGCTTCGTCGTAGCCTTCGGCAGTCACTTCCTGGTTGGCCAGGATGGAGTTGATGTAATAACCGCTGGCCTTGGCGCGCACCATCGACACGTTCACGTGATGGCGGGTGAACGACGAGGTCTTGACGCGGATGCCGCGTGCCAGGCCGTCTTCACCAAGGTAGGCGCCCCACGGCCAAGCAGCGATGCCGACGTGGATCGTGTTGCCGCGCGCGGACACGCCCATTTTTTCCGAACCGATCCAGATCAGCGGACGCAGGTAGCAGGATTCGAGCTCGTTGGCGCGCACCACTTGCTTTTGTGCCTCGACGATGGTGTCGAAGTCGAAAGGCACGGCCATCTGGAAGATCTTGGCCGAGTTGAACAGGCGCTGCGTATGCTCCTTCAGGCGGAAGATCGCGGTGCCGTCGACGGTCTTGTACGCGCGTACGCCCTCGAACACGGCCATGCCATAGTGCAGGCTGTGGGTGAGCATATGAAGGTTGGCTTCGCGCCAATCAACCAGTTGGCCATCTTTCCAGATCTTGCCGTCGCGGTCGGCCATGGACATGTTCGAATCTCCCGTGCTTATTTGTTGCAAAGGGTTGATTTTAGCGGATTCAATCGTCCCGGCGGCTTGCTCGGTAGAATATTGCCTTGTTCGTTTGCTACGGACGCCACTCTTTTCCCGTTTTCCCCCCATGATCCACACGCCTGCCGAACTGGCTGAACGCGACAAGAGCGCCTTCTGGGATGCGGTGCGCATCAGTGCGCAGACCATGCCGGGCCTGTTCGCGTGGGGGATGGTGACTGGCATGGCGATGGTGCAGTCCGGGCTCGCGCTGTGGCAGGCGCTGGCCATGACTTTCATCGTTTACGCAGGCTCTGCGCAACTGGCGGCCTTGCCGCTGATCGCGGCCGGCGTGCCGATCTGGGTCACGGTGTTCACGGCGCTGATGGTCAACCTGCGCTTCGTGATCTTCAGCGCCGTCATCGGTCCGCATTTTTCCCACCTGCGCTGGCCGAAACGCCTGTGGTACGGCTACCTGAATGTCGACCTGGTGATGGCCTTCTTCCCGCAGCGTTTCCCGTCCCATACCTTGGCCAAGCCAGCCGGCAAGGTCGGCTTTTTCCGCGGGCTGGTGATCCCGAACTGGTGGGCATGGCAGCTCGGCACGATTGCCGGCATCCTGCTGGCCAGCCAGATCCCGCCCAGCTGGGGCATTGGTTTTGCAGGCACGCTGGCGCTGCTGGCGATCACGATACCGCTGGTGCGCGGCCGTCCGACACTGGCGGGCGTGGTCGTCGCGTCAGTGGTCTCGGTGCTGACGGCTGGCTGGCCTTACCGCAGCGGGCTGCTGATGGCCACCGTCGCCGGCATCGTCGCGGCGATGGGGGCCGAGCGCTTGTTGCGCAAGCCGGTCAATACCGACAAAGGGGATGCCGCATGAGTGCGATCGAATACGGGCTGCTGATGGTGCTGATGGCGGCCACCACCGTGGTGACGCGCAGCTTCTTCTTCATGCATCGTGGTGCCTCGAAGATGCCGGGCTGGGTGCAGCAGGCGTTGACCTATGTGCCGGCAGTGGCACTGTCGGCCATCCTCGCGCCTGATCTGTTGATGCTGAATGGCGCCTTCGTCACGCCGTGGACCAATATCCGGCTGCTGGCCGCCGTCGCCGCGACCATTTTCTTCCTGTGGACCCGTCATTTGCTGGCCACGCTGGCTTTCGGCATGGCGGTATTTACGCTGCTGCGCTTGCTGGGCTGACGCCTGTTCCCATGCCTGACTGACAACGGTCCAAGGGCGGGTGCCTCAAAGCAGCACAGATCAGCCAAGACCGCTGACTTTAGCAGCTTGATAATTGCGGCAGAGGGCTCCGGATCATGTACCACGCCCCCGTCGCACAGCTGCGCTGGCTCGGCATGAAACGCCATTTGTCCAGCGGCTACTCGGGTAAAATAGCGGGTTTCCAATCCGTCACCTCCTGCCCATCATGCTATTCAAACGTCTGAGTGACCTGGCCGCCGCCGGCCAGCTGCGCGGCAAGCGCGTTTTCATCCGTGCTGACCTCAACGTGCCGCAGGATGATGCAGGCAAGATCACCGAAGATACGCGCATTCGCGCA
>JACCDW010220479.1_pt1 | contig 33625 bp, 28 predicted proteins | sample 7449781 | NCBI WGS metagenome assembly JACCDW01 (sample SAMN15323449, study PRJNA562643) | freshwater metagenome | isolation source: river surface water | place: USA:Blue River Watershed | collected 2017-08-18
CCATGATGCTGTCAGGCCATGATGGCTCGCAATTTATTGCCCGTGATGCTGTGTTTGCAACGGTGATGATTGTCATTAATGGTGTTATTGGTTTATGTATCTTTATTGGCGGCTTACATCATCATGAAATGACTTTTCGTAATGAAGGCACTAACTCAGCTTTAGCGGTATTGACAGCGCTCGCTACCTTTATTTTGGTGATGCCCACTGTCACGATTAGCACTCCAGGGCCTGACTTCACCAAGAGCCAGCTTGCTTTTGCGGGTATTGCCTCATTTACCCTGTATGCCGCTTTCTTATTCTTTCAAACAGTGAGTCACCGGGATTACTATCTACCAAAAGCGCAAGATAAAAAAACGGACATCAACTTTCATGCGCAAAAACCGAGTAATCTAAAAACAATAATTAGCGTTTTATTACTCATTGTTTCTTTAGTAATCGTTGTGGGTCTTGCTGAATTACTCAGCCCGGCGATTGAAGCCGGAGTGAAAGCCGCTGGCGCACCAAAAACGATTGTGGGTATTGCTATTGCAATGTTGGTGCTGTTACCAGAAGCTTATGCTGCAGTCAGGGCTGCAAAAGCGAATCGATTACAAAGTAGTCTGAACTTGGCGCTTGGATCTTCATTGGCCAGCATTGGATTATCAATACCAGTGATTGCTGCAATCGCAATCTACTTTAACCTCCCAATTAGTCTAGGTATTAGCGATCTTAATATGACATTGATGTATCTCACTTTCTTTATTGGGGCGCTCACATTGGCTATTGGCAGAACAACCTTGCTACAGGGCGTGGTTCATCTGATCATTTTCTTTGAGTACTTATTCTTGAGCTTAGTGCCATAAAAAGAGTGCTCTAAACGGATCAGAAAGGTGAATCGCCTTTAAGATTAGCGATTCTGAGCACCACCCCAATTGAGCAGGGGCCTTGATTTACCCATCCCATTCCATCTCCTCAAGATGGGTTTAAATAATATAATTGCTACATGTCTGTAAGCCAATCTTCGCATCCTAATCGCCCCTTTTATGTCTGGTGCGCTATAGGCTTATCGGTACTGGCAACTGCAATTCACCTGTACATCATCCAGCGCTACGCCAGCGGCATGCCATACCGTGATGACTTTGATGCCATCTTTGGCTTTCTGAACCACCTCCCGAATCTCACGCTACCGCAACAGTTTTTACACTTATTTAGCCAGAACAATGAGCACCGCATACTGCTAGATAATTTAATTAGCCTTTCGATGGTTAGCCTCACAGGAAAGTTTAATTTTGTCTGGATGATTTGGATTGGCAATATTGGCTGGTTCCTCATCGTCTTCCTTTTTTGGAAATACTCCAAAAATAATCAAATCAGTTTTGTGGAGTTTGCACCTATTCTGATTGGCATGATGTGTCTGTCTCATTATGAATTAATGACTATGGCCATGGCTGGCGTGCAGCACTATTTTCAAGTCTTTTTCTGTGTTCTATCGATTTACTATTTATGTGCTGGCAGCGTGACACTTGCTCTCACCTTTTTTATTTGTGCCATTTTTTCCAGTGGCGGCGGTATATGCGTTGTCCCGGTCATCTTTCTGTATTACCTATCCAAAAGAGATTGGCGCAATCTGCTCATTAGTATTGCAGTGGTGGGGTTAGTGTTCCTCGTCTATTTTCCTTTGCTAGGCTATGTGCAACCGGCAGGCCATCCCAAGGTACTGCTAGCCTTAAAAGATCCCCTGTATTTAATTACCTATGCATTTGGTTTTTTAGGAAACATTGGCAATACCTATAAATTTTCTATCGGTCTTGGTATTGCTTTCACCATCTACTTACTCACTAGATGGAAATTTTTATACCTCAAATACCCGTTTTTGTTTTGGTTAACGGCTTATCTGTTCGTCACTGCAATGACAAATGCGATCACGAGAGGTGGTATTGGTATTCGGACTGGCCAAGGAAGTCGCTACACCACCTACTCACTCATCTTTGCGTCTATTGTGTATTTGACTTGTTTATTTAGCGCATCCTCTGCCAAAATCAGAATACGTACAGCTGGAGCAGGCCTCTTTCTGTCTCTAGTCATTTTTTCTTACTGGTTTGCTCATGGGCAAGAGAATATTGCTGCACGCTATAACGACCTAGAGAGTGGTGTCTTACAACACCCTTCAGTAGAGTATGCGGTGGGTACTCTGCAACGTGCAGCTGAGTTAGGATATTACTTCCCAACCAAGATAACCAATCCCCCGATCGATCTCAAGGCTCCTCAATGAACTCCTCAATTAGCCCTTCAGCTTTAACTGTATCGGTAGTGATACCGGTCTACCGTGGGGAAAAGAGCTTGCCGGGTCTAGTGAAAGAGATTTCTGCATTTGCATATGATCCAAATCTAACACCCAATGGAAATACATCCACCATTAAGGAAGTATTACTGGTGCACGATAGTGGTCCTGATCGCTCTGATCGCACCCTAGAGGATCTTGCATCACAGTATGACTTTGTGAAACCTATTTGGTTGTCGCGTAACTTTGGTCAGCATGCCGCTACCTTAGCTGGCATGGCAAGTGCAGCTGGTAACTGGGTAGTGACTATGGATGAAGATGGTCAACAAGACCCTAAAGAAATCGGGGCCATGTTGGATGTCGCCTTAGCAGGCAATTTTCAGATTATTTATGCCCAGCCTACCAATGCCGCGCCGCATGGAGCCTTCAGAAACAGTTGTAGCAAGTTAGCCAAGAAGTTAGCAGTCCAGTTTTTGGGAACACAGTACCGAAGTGGTGTTTTTAATAGCTTTCGTTTAATTGAAGGTGAGATCGCAAGAATACTGGCAGCTTATTGCGGAAATGGTGTGTACTTGGATGTGGCTTTATTTTGGATTGCCAATCGCGTAGGCTATGCACCGATGCTACTCAGAGGAGAGCAAAGGCCTTCAAGCTATTCTTTTGGCATGTTACTAAATCATTTTTGGAGAATGGTACTCACCTCAGGCACCCGACCACTAAGACTCATCACGATTATGGGTGGCGTTTCTTTTCTGCTGGCACTCTTTTTATCGGGATATGCACTCTATTCCAAATTTGTTGAATCTACCCCTATCCAAGGTTGGACTTCTTTACTCATCATTATTTCTTTCTTCTCAGGCCTCATCATGCTTTCGCTTGGTGTAGTTGCTGAGTATTTGGCTTTAACAACCGGCATTGTGATGGGCAAGCCACTGTACGTGGTGACCACAAAGCCTACGAGACCAGCTAAATAAAATGGCTTTAGTCTGGGTAATTGGTAAAGGGGGTTTATTAGGCAGCGCTCTTTATCAAGAACTATCCCAACAATCAAACCATCTGTTTGATCCAAAAATTCAAATTTGTTGGCATGACAAAGATCTTGCGTGTGAGCAATTAAAAGATGCAGTCGATGCATTTGCATTGCAAGCTAAGGATGAAAGCTGGAAAATTTATTGGGCTGCAGGCATTGGCACTATGCACAGCACTGCAGAAGAACTGAAAGATGAAACTGATATCTTGAGATCTTTCATTGCAGCATTAGCGAATAAGCAAGATCTCAACCTACAGTCAGGAACCTTTGTATTTGCAAGCTCTGCTGGCGCTATCTATGCTGGCAGATATGATGATCCCATTAATGAATCTACCGTGCCCTCACCTATTAATGCGTATGGACATGCCAAATTAGAGCAAGAATCCATCGTCAAAAAATTGAATCAAATTGGCACTACTGTCATATCTTGTCGTATTACCAACCTCTACGGCTTCAAACAAAAGAATGGCAAACAACAAGGCTTGCTAGCTGAGATGGTGCGTAGAGCGCTCTCTAATGAAGTCATACACATCTATGTTCCCCTAGAAACAATGCGTGACTATATCGGCGCTAAAGTTGCGGCTCAAGAAATGATTCACTCAGTAAGTCATCTTGAGAAAACCCCAGGGGTATATATCAAAATTATCGCCTCAGGAGTATCCACCTCCATTGCTCAAATCATCTCTATTCTGCGAAGAATATCAAAACGTAATTTACGAATTGTTACTCAAGCTGATGTGAAGAGTGGCCAATATCAAAGAGTGGTGCAATTTCAATCGGAAGTGGGCCCAATATCCTCATCAAGCTGCCAGACAAGCCTTATAGAGGGAATTGCAGAGCTTCTACTGTTAATCAAACGAGATAAAGCAAATGCAAAATAAGTCGTAATAAGACTTATCCACCAATACTTCTTGAAGACTATTAAAGTCCAGTGTCTTGCGGATACCCATACAAACCCTAGATATCCAAACTTGAAATACCTCAATTAGGGCCGTTTTAGTATTTATAATGATTCTATGCTCAGTATATTGATAGCCTTTTTTACCTCTTTTTTTGCGACGATTCTGATTGTTCGCACCCAAAAATTACATAAGGGATTAAGTGGAGATAACGATTTTGATGGCCCCCAAAAATTCCATACCACTGCAGTCCCAAGAATCGGTGGATTATCGATTGGAGTAGCGTTATTTGTATCGCTGGCTATTAGCCATCAAAACAATGGAAGCGGCAATGAAAAAATGCTTTTCTTATTTTGCGCATTGCCAGCTTTTGGTATTGGCTTAGCGGAAGATATTTCCAAAAAAATTGGTGTACGCACTCGACTAATTTTTACTGCATTTGGCGCATTGCTGGCAAGTATCTTATTAAATGCTCAGATTACAAGACTAGATATTCCAGGAATTGATTTGGTCTTATCATTTTCGATTATCTCGATCTTATTTACTATGTTTGCAGTTACAGGTTTAGCAAATGCTTACAACATTATTGATGGTTTTAATGGACTATCTAGCATGATAGGAATCATCAGCTTATTAGCACTTGCCTATGTAGGACTTAAGTTCAACGATCCATTAATTTTCAATCTGAGTTTTTTGATGGCTGCTGCCATTTTGGGATTCTTCATTCTTAACTATCCGAGAGGTCTTATTTTTTTGGGTGATGGTGGAGCGTATCTCATTGGATATTGGATTGCTACACTAAGCGTTCTTTTAGTAGCTCGCCACAAAGAGATCTCTCCTTGGTTTGCGTTAATGGTGAATGCTTATCCAATCTTGGAGACTTTATTTACGATCTATCGGAGAAAGTTTCATCAAGGCAAAAGTCCTGGACATCCTGATGGGATTCATCTACATTCACTGTTCTTTAGACGTATCCTCAACCAAGTGTCAATTAAGCATGAATTGGACTGGTTTAATGCAAACTCAAGAACAGCACCCTATCTTTGGATCATGAGTAGCTTAGCAACGATTCCGGCAATACTCTTTTATGGATCCACGCCAATTCTAATTGGGTTCTTCGTGCTATTTAGCTTTTCTTATGTGTGGATCTACAAGAAAATGGTGACCTTCAAAACACCTAATTGGTTACATTTTTAAAGAATATTGCACCGCCTTCGAATCCTGTGGTTACCTCACATGATCCACATCAAATCTAATAAAAAAAGTTTGTTTAGGCAGCCAATAAACATTGACTCAGCGTGAAATAGCTAAATGGCTAGAGTGAATAAACAGCAGATAAAAGTAGAAGCACCTTAATTGAAAATATAATTGAGGCATTACACGGCCAAGGCATCAAGAGTTAGAGCAGGCAAGGTAAGTAAATAATTATTACATCACAGTCCAGATTTAAAAAAGTAAAACGGGCAAAATATTTCTGAACCTGAAAATTATATCTACAGAGAAAATAAATTTTTTCGTTGAAAAAATATCATATCCTATTGAATTCAATTCCGAAACAAGCGGGCCGTTTAATATTCAGCAGTAACGACAGTCAAAGAACGATACAGTTTTGATTTATCTAAAGCGCGGCGGATATATTAAACTACAAGCAAATATCAGTTCCCACCACGGCATCCCCCATGGACTGCAAGCAATATAGACTAGAATCGAAATGACTAAAAATTTGGAGGGGGCCAAAATTCATGGAGATATAGCAGTTTAATATGACCTCATTAAACTCAATATAAAAGTTTACTAAAAAATAGTAACCAGATGATCACATTTGGTCTATGAGTTAATAGACACCATAACTAATGAAATAGAGAAAATTGATTTATTTTTCTCAAATTTTTCGACAAAAGGGCTCTAACCGCCTCTAAGAAAGTGAACTTACAGCTACGTAATGCATACCAGTCTTCTTTTGTTTTTTTCAAAATAGCAAAAATTGATTTATTACTGGCGCCACCCAATCTCATTTTTATAAACACTTCTGGCACATAAGAAGCCTTAAAATTTTCACACATGAACAACTTTAAAATACTATGATAATCCGCTGAAATTTGATAATTAATGTCAAAACCTCCAATGCGTAAATACCATTCCTTTCTAACGTATAAGGTCGGATGCGCCGGCATCCAACCCCAGCCAAGATCATGGGCATGGAATGGACCACCCTTCCACCTACGTATAAAGCCCTCCTTATGATGCTTGCTAACATAATCCAGGTCGCCATAAACAGCACAAATTTCTGGATCTTCAAATGCCTTAGCAACTTTTGCAAGTACTGTATTTGATGCATATATATCATCTGAATGCAAGAACCCCACTACATCACCAGTTGCAAGCTGAATACCCTTGTTTAATGCATCGTAAATACCCTTATCAGGCTCAGTAATAAATGCATCTACACGATCAATATGGAGATTAATTAGATTTATTGTTCCATCGGTACTCGCCCCATCTACAAGCACATGCTCTACGTTTGGATAGGTTTGCTCTGAGATTGATGAAAAACAATCCTCTAATATATCGACAGAATTATGGGTAGCAGTAATAACCGAAATTCTTAAATTTTTTGTTTTAGTTATAACTCACACCTTAAGTAAATTAAAGAATAGCAAGTTTTCTATATACATCAATAGTTTTGCTATGGGTCAGAGCCCAGGAATACTCACCTGCAATTTCAATTCCACGTAGAATTATACGCTCGCGATCCTGTGACATCGTCCTTAATATAGATGCAGCCAAATCTTTTGGATCATCTGATCTTGCCACTATTAATGCATCTTTACCAACCTCCACTACAGAAGGACAGTCCACAGAAACAACAGGGCAACCAGCTCTCATTGCTTCAATTACAGGAATACCAAACCCCTCATAAAGGGATGGGTAGACTAAGCATATTGCATTGTTATAGAGCTCATTTAACTTATCATCGTCTACATACCCTAAATGCTTAATGCGTTTAACGATATTTAAATCCACCCCATTGAGCTCGCTCGCCAAAAGCCTCCCCCCCCCTACGCAAATCAACTCTATATCGTGCAATGACCTCATTGCATTAAGTAGAAACTTAAAATTCTTATAGCCGCTTCTTTGTCCAATAAATAGCATAAAGTTACCGCAGTTAAAATCATTTCGAACTGGATGAAATATCTCTGATACACCGTTGTGAATAACATGCAATTCTTGCCATGGTTTAACTTCTACATAATTCAATAAATCGCGCCTTGTAGATTCAGATACACATATTATTTGTTGCGCAGCACGTATTGCCGAAAACTTCAAGTGCGAATGAGCTAACTTTTTGGGTCCCACATTATATTTTTCATTAACAAAATCATGGACAGTAACAACGGATGGAATTTCTTTACTTTCTGGCAAGCGATAATATGAAGAATGAAAAACTCGTGCTCCCTCTTTTGTGGGGCAATTACGAATTCTCTCAAGAAACCTACTTCTATAAACTTCAACATCAGAGTTATGATTCCTGGGGCCAAATGAATTGAGGCCTTCTGGAGATAGCATTAAGGTATGCTGAATTCCTTCTTTGGCAATGGATTTAATAAGGCTCTTAAAATATACAGAGATTCCACCATGTTTTTGCAATGAAAAAATAATGCCGTCTAATAATATGCTCATGTGTAATTATCCGTGAACTATATTGACGCAATCGTCTTTTTTTGAAACATCCTAATTACCGCTAGAGATAATATAAGTACTGACCAATAATAAAGCCCCGGGAAAAAAATTCCAAATTGAGGTGAGAAGCTTATCAGGAGCAGAGCAATGCTAGCGAGGTTTAATTTTCTAACATTGATGAGATTGCAACGAAATATTAAATACGATCCTGCCCCAGCAATAATGGACTTTACAGATAAAAAGCTAAGCAACACTAGACCTACCCAACCAAAGTCTGCAAACTGCAGAACACCAGCGCCAAATGCAGGGGTATGCCCGGCTAGAGCGGCACCAGGAAAAAATATATCCGCAACCAAAATACCACCATAAATATAAGGTTTTTCCGGATAAATTGATCTTGGAATATATTCCCACAAGCTAGAAAAAATTATCTCCCCATCAAAAAGATGTATCTTATTATTTAGATAGTCACTGTAATAATCTGACGCATTCTTATAGTAATCAAAATATTGAAATAATTGAATATAAGAAAAACTGTCCGAGGAGTAGGAAAAATTAAATATTAATACCGCAAATGAAATTGGTAACACTAAAAATAACAATAAATTTACCTTTTTTGGTTTATAGAACCACAATGAAATAAGAGCAAATATAAAAATGGATAATAAATAGGCTTTTGAGCCAAGTAGAAATGCAAGTGGGATATAAAAAATAAATGTTCTGAAAATTTTTGGATTATTTTTATATGAAAAAAATCTACATGTGATCGCAGCAGAAAGAGATGAGATGGAAAGGGCATACCAATGACCTTGACCTGAACGATACATTTGGTACCCCAATCTAGGGTTTTGAATCCAATTTAGAAATCCAAATTCAGCGCTAGACGTTAAATAAAATGCGACTATAAAAATTAAAATAAAGAATTTTTCAGCATAAAGAATCTGAAATCTTGAAATTGGAGTGGTATTTTTTATAAATATTCTTTCGATATTTAAAATATTTGATATTTTATAAAAAAATATTGCTCCAAAAAAGAAAGATAAATTTTGGACTACAGTTACAAGCAGCGCATAAATATACCCATTATTATTTAGACAATCATCAATTAAAAAAATTGGTCCAATTAAAATGGTTGCGATTATTACTGGAAAATTGAAAATAAATTCCAATGTAATTGGATTTATAAATGGCAGCCTAACAATATAAACAGAAAATAGAACTGGCCATAATGAGGTCGACAAAGCAAAAAAAATAAATGTTTCCGACACTATATTAATAAATCACCTTAATTGAAATGAAATTTTAACCATAAAAAGACCAAAGAGGCCTAATTGAGTTATGCGTAAATCCTTTTTTATTCAATATCTTATTCATGTAATACGCTGCATTTAAGGGCTGCAAAACATCTCCCGCAGCATTTGTTGATTTTTGTAACAATTCTAGCAATTTAGGTTTCTCAATCAGAGAGAGGAGTGCGTCTTTTAACGCCTCTAAATTTCCAGCCTCAAACGTCAGCCCAGCACCGAGATAACGCGCCACCATACCAGCTCCAGTTGCGTCACTTGTAAGCACTGGCACCCCAGCACAAATTGCTTCATTTACAACAACACCCCAACCATCATAACGACTGGGCATAACAAGGAGATCATATTGACCAATCACAAGCTGTGAGCCCCCAAAGGGAATAACTCCTTTATATGCTACAGCTGGTTTATCCATCGTATAGACAGAGTTTTCGCCGTAGCCGTAAATGTCAAGAGTAATCGAAAATCCTTGTTGATGTAGGCTATCGATAGCATTTACGAGCAAATCAATTCCTTTTCGCTTAATTAATGCCCCAACAAAGATTAATCTCAACTGCTTTTTTGAATAATGATCTTCAGAATTTATGATTGGTTTTTCTTGTATGGCAATAGGGCAATAAACACGAGGTACAAAGTAGCCAAATTCGAATAACTTATGCCTAGGAACCCCTGCTTTTTCATACTGCTTAAGAGCTAATGGCGAAATTGCAAAAATTCCAGAAAGACGATAGCGCAATAAAATTGAATAGCATTTATAAAGGTAAGGGCGTAATATTTTTTTTACTAGCCCAAGTAGTTGACTAGACTCTGTTAGGTAACCATCCGAGTTAGGGGAATAGGGCTCAGAAATTAAATAAAATTGAATTTTAAGCAATGCCGCCATGAACAAACATATGATAAGTTTGGGATCATGGAATGGACTCGCAAAAATATGTATAGATTCTTGATTTTCCTTAAGCTTGGTATAGCAGTAATATAAAAAGCCAGCGCAAGGAATGAGAATTCTTTCAATAGACTTAACTTCCGTGTCGGCCCACCCTTGTTTTTTACGTGTTTCATTTTCCATGCTTGATACATACGCCAACACTGGGCGCCCCGATACTTGCGAAAGGGCCTCATAGGTAAACGCCTGATGGTCGGTAAGCACAGGTTGCCAGGTAATATATCTTTCATTAGCTTTCATTAAATCACATACCAAAAAGAAATTTGGCAATACGCCTTCCTGAGGACTCTGGCTCGCATTCTATGCGCACTTTTTGACAGCCATTTTTTGCAATTTTTTTTGCATTTTCAGAGTCTAAGCAGATTTTTTCAAGCAACGCCATTAGATAGTGTGGATCATCCTTAACAAGAAATAATGCCCCATTGTCACCAAGCACATTTTTAACATCGCTGATGTCAGTTGTTACTACAAGCATACCGGATGCCGCAAATTCGACCACTTTAGAAGGAAAGGTAGAGTGGGCTAGCGGCCCATCATTTAGTTTAAGTGCCAATCCTACATCGCAATAATTCAAAATCTTAAGATACTGCTCATCAGTTGTACGCCCGTGGTAATTTACCAAAGGGTAACTCTTGTCCAAACTAAGTTCAAAGAATCCATTTTCACTAGACCCCTTTCCTGTTACTTCAAAATTGATTTGTTCAACCCATTTTTTTTTTGAAGATCTCATTAGTTTTATTGCCTGAATAAGTAAATCCGCACCAGTTTCTGGATAAAGACTTCCGCCATACAGCACATTAATGCTGCTAGATTCAAACCTAGCTGAATACTCTGAGCCAGTTACACCATAATAGTTAAGCGTTGGACGTACTGCAGTATATCTGGTCAGTGTGCTACATGCGAGTAATGCGCCATTGCTACATAGCAAATCATATATTTTTTGGATAGCCCATACAAAAACCAATTTTAATTTTCGTGGATTTGTAATAACCTCCCCGTCTTCTAAATCAAGAATATTACGAAAAGCTAAAAGCCTTGAAAAAAATAAGGCAGCAAGGTAAGCTGCATTACGATTGTAAAATAAAACTGCCTTTGATTTACAAACTCGAAATTTCCAAATAATAAATAATGGTGCAATTAACGACAACAGTTCTGAAAAAAAAGGAACATGAGTAAACGGCAAATAAATTATGGTAATACCGTTTAAACGTCGTACATGCCATCTAAAATATCTCAAAGATCCATCTGCCCTGCCTCGTCCCAAGCTTAAAATGCAGGTTTTAATTCCTGCCTCCTTAAGTGATTTACAAAGCATGAGTATCTTACGAGATGCCGCAGGACTATCAGTAGTAATTCCCCGCATGGTTCGAGTAGAGTCATCCAGCACATTGCAAATTATTAATAATTGCGGCTTCATGTTTGAAGGCTTCTTTTTACATGAGCGGGCACGCCTGCAACTAATACATTATTGGGTGTATCCTTGGCAACCAATGAACCTGCAGCTATGATTACGCCCTCACCCACATTCACCCCTCCAAGAATCAGGGTCTTAGCTCCAATCCAAGAGCCGTTGCCAATTTTCACAGGGCTAGCTATACCAATACCTGCACGCCTAGAACTATCTCCAATTTGATGGGATCCAGTGATAATTTCCACACCTGGACCAATATCACAACTTTCACCAATACTGATATCTGCTTTAGTGTGGGTATGTATTACAACTCCTGGACTAATCCAAGTATTTTGCCCTATTGAAATATTACCTTTACCGTATATCCATGACCTCCCACAAAAACAAACCCCTGCACCCAAATCAACTGAAGCTAGACGCAGACAAAATCTCCTAAAATTAAAAAATCTTGTGGGCGGGAGATAGTAAAGAATAATGTTAACAAAATGTCTTATAAAAGCTGTCATCATTATGATTCCAAATTTAATCGCATGTAGGGTTAATGCAAATCATCATACAAGTTGTTTGCAAAAAGAATTAAACACTGCGCTTCCTTTGAAATTTTTATTGGCAAATTCAGCGCCTGCCTCAGAAATATGCTTCAACATAATTCTATTTTTCAATGAATTATTTACTGTCTGAAGTAAAGATAAATAATTACCGTTATAAGTTAGATAATGTTTATTAGGCTCCATACCCAGATCAGTGTACATAGGGTCATCAAGACCTATAAATACACTTCCGCACATCATGCCCTCAGCAAACCCGATGCCCGGCATCCCAACAACCTCTTCTCCAACAATGTGCATAGAATAGTTATTAAATAAATCGGGCATATCTAGCGAATGATATTTACGTTGTCCGTAATTAAAAACGTTATGGACCCAATTCTTAATCGATGAAGTTACATTGGGAGCAGCCCTAACCGGACGCAAAGAACCGCCATCATTTATGTGCGAGACATGTGAAACAACAATATCTTTAAAGTTATTAGGAATTCCATTAAATAATTCATCTCTAATTGGCTGCAAGTTATCGTGCTTAAAGTAACCAACAAAGTCCGGATCATTGGACATTTTTAAACTAACAGATCCAACAGCTAGAGCCTTAGGTTTTCTATCCAAGAATTTAATTTTATTTGCAAATCTATCCCTGACAGCAAAAGGTGTTACGATAAATGGCTGGCTATAGCCCCCGAAGTGAGTACGAAAATAACCACTATTTTTTCGCAAATCATTTTCAGCCCAAAAGTAATCAAACCTTAAATTTTTGATTGCCTTGCTTCCGATAGTGGGATGATATGGGTAGTGATTCATGTTGAGAATAACCTTCCCTTTTACTCGGTTTAGATATTGAACCAAACCAGCGCACTCAACCATACCAGAATATGAGGAGAAATTACCAATATAAGATACCAATAGAAAGGTATCCTCAACAACATCCTCCGGCTTAAGTAATAACTTACATTTAGCTGGATTAAAACCATTTACTATCGCCCAAATTTTTAATTTAATAATCTCTAGCACGCCAGAAATAAACCCTTTCCCCATTGTGCTGAAGGGGGCTAGAGCATAGAATATTCCGCCATTACTTATAATATTTTGAGCTATATATTTATATTTTGGCACCCATGGCCTTCTATATAGCCACCATAAGATAGTTACACCAAACCATAGCTCGTTGTGCGGGTTATATGCAATAATTTTTTTCACATCAAATTTTAATTTAAATCACAGAAATTTATAATAAATTATTGTCTTTTTTATATTGCGCTTGTATTAGATCCTCATAGGACCCAATATAATTTAGAAAACCATCATCAAGACGATAAATCTTATTGCAAAATCGAAGGGTGCTTATACGGTGTGCAATCATAATAATGGTTATTCCTTTGGAGGCCTCAATAACAGAACTGATTACCTTTTCCTCAGTTAAGATATCGAGGGCGCTTGTTGCCTCATCCAAAATCATTACATTAGTCTTTTTATAGAGGGCCCTTGCAATTCCAATTCTTTGGCGCTGACCTCCAGAAAGTTGTATTCCACGCTCACCTACCTGAGTAAATATTCCAGAACTAAGTGAGTTTATGTATTCGCCTAATAACGAGAGCTTAATGGAAGCATTTATATTATGATGATCCATTTCGTTTAGCTTTTCACCATACGCAATATTCTCAGCCAATGTAGAGTCAGCAAGAAATATATCTTGAGGAACGTGGGATACATTCTTTTGCCAACTTTTTATATTGCTAGCACTTAATGGGCAATTATCAACTTGAATACTTCCGCCCGAAGGAGTCAGCAAACCCAATAAGAGATCGATTAGCGTTGACTTACCACATCCTGTTGACCCAACTATTCCAATAATATCTCCCTTCTCGATTACTGCCGATAATCGCTTTAGAATGGGCTTTGATTGGCCAGGATAAGAAAACGATAAATCATTGATTAGAATCCTATGATCAAACTTCATCCTTTCTTTATTACTCTGATTTACTTCATTTGAATTGTCTATTGTTAGCATTTTTAATACATCAACAATAGATTGTCTGGATCCTTGAATATTGGCATACGAACCAAATGCACTCTGCGCGAGAGGCATGATCTTCTGTGAGCTTAAGGCAAGCGCGCCTATGATTGGAATTGCAACGGTCGCATCATAACCATCGGATACAAGAAAATAAGTCACAAAAGATATAAATATGAGTCCAACAGATTCAACTAAATATCTTGGACTTTGACTTCTAATCTGATTGCTTGCTTGAGATCTTCGCAATAAATTATTACTCAATGAGAATTGATCAATCAGTCGCTGTTGACTGCTATCAATAATTACATCTCTTATGCCTGAAAGAACTTCTTGCATTTGCCGTATTATATTCGATGACTTTTTGGCAATGTTTTCTGAATCTTCCGAAAGATTTTTTCTTATAATTAAGGTAATTATTCCATATATAGCCGCTATAAATGCGATTGAAAATAATGCCACTACAGGATTGATGCTAACTAAAAATATTCCTATCCCAAGCATTATTATCAAAGATGAAATCAGTGTCATAGCAGTTGCCAATACATTAAATATAAGGTTGTTAACCTTACTTGTAACAACATCAATATGCTCGCTACTATTTGTTGTTACATGATAAGAATACGGTGAATATACAAGCCTGGAAAATATATCATTGCCTAACTCTGCCCCCGAAGAAAACGATACTCTCGTTATTGCATGCAAAAGAGCATATCTTAAAACTCCGGAAATTAAAGCAGCAATACTAAAAAGTATTGCCATAGCAAAAACTAATTGAGAGCTATTTTTTATATTTAAAAATAGCAAAAGAGAATGAAATTCTAAGCCATCCAAAATAACATTAGGGTTGGTCATGGCCGTCAAGAAAGGTATTACCGTACCTAGACTTATTATTTCTGCAATGGAACTCACCACCATAAGAAAAATAATTGCAATATATTGTTTTTGCCTATTTAATGTAAGCGCCCCGAACAATGAAATAACTAATTTCAATAGGTTTTTTTCGGAATAACTATGCATATACTATTCTTACCGCCTATTTGGCATCATGATCATCTATGATGAATCTTCAAAAAATTGTTGGCTTAATAGTCTACGCAACCAATATAGTAAAAAATATTAGGCACTAGACTGTTGTTTAATATAGGGTGAATCCTGTTATTCATGCATGATGCCCCCTATCTCGCGACGATTACCAGGAACGCATGGCATGAAAAACGGAATCCCAGCCAGAATAAAAGACGATGGCAGTGGCCTTCAAAATTTGAGGTAAGATAAAAAGGCGACCGATAGTTTGAGAAAATCATCACTCGAAGAAGATTGTTGATTTATTTATATTTTCAAGAATGTCTTTTTTTATTTCTTCGTTATAAACGCCAGCCTTTAAAATAACTACGGGGTTATCTATTTCTCGCAGAATCTCAGGCGACCGGACAAAAAGACTCGTCCCATAAAGTCGCTTCCCTTGCTTGCTCTTGTCGTTATCAAGCAAGCAAACTACCTTGGAGGTCTCGAGACCAAAAGCAATTAGATACTGAGCAAACACATGGGCACCAAATAAATAAACTGGATTAGAGATGCCTTTCAGTCTTCCATGTAAATCGTGAATTAATCTTGAATGATATTCAACAAAATCTGAATACAACTTTTTATTTAGATCATATAACTGGCTGTCCAATTGAATTGGCTCTACCGAATCATCGCGAATTGCCGCATAAAATATACTATGCCCATCTGAATAATAAACCTTCTCCTCAACCCTAAACCCATGTTTTGCTAGTAGGTAATCAACGTATGGCTCCGTTAAGAAAATTGAATGTTCAAAGTTAATACAATTCGTATATTTTTTGAGAAGCCATTCTGATAAATTTGGAACTGAAAATATCATCTTACTCCCCGCTGTGATGAATTCAGCCAGATGAGCCATAAATTTATCGGGCTCGTAAATATGCTCAAAAACATGTGAATGAACTACAGTATCAAGCCTATCGCTAAACCTAAATTTTTCATCAAAAAATCCTTTAATAAAGCTAGCATTACAACCCTCAACGGGCGAAGGGTTTGGCTCGAGAATGGTCCAAGGTATATCCCTTATGCTCTGAAATTCCTTAGCCAAAATACCATGCGCTCCTCCCAGTTCTAATACCGAAGTTGGCTGATACTTCGCAATAAATTTAGCAAATGCTATATGATGCGCCATCCATATCTGACCAACAGCAGTAGTTGTAGTTTGTGCCTGATACAAAATATCAAGAGGCAAAAGCATTTTGAGTTGAATAAGCCCCGATTTACGTGAAATTGACCAAGACATATCACTAACAACATCGTCAATTTGATCGTGAGTTACGGAACCCATAAAAACAGGGAAATTAGCCAAGGAGTGTAAATCCTCTAGATCTGTTGATCCTGTCACTACATCATAGGTTCGCTCAATTAATTTCATTTAATTTTCCAGCTCATTTTTAAGCATTGACTTACCCAAAACAAACAAAAGTAAGCAATAGGGATAATGGTGTAATGCGGCTATGTTTAGATAAATTAAGGCCGACATAATTCGCACTTTTTTAATATCGTACCCATTTCTTTCAAGCCAATGGGTAAAATAATTTTCGCACTCTACAAGTACTTGTTTTCTTAAAAAATCATAGTTAATTTCAGATAACTTCCAATTTACACCATATAAATCTCTAGAAATCAACTCATGACTAATAATCAATCCATGCATTAGCTTGGCAAAATCATAATAAATATCGCCTACCGAGACATCCCCACCAAAATCTTGTCGCCAATCTAAAAAAGTGAATTTCTGGTTTAAAGATGTCCAAAGAATATTTTCGAAGTGAAAATCCCCATGAAATCTTCCTGCTAACCCATCTGCCAACCAACCCCAATTAACGGCATCCAATAAGTCTTTGAGCATAGGCATATCTAGGCCATTAATAGTTTCAATGCCATCTTGCCGGGAGAAATTCTTGTAAAACAATTCAACGCGCTCGTAAGTTTTATCTCTATAAAACTGCATACACGTTTCTTTAAAAGAAAGCCTCTCTTTTTCGTTGAGATTCGTTAATCTCCAAAACTTATTTGAATGCTCTAGTAATTTTTCAAATAAAGGCAAATTAACTACATCAGAAAAGACTCTGCCATCTACCTTTGCATAGCGGTACATATTCACGCCATCTCCTGTGATGCTCGGTACAAATCCCTCTAACTCTTTTACGCGCTTTACCCTGTTGGCAATAAATTTTTGATCGTCGGAGAATTTTATTACACTGTCACCCACAAACCAAATAGCTTCATTCGCTTTCTCCAAAATATTCGGCGCGCCTGGCTCACGATAAAACTCTCTGGCTCGACTCAAGGCAGCAATATTTCCAGTGTCATGCCACGTAAATGATTTTGCCTCAATGCCTTTTCGTAGCAATGCCCGCAGACCATGTGCCTCGCCTGTTTTAATTGCTTCGGAGTCAGCGGACTCCATTGTCATCCAAAATAATACGTGATCGGCAATTCCTGCCAGCCCAATATAAGGCTTGCAACTCGGAAACTTACCCACCCCCTTTTCGCAGATCTCAATAACTTGATCATTTGCAATTTCTAAAGTTCTGTAGGGAGTAAGATCTTGCACCTCTGCATAACCCATCCAATTTTTATCTGGAGGGGGTATGGACTCGTCAACCAAGGTATCACAAGAAATAAAAACAAAGGGCTCCTGAAGGTGCTGCTTGCATGCAAGCAAACTTAATCCCAAACCCGAACCCTCCCCCTCAAATGGATCTACGTGTGCGTAATCAAAGTGACGATCAGGATATGCAAGCCCTAAAAATTCTTGAACAAGATTTCCTTTGTGACCCAGCGCAATAACAAATTTGGCATCTACTGGAAATTGCTCTATCAAATGGCAAATAGTAGGGCGATTTGCTATACCTACCAATGATTTATTGAGATACCTAGTAAGCCCCTCCAATCTTGAACCAGTTCCCGCCGTAGGGATGCAGACTTTGTAACTCATTACTGAGCTCGTTGGTAATCATCCACCAATCTAACAACGTCATCCATCTCAGGAGTCGATGCTTCTAAATACACACTATCCTCCACGCCTTCCATACGGTGAATAAGTCCAGGTGGAATGGTGATGGTATCGCCAGCATAGTAGAGCTTTTCTATCAACGTATCTTGACTTTGCCCTTGAATAATCTTCAAAACGCCCGAGAGTACATAGATCGTCTCTTTTTTTAGATTGTGATATTGCAAACTACAGCGATGGCCAGCCCACATGGTTAACTTCTTAACCATGTATTTATCATTAATCTCAACAACCTCTTCACGCCCCCAGGGCTTTTCAATAACCTGCATTTTTCAATCCTTAAATAATTTAAATACTAAATTTTGTAAGCGCTGTATTCGGGGTGAAACTCAAAAAACTTGTCATAAAAAGATTTGACATATTGCTGCATAGACCAGCGACTATTAAATCCATATTTTTTACGAAGCCAATCTTTGCCCTCAGAAACATATAGTCGAAGATTTTCTTGATAGTCTTCGGTCTTGATGAGATCGGCCTGATTAATCAAATACGATTCGTTCTCTCCGGCCCATACTGTTGAAGTAATGGCGGCAGCCCAATCATTTGCGTAGGCCTTGGCAATTAGTTCGGATTCACTTAAGTATCCCCTGAAGTTTTCTCCGTCAAATAAGAAATTCATGAAATCTGGTTTATTGATATTGCATACGGACTCTATGAATTCCCTACGCAATAAAAAGGAGTTGTTATGAATAAACCAAAAGTATTTGGTTTGCTCTTTCTCCAGGAGCAACCTCTCGCCCCAGCGCTCAGAACAGGGTGATAAAATTCCTAGCTTAGGGTGCTCATCCATAATTTTTATCAAGGGGGCTACTGTCGGTAGTTGTTCCAGCTCTGTGTCGTTTGTAAGCAAAAAGAATGCGTCATAGTTTTTAAACTTATCTTCTTTCCAGAGCTGGCTTAAACCAAAATTCATGCCTCGCCCATAACGCAGCCCATGCTGAATGGCCTCATCCCAATTGGCGTGCCAAGAATTATTTTTGGTTAATTTAGATGCATCTGAGCCCGCCTCGACAATAAAAATATCGGTAGATTCTCCGTCAAACTTCTTGAGGTGATCAAATAAATGCTCTGTTACCTCGGGGAGGTTTCTGTTAAGAATGATTGTCGCAACGCGTGCCAATTTAAACTCCCGCCATTCTGAAATTTTTCATATATCGGAAAATACTTTTCTTCACTTCATTTTTTAAATAAGAATCAAGATCGATCTGCTTTTTAGCTAGATCTTTTCTTGCCTTTGCTTTGAGCTCATCACATCCTGGTTTAGAAAATACATAGTGCCCAGAAATAATGGAGCGATCCCGATCACTCGCTGTAGTTTGATCTAGCATCCACTTTTCCCACTTCTTAGAATCGTAAGAAAGCTTTAAGAAGTCATCCGCCAAACCCTGAAGATTATTTTTTTCTAAAACATCGAGCAAGGCCAATGTCTCAGCCACACCAAATTCAGGGGCCACATTGGCTGCATGAATGCCCAATCTAGGATGCCATTGCAAGGCTTCATCCGATAAGTAATCCGTGTTGTGCTCCTTCATCATAATTCCATAGCGATTACAAATTTCAATCATCTTTGGAACCTGGATCTCTGCAGGCAACTCATTGGCAACTCTCAGAGGCGTATCAAACGAACCCACATTTCGTGTTTCCATCACCCTCGTCCCCGTCTGTATAACCACAAAAGAAGGTTGAGGGATGTTATTTTTTTTGCAAAATTTTAATAATTCATTAAGCGTGTAATCGAGCTCCTCTTGAGTGTTAGTACTACCACTTTGCTCTTCGGTGCCCACCTCAAAAATCACTTCGCGTCCCAAGCGCTTTGCATGGGTCCAGCAATAGTCATACAAATCGAATACGCGATCCAAAATTTCATCTACATTTGGAAAGCTATGAATGTCAACGCTAGGATCAATATGAAGCACCTGAAATCCCGCCTCTAAATCTCGTAAGTAGGATAACTTGGCTGAGTCCATCGCCCTGCGTAGACTTAAATTATCACCAACCTCTTTAGTACTCTGCCATGGACCGCCATGATCACGCGCCAATAAGATTTTTCCTTTTTGGTCGTTATCAATCACATACTTTGCAAATTCTTGCGTAGTCCAATTATTGACATAGCCTCCTCCGAACTCTTCGGAGTCAATTTGACGGCGACTAGCAATTAGCAATAACGGCGCTTCAAACTCATTAGCTAGCTCTATTGCTGCATCTACACAATTTAAACTCATTGGGCCCACGCCCAACAAAGTACATCGCTTTTTATTTAAAAAAGTATTGAGTCTTTGATGCATCATACTGTCCACTCTCCAGAGAGTTTAATTTGAGAATCTGGTAAGGCCTTGGGATTAAATGGAGTAAAAAATTTTTCCATAATGTGCAAGCAAGCTTCTGCCACAGCTCTATCACCGCCGGATCTTTCGGTTACGAAATGGGCGTGCTCCTTGGCTAACTTATCACCATTAGAAGGGGAGATGGCATAACCGACTTCGCGCATGACATAGTGGTCAAATATTCCATCACCCATATAAATCACATCTTCAAGAGCGTAGCGCTCTTTAATCCAATCTACCCTTCGAATTGTACTTACTAGCTCCAAAGGAAATTTCATGTCATCGACAATTCTCTTGTACGAAATTGAAAAACCTTTTTTATCACCCGTAACAAATCGAATTTCAAGATTATTTTTTAAAAGAGAGAGGCCATCGTTATCGTCTGGGCCAAAAATCTTCATCACCTTACCTTCAGAGGTGTAGAGAAAATGACCGGTGGTCATTACACCATCGACATCCAAGATAAAGCACTTTGGTTTCTTATTTTGCATTAATGAAAATGTTTAAAATTATCCGAATAAATTAATAGAGTTATGCGCCCTTTTAAGTCCGATTTCCGACTATTCTCTGGACTTGATCTGCCATCACAATAGCCCTTGCGCTTGTTCCCGCGAGTCTACTTTGAGCCTAGCCCACATGTGGCGCATCAAGCTCAGTATTAATCCTAAAAAGAGCCCGCTCAATAGGCCTGATACTAGAACAAATAGTACTTTGGGTGTAATTGGGGCATCGCTGACATAGATCGGTGCAATTACTCGTGTAGCCCTGTTGTGATTGCTGGACACTACATTTTTGAGTGCTGTGATCTCATCGAGCAAGAAACTAATCTCGTCCCTTGTGGAGAGGTAAGCGGCACCCATCGCTGAGCCTTGCTTATCCGCCTTGGCAACCAAGTCTTTTGCCTTTGCAAGACGCTTCATGTCGTCGTCTAGCTTAATTTTTGCGTCTGCAATGTAGGGAGCGACCATTTGCGCCTGTGTGTCTTTAATGAGTTCGAAGATCGCCCGCGCACATGTCAAAGCTACTTCTGATGATTTCCCAAGGGTCTTGAGTTCAACCACATTGGCAACCCCCTTGGGTAACGTCAATTTAATGGATTTGGATAGTGTTACAGGCAGGTTGGAACTCTCGTTGATTCCGCAGCTACTCAGCACTAACGGCGGGAAGCTCGTGGGGAAGGAGAGGCGAGAAATCAAAAGTGATGGCTCTTCGATATTAACACCCAGAGGATTAATGCTGTTGTTGTTATTTGCAGCGCTAATTTGAGCCATCGCAATTTGGGCAACTGCCTCGAACTTCTTTGGGGTCGCTACCAGATAGGTCACAGAAACAATCAGTCCGGCTAACCCAGTAATAGCGATCACTTTCCATGTCCCTTTGAAAAAGTGCAGGATATCAAGCAGGGAGATTTCTGACTGGTCGGAGTATGCGTTTTGATTCATAAATTCGTCATCTTAGACGCAGCAGATGGAATATAGTCATTACCATAATCATAACTTATTCTATGCCGTTAAACTGGAATATTCTTTTGGATTTAGTGAGATATAACCAATCCAAAACCCTAGATAAAAACTTCCCGAAAGAGTTTGAAACTGATTGGTCAGTATATCTAGCGTGCAAAGCGCTATTACAACCGCCGAACAGATTTTCGCGCCACTCTCTTGTGGGCAGTATTTGAAATATTGAATGCTCCTAAAAAGAGTGCACGCCATAAAAGCGTAAAAAGCTACAACCAGTATTAATCCGCCTTTTAAATACAGAGCAAAGGGTTGGGAGTGCACGTAATTTCCTAGATTTTGTGTAGCAGGACTAAAGCATAGGGCTCCCATTCCAAGACCACTTACCCAATGGTTATTTACACAACGAATAACATCTAGATATTCAGCCATTTTTAATGTCACTGACACTGAGTTAAATAATGGTATTTGACCACTCGCCATCTTATCGACTATCCCGCCATTAAAGAACCACCAACCATTATTCATTAAGATATCTACCCCTGGATAAGTCCTTAGAGAGTCTGCTGGATTTGGAGAAAGAGCATCGCGGCCTATGAATAAGTTAAGGCTGATAAAAAATGTAGTCAATAAAACTCCTACAAAAAAATATTTTTTAAGGTTTGCTTTTGAAAGAAATAATGCAAAGAAGAGGCAGCTTGGAATGATCCCAAAATATATCGAACGCACTCCCCCTATCACGATCAAGACGGCATTCAATATGAAAACTAGAGTCAATCCAATAGAGACGACAATAGTATTTTTTCGCAATAGAAGAACGCCGAAAACCATGACCAAAGTACCGATTAAAAAAGGATTTTGACCGCGGAGAATAATTCTTGGAAGCGCTCCGTATGATGCGGTTCCAATAAAGAATCCTAGGCCATCATTTAATGCTGGGATCTTATGCAACCACATCCACAGGACTTTGCCAGAGAACAGTATAAGAATAAAAGTTGATATGGCCACTAACTGCATCAGGCTGACTTTGGATGCAATTTTCTTACCAAAGAAAAGCCCAAATAGCATCACAAAAAATGCCCCTAGATCAAGATAGATGTCATACAGGGAATATTGGCTCAAATGCGGCAAGGTAACTAGAACGCAGTAAAGAATGATTAACAACCACCAAAATTGTGTGGAATTTTTTTCAAGAATAAAATTCTTAAATTGCCTCCAGTACACCAGAGTTAGTAGAACGGCAAGCAGAATGAAACCTGAGAGATTTTGGAAGTAAAGGCGGAATGACTCCCCAAAGAATGGAGCGTAGCCTAAAAAAATCAGAGTCAGAATTTGTGGAGAAAATCTCCGTAGTGTATCTACAAATGAGTTCAATATTTTTATACCGCTTTTAGAATAAAAAAGGTATTTATATTATAACGATCCGATTTTTATACATCACAATATATGTGATATAAACTTCTCTTCAAATTATTTACTATATTATTTAAAATATCACCTTGAAATTATCTCTAGTTTTTATGCTTGGTATCCGGTTGATAACCCCTCACTAGAGTGCCTAATACCATTTTTACCTGATCCGCATTTTGGCCGATGGCGATTTTTAACTCCTCTAGCTGCTTTTCTAGCTCAATTAGAGATAAAAACTCTTCATGTGCCTTCAAAATTCGAGGGTGTGAAGTTGCTACGGGGTTATCCCCTATGAGCAACTCTTCATAGAGCTTCTCTCCAGGGCGCAAACCAGTGATAACTATTTCGATATCTCCGGCGGCGTTATCCCCATCAAGGACTTCCAGGCCTGATAGCTCAATCATATGCCGTGCTAAATCAATAATTTTTACCGACTCCCCCATGTCCAATACAAAAACATCGCCCCCGCTAGCCATTGCACTAGCCTGCAATACAAGTTGAGCAGCCTCAGGGATGGTCATGAAAAAGCGGGTTACCTCAGGATGGGTAAGTGTAATGGGGCCACCATCACGTATTTGTTGTCTAAATAACGGCACAACAGAGCCAGATGAATCTAATACATTACCAAAGCGAACCATAGAGAAAATTGTTCGAGTGCTTTGTGCGCTCTCTTCGCCATCAAAGTTTATTGCCTGCAAAATCATTTCTGCTATGCGCTTTGTCGCCCCCATCACATTGGTTGGTCGAACAGCTTTGTCTGTGCTGATCAAAACAAAATAAGGCACCCCTAATTTTTTAGCAAGCTTGGCACAAACCAATGTTCCAAAAACATTGTTCTCAATTCCTTCGGCAATATTTTCCTCAACCAATGGCACATGCTTATATGCAGCAGCATGAAAGACAATGTGGGGTTTCCAGGTTGTAAATATTTTTTCCATCAAGTCGCTGTTTCTGACTGAAGCTAAGATGGAAATAATTTGAGTTGTTAAACCCGGCTGCCCCTCCAATAGCTTTTGAAGGTCCTGCTGTACGGCGTATAAAGCGAACTCATTCTGCTCAACCAACACTAGAGTTGTAGGGTGGCATTTCAACGCTTGACGACACAACTCACTACCAATAGATCCTCCGGCACCCGTTACCAAAACAGTCTTGTTTTCAATATTCTTCGCCAACAAGCTCATATCTGGAGCAACAGGCTCCCTACCCAATAAGTCCTCAATATCCAAGTCACGCAGATCGGCCGTCTTTACCTTGCCCGAAGCTAATTCAGTAATGCTTGGTAAGGTTTGGACTGATACCTTAGATTGAGAAATGCGTTTTAAGATTTCATTTCTATTTTTTCGACCCAGTGATGGCAGAGCCAGCAATACATCGCTAATAGCCAATGTTGATACTAAATTGGGTAAGTCACTTGGGTCATAGATAGGAATATTATTTAAAACCTGACCTTGCAAACTGTGATCATCATCTAAAAATCCCACAACTCGCATTTGTCTGCTATTTCTTAATGCAGCAGATAATTCTCTTCCAGCTGACCCTGCTCCATAGATTAATACGCGGGGTAAAGAACCAATCCTCAATTGCTGGCGATAAGAATCACCCAACCAATGACTTGCAACTACCCTCGAAATGCCAATAGCAATCATCAGCAAGACGGGTTGGATCAATCCAATAGTTCGCGGCACTCCCTGAAAACCCATTGCGGCGATAAAAATTGCATAGAAAAAACCATATAAAGCCACAGCCTTTAGAGCTGCTAATAAAGTTGGCCATCCAGAGTGACGAAAAATTACCCTGTATAGCCCGCTGACAGCAAAGATGGGCAAGGCTAAGGCAAGCGAAGATAAAACAGCAACCATAGGCTCGCCACGCAATGAAACCCAATAGCCCATACGCAAATAGTAAGCAAGCCAAATTGTAAAAATACATAAGAATGCATCGACGCCAAAAACAATAATTCTCTTAACTGGCCTTGGCATACCCAAGATTGGCATGATGAATTGATTAAACACTATAAGATGCCTTGGCAAAATTGATTAATGAGATACCCCATCCCGCCGAATGACTTTTAAAAAGGTTAGCCACATTATATAAAGATCAAATAGTGTTGACTGCCTATTGCGATACTCTTGGTCATAGCCTACTTTTTCCGCCAAACCAAGTTCATCCCTGCCGTTTACTTGAGCCCACCCAGTAAGGCCAGGCTTAAGAAAATCTATACCTAATGCTGTGCGCATCTCTATTAAATCGGTCTGATTAAATAATGCAGGCCTAGGACCGACAAAACTCATCGTACCAATCAAAATACACCATAGTTGCGGCAATTCATCCAGGCTTGTTTTGCGCAGAAACCCACCTAAAACTGTGAGGTGCGAACTAGGATCACTCAGCAAATGGGTTGCTAAAGCAGGGGTATTCGTGCTCATTGTGCGAAATTTTGGCATCTGAAATGGCTCATTATTCTCACCAATTCGAGTAGACCAATAAAGCACTGGACTGCCGGAAGTGATCAGAACACAAAGTCCAACCAAGAAAATTGGTATGGCGAAAATAATTATTGCAACCACTGAAAATGCCAAGTCAATCATACGCTTAAGCCGCTGCATGCGTAATTGCTTTCTTGTCTTTACTGTTCGATAAAAATTTAACCATGTCTGAGTAACAAGAGTGCTGGAAAATTTTTCCTGCGCATAAATCTGGGCTTGTTCCCCAAGACGAGTTCTAGACGATTTATCAGAAAGCATCAATAACATCGCTTTATATAATTCCTCTACACTACCAACCGAACAAAGCAATCCAGTCTGGCGATCAACTACTGCATCTATCACACCCGGAATACGGTAAGCAATAGCAGGCAATCCACATGCGGCAGCCTCAATAATGACTGAGCCAAAACCCTCGCGATAACTTGGCAAAACTAATACGTCAGCCGCTGTCATATAGTGCTCAGGAGAAAAAGTGGGGCCCACCCAAACAATATTAGAGCTTAGTAAATCCAAGTTTTGATTTACCAGAGCCTGGATCCCCTCCTCATCTGGTCCTACTATCCATAATGCAGCCCTACCGGATGCTTGATCGATTTTTTTAAAGGCCTGAATTAAATCCAAGACACCTTTATCTTTACATAAACGCCCGACAAACAAGTAAACACAAGTCTCTTCATTTGCCCCATGCTTACTGCGCAAATGATCTCGTATCTGTGGGTTACTTTTAAATCGCTCCAGGTTCACGCCGGAAATAGATCCAGAGCCTAATATAGATATGCCATTGTTCTTGGCAACTTTCTGATTTACTAAATAGCTGATTTGAGAGGGGCTATCTGCAAAGGTCTTACTGCTAGACAAAACAATCAGGCGATCAATCTTTTTAAAAAAGTTCCTACGCAGACCCTGATAATTTGCCCAAACTTGACCAGTAAAGGTGTGGAAACGATTTGGAGTGCCAGATGCAAGAGCTGCGGTCATAGCTAATAAACCCGCCTTAGGCGTAACACTGTGAATAGCATCAAATCGATTGTTGATGAAAATCCAATAAAGAATCCAGAAAGCTTTTATATCAGAAAATAAAGAGATCTTACGCTCTATAGGAACATCAATCATTTGAATGTTATATGTCGCTAATGCGGGAGAGCAATCGTAAAGACTCAAATTCATGCAAAGTGTTACTTTGTGTTCTTTGGATAGCTCTCTCAAATGCTCCAAGAGAAATCCATTGACCGTAAAGGGAGTGGCAACAACAAAACAAATAGAGCTCATAAAGCATCTCCATTGGCTTCAATCGCTAAGCTCATTATGAAAAACATTAAGCCCCACTCCTTCTAAGGCCCACTAAAATCTGGCGGCGAAAATGCTTAACGTATGCCAAGGCAATATAAAAAGAGTAATTCCAAAAAGAAATCTGGCCTGTCGACCATAGCTTCCGATAAGTATCCTTAACACCCAAAAAGGACTCCTCAAGATTGGCATTAAGTCCAGCCGAGCCAAAATCAGACTTATAAGAGAACGCGAGAGGCGCATTAATTAGGAAGATAGGCGCACCAGTGAAGGCAATTTGCAACCAAAGTAAGTAGTCCTCAGCTTGGCGTTTGCCTGTAAAGAATCGTTCAGCTAGTGCTGTTTTCAACATCACAGACCGCGTTGGTAAGCAATTTTTAAGCAATAAGGAGTTCAGGGTAATTTTTTTAACGCTCACCTTTTCGACAACTGGAAGATCACCTTCTTTTAGCAATACATTACTTAGATGCCCAGAGAGTACCACCTCTGGATGAGACTCCATCCAACCGTACTGAATTTCTATTTTTTTGGAATGCCAACTGTCATCCGCATCTAAAAACGCAATATAGGGCTGAGTTGCAATACTCCATCCCAAATTCCGGGAGCTACCAGGCCCATCATTCCTCTTCATCTCCAACACCATAATCTTGATTTCACTCTGATACTGGTCTTGAATTTGCTTTAGCTTTGCTATTGTCAAGCCACCATCATTGCTGCAATCATCAACTAAGATAAGCTCAGCTGGTAATAAGGTTTGAGACAAGATTGACTCCACTGCGCGTCCAATAGTAGAGGTGCAGCAAAAGCAAGGGATGATCACCGAAACAGGAGCCTTAGACTTCATCATTGCAAACCATCCGAAGAGACAAAAGTACTCCTTACCCTATTCAACACCTGAGTAATTTCATTGATGAATTTGGCTCTTACATTGCTAGAGGTAAATTCTTCTTTCAATACTTCAGGCTGAGGACCTAAATTAGCAGCATTCATAATCGCGTCCGAAATTGCTTGAGGAGCATTGGGATCAAAGTAAATTGGGTAATCGCCTGCAACCTCTCGCAGAACAGCAAGGTCAGAGCAAGCTAGCGGGGTACCGCTTCCCATGGCCTCCAAACAGACCCTTCCAAATCCCTCGCTAAAAGTAGGATAGACAACAGCATCTACCGAGCCATAAGCTAGACGTAAATCAGCTTGAGATAAGCGCCCTAGAAAATGAATCTTGCCTGATTCAACAAATTCCCTTGGTACGGAACTCAGAAATTGCTCGCTAGACTCTCCAGTAATCAGAAGGATGAATTTCCTATCTTGCCTCCAGATAATTTGTAAGGCAGCTATTAACCCTGAAATATTCTTACGATATTCAATACCACCGGGATACAACAAGAGCTTCTCATTTCCACTAGGATCTATTTTTCCACGCCAACTCATTATTGCCTCTGGAGATGGCTTAGTCTCCAGGAATATTTCGTCCAAAGCATTTGGAATAACGGAAATTTTTTCAGAAGGGACGCCCAATACATTCATGAGCTGCAAACGAGTCGTATTAGAGACGGTCATAACATGACTAGCATGAGTCAAATTAAGTCGCATCATATATAAATAGTAATTTCTGAGATGACTAGGATATAGATGCCCCACCTCAATAAAACAAAGATCATGAATGGTGATAGCGTAAGGAATATTAGGAGGCATACGCACATCAAAATAAGGGGAAAAAATAAAATCTGGCTTTAATTTTTTAACGGCTCTAGGAAAAATCCAATTGTCATAGACAGGATGACGCAGCTGCCTGGGGAGACTAAGGGGCCATTGACATTGAAGTGTCTCGGTCCCAGCAATCTCAACTTTCTTTATGCCCTCGCCACAAGGGGTTAGCAATGAAAATTGATCATCCCTTGAATTTACAATCCATGCGGGTAAAAATTCAGACACCCAGTGAGATATCCCCCCACCATAAAGTGCTAAATTTTTCGCGTCTATTGCAATATTCATCTTATTTTAAAAATACCAATCTTCAGCGGCGGCAAAATTCTTGCCCCCCACGCTATTAATAGATATAAAAGTCCGTATGCAATCGCCATCAGGATTAAACCAAAAAAACCAAGAGACTCAACATAAGTAGATGCCCCAAGCAATCCCCATAAAACCATCACACACGCTAAGGCCATGATAAATCTACCGATCCACAAAGCATCACTTAAATAATCTGAAAAACGTAATTTAATTACTCGTCCAAATACCAGGACGGAAACAATACATCCAATAATATTTGCTATTACCCAATGATGGATAGCCAAATTAATACTGTCGACTTGATAAGCGAACCTTAATGTGATTGCCCCGCTAATGGCTATCGATAAACCCACATACATGATGGATTTAGAAGATTTAAGGGAAATTAAGACTCTTCCGAGGAGCGTAATGATTGCTATAGGAAGTGCTGTAAAAATCGTGGCCTGGAGCATTTCAGCAGTTTTAAGTGCCGCTTCCTGATTAAATGCCCCCCGAATAAAAATAATACTTACTATCGGACTTGCGCACAAATAGGCAAAACTACAAACACCGCCAAGCGCTATCAAGCTAATCTTGATAGCTAAGGCAACTTCTTTATATAGACTGGTTAAGTCATCTTGTTGAACATATGCCATAAATCGCGGCCAAAATACGCTAGCAAGCGATCCAGCAAGAATAGCAATTACGACATTTGTTAGGCTAACCCCATACTGAAATGAAGAAATAATTCCTGAGCCAAAATCAGCAAATACCGCTTTTTCATATAGCAAATAAAGTTGTGTGGCTAAGGCGCTCATTAATAGAGTAACACTTAAATAAAAGTAGCCCCTTCCTAAACCCAATGGCCAAGTAGGTCTATAGGTAATTCTCATCCTAAAGAAAACAGCCATCAAAACGAGTGACGTTACTAATTGGCCAAAGAGGAAGCTGATAGATAATGCATTAATTCCAATCCAGCCACTAAAAATACCAATGCACATTAAAGAAGTGCTTGCCGCTAAAACGCGGGAGACCATCTGAAAAATGACTTTATGAAACGACGTCAGTAGAGCGCCCAAAGTTTCGCTAATGGCCAACAATAGAATGCCTGGGGCTAACCAGTGAAGTTGCCTCATGACCAAGCCTTCCATTGCACTTGATGGAGAACCCCCCAACATCAGAGCACTTAAACTCGAACCGAATACCCAAGCGGCTATCACGCCTAACGTTGCCACAAAGAGCACTAGGGACATCCCCTGAGAGAAATAGGTAGAGGCATTGCGAGGATCTGATTGTCCATATTGATGCACACCTGGTACCAAGGCCTCCTTCAAAGAAGCCAAAGGAAATGCCAACAAGTTCATTAAGGCAAAAGCAACCCAGTAAGAATCTAACTCAGCTGAAGTGCCAAAAAAATACGAAATAATAATTTGACTGGCAAAGCTTAAAACAAAGCCAGCTATCGATAGAATCGTCGTCCAACCAATATTTTTTTTCAGAGAATTCAAAGCAAGAGTCTAGTCATAAGTTATGAAGAGTCTACCGAGGCACTAATTGTGAATTTTTTTGGGCCCTGATCAAAAACTGACAAACCTCTAGATCTGGACTTAATAGCCTGAATGGGGCAGTAACTAGTCTTCGAAATATGGAGTACTTATCTCGGTTATATCCCCAATACTCAATATCAAGTCCAGCCTCATTAAATAACTTTTCGATTTCAGATCTTGTAAAAAATCGAAGATGTGTCTTATCCAATAAACCTCCATCCGGAAGGTAAGTCCATTCACCACGAATAATCAGCTTAAGTAAAAGGTTCAGATTACGAACGTTTGGAATACTCGCAATAATAGTTCCACCTGCATTCAAGCGAGTGACGTAGTGAGCCAGGGTTCCCCATGGATCTACAAGATGCTCCAAAACATCCGAAAAGATAATGCAATCAAATCCAGGCACATCATTCGGAATGCTGACCTCCTCAACACTTCCAATCCAATGTTGATGATATAAATTTTCTAAGTAAGGAGAGGCCTCTGGATTTAGCTCAATGCCATACAGCTGTGCCCTGTGGGTTTTAGCTAGCAATCGACCAATCCCACCGTAGCCACAGCCAATATCTAGGACAGATTTGGCGTCTGGGGGAACAAGGCTAGCCACATCGCTACGTTCGCCGCCGTAATATACAGAATCAACTTTAGATATTTCGCTCATATGGTCTTTTTATTGTTATGGAAAAATGTTTTGCCATTTTTTTCTAAAATAGGCCGTATTGCGTTCATGAAGAGTATGGGTGTCAATCGTTTTACCTAAATATCGAATATCCACTTTATAAGCGCTAACTCCATGATGATGATAGTGCTTAATAGGGGCTCGAGTATCAACAACACACCTTAACCCAGCAGCCCGAATGCGATAACTCATATCGATTTCTTCACATCCTGCCGGAGAATAATTCACATCAAAACCGCCAAGATCATGGAGCGTTGAAGCCCGCATTAAAAAACAGAAGCCCAATACCGCGTCAACATCAACTGGCTTATCGCCCTCCGCATACTCGAAATGAGCGCAATCCCTCCAGAAAGAACCCGATGGGCCAATTTCACCAATCTTAGGATCGGCTAATAACTGCTCATATAAACTTTCAAGAGCACCTTCTCCAATAGAGACATCGTCATTTAGATAACAAAGCACTTCGGAATCGGCCAGTTGAGCCCCCATGTTCCAAGAGCGTGCAACGCCTACATTCTCGCTATTAATGCAATATCGGGTGACCTGTGGGTGAGACATCACAAACTGCTTTAACTCTGGGTCGTCTCCATTACAAACAATAATAATCTCATGGGGTATGCGTACATTCTTTTGAATGTCTGCCAAAGTATCCTTAATTGTTTGGCGCGGCATAAAAAAACGCTTAGGATTAATTGGGCGAGATAAATTCAGCACCGGGATAATAATGCTGATCAGAGGATTTTCGTTTGCGATATTCATATTGATTAATTAGGCTATAAAAGCTGAATAGAAATTTTCTGGCAGCGTATCTTTTTGTAGATGCGCAGAAAACGAATTTAAAGGTATCCCTAATGTTCGCCTTGGGCTAAGCAAAGCATGCATTCTTGATAATAATTGGGCGGCAAAAATGGATTTTGCAGTTCTTAAGGAAAATTCTTTTGGCCCCGTTAAATAAATCCATGCATGAAAATCTCTTGGAGTGTTAAAGCCTGTATTTACCAGTCTCCAAATCCATGAATCCATGCGCATAGTTTTAGCATTTACCCCAAAAGTCATAGTAGTAGAGTTGGTGGTTCTCCAAATAGTGCTAACGCCTCTAAAGATTTGGGTTACCTCTGATAGAGGCCCCTTAGATACAAGTGGGTTAGTGTTGGGAGAATTAATACCGTACTTATCGGGATGATCATACAAAGTAACGTAGTTAAAATACTTCAATCCCTCCTCTAGAGCTTGGGCAGAGCCTGCTCTATGCAAATAGTCATCCTCAACAAAATAAATTAAATCATCATCCGTCAAAGAGGGAAGCTCGTTATTCAACAGATATTTAAAAGATCCACAATTACCCAAGCTGGTACGCACCAATTTGTAGAAATTTTTCTTTTCTAATAATTCGTAAATCAGATCATCGCAGTTATCGGCAACACAGATCATCTTGTAATCAGGAAAATGCTCTAAGAGATTATTCAAACAATCGATCTTAGAAAACCCATCAAGCCTAGGTTTGTCATTTGATTTGCTGGTAATTCTATAAAAAAGATATTTATTCATAGGGTTTACATTGGATATCGAGCAAAGAAATCTCTGGGCCACTACTCGCTTACTAACTTAGGTGAAGCAGTCTCAATCGATTTACCAGCAATCAAACCGCCCGCCAAACAAATCCAAAATATTAGTGCGGCAAAGGTAACAGTGGCCGAAACCTCTGTTGTAAACCACAACAGCAAATTAGCTAACAAGGGATAAAATCCAAGTATTGCCCAGCAGTTTTTTTGCTGTACATAAGTTCTTTTTAGGACAAATAATATAGCCCCTAAAATTATAAAAAACCCGGGGAAGCCAACCGCCAAAATAACATCTAGCCAACCACTATGGCTATGGGAAAGGCTTGATCCCACATCCGACCATCGAACTTTTGCCAATTTTGCAAAGGAATCTTCTATTAACCCATAACCCAAAGGATTTTCAATCGCCAGCTTGATTCCAGCATATGCCCAAGCAGCCCGTTGATAATTGGTTGCAGAAACCATTACTCCGTTTTCATTTAGGGGAAAGTTGTATTTAACTTCGTCCTTCCAATTCGGATACTTTTCTATTTGCAAGCCAATCTTAGTATCTGTAACTAGCGTTCTCCATGAATCATTCTTTTTCACATTCACAATGATTCCTGAAATAAGAATTGCAAAAGCAACCAAAATGCCAGCAATTTTTTTCCACGTTAATCTTGATAGATGTCTTGCGCAAAAGATCATCCCGAAAATAA
>JACCDW010755467.1_pt1 | contig 33590 bp, 30 predicted proteins | sample 7449781 | NCBI WGS metagenome assembly JACCDW01 (sample SAMN15323449, study PRJNA562643) | freshwater metagenome | isolation source: river surface water | place: USA:Blue River Watershed | collected 2017-08-18
CCACCAGCAATTGTAGTTGTTTTACCTCCTCTCGATTCGCTATTAAATTGATTTTGGTCAAGTTGTAACCATAGAAAAGGCAATTTATCTGGGCTATTATTTTTGTAGGTAATTTCTACATCTCCTGTTAATGTATTTGATTCTTCATCGAGTTTTATATTGATTTTATAATCGGCCTTGTTTTGCCAATATAATGGGCCAGGAGCTCCAGTTCCGCTTCGGTAAGCCGTACCAGGCATAAAGTTAAATAGTGGATTAAAGGCATCTCGGTGGTCGTATTTAGATACCGTTGGGGTTTGTGACTCGGCATAATGGCCGCCAATCGCAAAAGCACATACCAATAATATTTTATTGATTCTCATGAAATTTGAATGATGATTTGAATGAAAACTACTGATTTGGGATAAATTAACTGTTTAAATGCCTAATCAAAACGGTAAATTACTTATTTTCGTTTTAAAGAGAAGTGATTATTTTACAAATGTTGCACCAAAAGTATCAAGTTGTTAATTTTTTATCCTTTAGTTAGTTCAGAAATCGTTTCATTTAGCAATGGTTTTTTATGATTTTGTATGTTCAGATAATAATTTTTATGTAGTTTTAGCTTGTCAAAAGGTAAATTTTTCATAAATTGGCACAAAATTTTTATACATACTATTTCTGTAAACTTAATTTAGACCTGATTGGAGCATTTTTCAAACAGAAATCTTAACAATTGACCAAAATGAAATCTAAACTAATTTCCGTGCTAACTTTAGCGATTCTTTTACCTTTTGTAGGGTTTGCCCAGCAACTTAATTCAAAATGTAACTTACTTCCTTACTCGATTTTTAAAGCAGCATCGGATAAATCACCAGTCGTATTGAAGGTACTTGGTACAAGTCCACAATTTGGTGAAATTCCAAAACATACAGGTGTATCGGCTTATAATCACTTAAAATCGGTTTACAAAAAAAATACTAAAAATAGCAGAGCTGAAATTGATGATTTATTGCAAGCTTTGGGTTACAGTGGTTTCAATGACCCTGCTTTCACAAGTAAAAGTTTAACTCCTGAAATACTACCAGCAGGAACCATTGGTTGGATGGGAGCTTATTCTCGTGGACATAAATATGCTTGGTCAACATTGGGTAGAGATTTTCCAACTTTCAAAGTTTATGCTAAAGGAGGAGATTGTTTCCTTTATATCATGAAAAAATGTGGTAATGCGTTTTATACTCCAGCTCCAAATTGCCCAGTTAGCCCATGTCCATGTCCAGAAGGATATACATGTAATAGCCAAGGATGTTGTGAGAAAATCCCTGTTCCTCCAGTTTTTTGTAAAACACAAACTATCAATATTACAGGTAGTGGCCAAGTGAGTAGCGGCGATGTATTAAATACAAGCAAAACAATGGAAATTGTGGCCGTAAATACAGCATCTGGTAGTACAAAAGGTTTGCTTTTAGGTTCTTACCCAGTTTCGGTTCGTTCTACTTATGATTTCAATGTAAAAGGTGAAGCACAATATTCAAAAACAGTTGAGGTTTGTACTGAAGCAAATTCTGCTCCTGCACCAATGAATTTATCATTACCATTGAACTTGAATTATAAGATAACTAAAAACGATGTTTTGGTTGGAGATGGCGAGAAATTATATTTGAATGTTACAGAAGACCAGTTTAAAGCATTGAGCAAAGCTTATAAAGCAGTAAACGTAACTACTACTGCTACTCCTAATTTGGAAGTTGCTTCTAAGAAAGTTTCTTCAAGCACTGCTACCGAAACAGCTTCAAGTGCGTTTGGTGGTGGAGAACCAAAATGTGCTGACCAAAAGATTAATTTCTTAGGAAAAACAGAAATTAAAGATGGTAGTGTAAAAAGTGCAACTAACGATGTAACAATCATTGGTGTTTATAAGAAAACAGGTAAATTAGATAAGGGCGAAATGGCAGAGAAATACCTTTGCCTTGGAAGCTTCCAAGTGCCTGTTAAATCAGCGTATGAGTTTACAACATCTGGTGGTAGCGATGTTTCAAAAATTTTGAGAGTTTGTACAAAAGATGGTGTTGCACCAGCTGACCAAAATATCAACGTTCCAGTTAAAATGACATATAGCTTCACTAAACAAGATGTAACTCTTGGTGACTACAATAAATTATATGTTTCACTTACTGAAAAACAATACAAAGCTTTAAGCAAAAATTATAACCGTTGTTGCACAGAGGGTGGCGAAGGTAAATGTAAATAATACTAAAGCTGAAATATAAAAAATCCCTACTCACATTGTGAGTAGGGATTTTTTTGTATATAGAATTTTATATAGTCGGCAAGGTTTTGGACCTTACTGCCGTTGTTTTCGACTAACCGTATTAATTGAAAGTAAGATAAAGTTTTAAGCAAAAATAATTACGGTTGTTGCACAGAAGGTGTCGAAGGTAAATAGTTTGAGTATAAGTATTGAAAAAACTGTTCACATTGTTAGTGGGGAGGCTTTTTTTGAATATAGAATTTTAACGTCGGTAAGGTTCAAAACCTTGCCGACGTTATTACCAACCACATAAAAAAGCCCCACTTCGATTACCGAAGTGAGGCAGGTACTTATTTATTTTGGAGTTTTTAGGTTTTTAATTTCTTCTTCTTTGCGGCAGGGAATAACACATTGTTTAATATCAAACGATAACCTGCTGAGTTTGGATGAAGATTTAAGTCAGTTGGTTCTTCTCCAACATAGTGTTGATAATCTTCTGGGTCGTGGCCACCATAGAAAGTCCAGAAACCTTTTCCAGCTGTACCATGAATATACCTTGCTTCGCCAATAGAACGATTCTCAGCAAGGGTAATTACATCGGGTCTGATGTACTGCTTTTTGAACGCCGTGGTTTGTCCCATAAAACCTTTAATCAAATTAGCGTGGTTTTGCGTAAGCATTGTCGGAATTGGGTCCCACTTTGCTGAAAATTGAAATAATGAAAAATAATCATTGTTTTCGGTCACACCACGTTCTTCTTGCTGATTATCAATGCTCGAAAATTCCATTTCGTAAGGGTTTGTAATCAATCTGAAATCTTTGAATGCAAAACAATTATCATATTTTAATTTGCTCTCGGCATTTGGGTCGGCTCCATCACCATCGTAAGGAGCTTCTACGATATCAACACCATCAGCTGCTAAAGCAATATCGAAAGTATCGGTAGCATTGCACATAGCAAACATATAACCACCTCCAAATACAAAATCTCTGATTTTTCTTGATACCCCCAATTTTAAGTCTGGAATCTTAGTATAACCAAATTTCTTGGCAATTGTTTCGGCTTCTTGTTTTTGCTCTTGGTACCATGCTTGACCACGCATACGTAAGAATTTTCCGAATTGCCCCGTAAAATCTTCGTGGTGAAGATGAAGCCAATCGTATTCTGGAAGTTTATTTTCTAAAACTTCCTCATCAAATATTTTATCATAAGGAATCTCGGCGTATGTCAAAACAAGTGTAACCGCATCATCCCATGGTTGGGTAGTTTTTGGTGAATAAACCGCAATTTTTGGAGCTTTATTCAACTTAACCGCATCCATGTTGGCGTCATTCGAAGCAATTACATTCAAAATTGACTGGGATTCTGCTTCTGAAATTACTTCATAACTCACACCACGAATAACACATTCGTTGATAAATGTCTGTGATGCCGTAAATAAAAAGCTACCACCTTTATAATTGAGTAGCCATTCTACCTCAGTTCCATGTGTTTTCAATAGCCAAAAAGCTATTCCGTAGGCTTTCAAGTGGTTTCGTTGGGTTTCGTCCATCGGAATCAAGATGCGGTTGGCAAAAAGATTAGATGATAACGAAAACGATAACAGCACAAGTAGTGTTAGTTTTTTCATTATTTTTTATTAAAATTATGTATTCAAATGTAGCAATCTTTATACCAATTATCAACGAAATAGTAATTTGATTATTAGGTGCGGTCTGACTATTTTTGAATTTTCTACCTAAAAATACCATCCACAAGCTTAAAAAATAGCGTTATGGCCTAAAAAAATGATAAACGGTTGATTTGTATATTTTAATCGCTTGTTGATATGAAAACTCTTGGTGAATTTTGTGTCAGATAAAAAAGTATCAAAAATTGAGTTTTTTGCTATAAAATAGCCAAATTTCTACGCCAACATCAGATGAATTTAAAAGAAAATATTAGCGAAGGCCTACGTTCAATCAAAGGCAATATGCTTCGGACTGTACTTACTGCCTTGATTATTGCCATTGGTATAACTTCGTTGGTTGGTATCCTAACGGCTATTGATGGTATGCAAAGTTCGGTTGATAATAGTTTTGCGGGGTTAGGAGCAAACTCATTTGATATTAAAGGTCCTCGAATGTTTCGCCGTAGAAGTGCGGGTGTGAATGAAAAGGATTTTCCACCGATTGAATATCGAGAAGCAAAACAGTATAAGCAACTTTTTCAAGCTAAAAACTCTGGTGCAACTGTAAGTATTTTTACAAGTGTGACTGGTGCTGCTCAATTAAAGTATAAGTCGGTGAAGACTAATCCTAATAGTTTAATTCGAGGAATTGATACAGATTATCTTGATATGAAGGGATATAAGCTGACCTCAGGACGAAATATTAGTGAAAATGATATAAACTTTACAAGTAATGTAGTGATTCTGGCGAACGAATTGGCAGTTTCACTTTTTCCGAAGGAAAGCCCGATTGATAAAGAAATTAGCTTATTGGGACTTCGATTTAAAGTTATTGGAGTACTTGAGAAAAAAGGAAGTATCACAGGCGGCGGTGATGATAGAGTAGCACTTGTTCCGCTCGAAACAGGTAGGCAGATTGCAGGTAATAGAAAATTAACTTTTGATATTACGACTTCAGTAAAAAATGTTTCGGATATGGATTATATCATTGGTGAAGCGGAGGCTGTTATGCGTAGAGTAAGAAAAGATGCAATCGGACAAGCAAAGTCTTTTGAGATTGAACGCTCTGATGCACTCGCAAAGGATTTCGAAGAAGTAACAGGTTATTTGAGAGTAGGAGGGTTTGGTATCGGAATTATTACCCTTCTTGGAGCAGCGATTGCCTTAATGAATATCATGATGGTTTCGGTAACTGAACGTACTCGTGAAATTGGTATTCGTAAAGCTATCGGTGCTACGCCTTTCAAGATTCGATTACAGTTTTTGATGGAAGCAATAGTAATTTGTATTTTAGGTGGTATAGTAGGGATAATTATGGGAATTGGTATTGGTAACGTAATAGCCAAACTGATAAGTGATAAAAGTAGCTTTATTATTCCGTGGGCTTGGATGATGATGGGTTTTGTAGTTTGTGTATTTGTAGGAATTTTATCTGGATTTTACCCCGCATACAAAGCATCTAAGCTTGACCCAATTGAGTCGTTACGATATGAGTAGATTTGAATAAGATGCCATATAAGTTTAGAAAAGCCTCGTAACTAAGACCTTTACGAGGTTTTTTTATGTGCAGACAAAACTGAAAAATTATTAAATGGATACATTTGGCATAATGTTTGGAATATTTGATTTGAAGAATCAAAAGATTTTTGAATTGACTATTTCAATATTGTGCGATGAAAATTAATGTATTTATAGGATTTCTTTGTAGTTTATTCGTTTTGTGTCTTAATAGCTTTGCTCAAAAAGAACATATCGAAGAACCAGTTGCTCTGAAGAGGGAAAGTATCGGACTCTTCTTTTACGACGGAATGGCTAAGGTGAATATAGGGGGTAAGTACGGCTTTATTAATCGACAAGGTATTTTGCAAATACCCTGTCAATACGATTTTGTAACAGACTTTAAAGACGGCTTGGCCATTGTGACCGAAAATAACCGACAGAGTTTTATTAGATTAGATGGCTCGTTATTGACGCCTTTGATATTTGATAAATGTGAGCCTTTTTTCAATGGCTTTGCAATGGTAAGTTTTCAAAACAAGTATGGATTTATTGATAAGAATGGCCGAATAGTAGTTTATCCACGTCATGATTTTGCGATGGGGTTCAGCGAAGGTTTAGGTTTAGTTGGTAAAGACGGCCATAATGGTTATATAGATGCCAAAGGTAAATTAGTTATCGATTTTCAGTTTGAGTTTTCGTTGCCTTTTTCTGAAGAATATGCCGTCTTTATGAAAAATGGTAAGTTTGGGTATATTAACAAAAAAGGTAAAGTAGTTATCGAACCAAAATATGATTTGGCAAGTTCGTTTCATGAAGGAGTTGCCTCGGTTAAATTAGATAATATTGCTGGTGTGATTGATAAAAAAGGAAATTTTGTGGTGAAGCCAGCTTATCAGACAGTTCGTAGTTTCAAAGAGGGAGTTTCTGTTGTGGTGAAAAATAATAAGTTTGGACTCATAGACCATGATGGAAAAGAAGTTATTTCTCCACGATATGATTTACTCGATGATTTTGAAGATGGTATAGCTGTATTCAAAGCTAATAAAAAATATGGATTTGTGAATAAACAAGGATACGAGTTTATACCAGCCACTTTTGATAAAGCCAGTGCCTTCGACCAAGGAATGGCGGCCGTTAAATTGAATGGTAATTTTCATTATATAGATTTACAAGGGCAAATAGTTTATACGTCTCCGCTCGACCCTAAATATGATGAAGAGAGTAATATTGTAATTGCTAAACTCGATAAGAAAAAAGGCTATATTGATGGCAAAGAAAAAATCTTAGTAAGCCTCGATGATTCGTTTACGCCTGCACGTGTGGTGTTATTGATTAATAGTAACGAGTACGTAATTAGTAGTGCAGGAACACTTACATCAAAATAACTTTGGGGAAACTCTAAGTTATTTAAGAGAATCTCTTACAAATTTTAGAATTTTGGTATGATAGCTAAAGGCTTTGTCCAATTCTTCAGGATTCCAAACAACGTTATCTAAAATAATAAGACTTGTATGCGTTTTGGGGAAGTAGAAATTCATAGAAATAAAACCTGGAGTGTAACCTGTTTGTCCGAGTTGTAGTAAACCTTCTTTATCATCAACCGTTATGCCATAGCCATATTCGGTTCTGCCGAATAAAGGATGCTGACGAATAGCCACAGGTTGTTTGGTTTTCATCATCTCAAATGTAGCAGGTTTAAATAACTTGCCTGAATATAGCCATACGTTCCATTTTATTAAATCATCGACAGTAGAAATAAATCCTCCAGCTGCAGGATAATTTTCAAATGTTGCTGTTTCAAATACTAATTTTCCATTTTCTTCCTCCGAATAACCTTTTACTAAATTCTTGTACTTTTTTAAGTTTGGGTGAAAGGTGTTAAGCATGCCACATTTTTTAAATAATTCATCAGTAAGGGCAGCAAATGTGTTATTATAAACACTTTCAAGAATTTGTGCCATTAAGTCATAACCAATTTGAGAATAGGCATACTGTGTACCTGCTTTAAACGAAAGAGGTTTATTTAATGATACAATACCGTGAGTATGGGTCAAAAGTTGATGAATAGTTACGGTATCTGACCAAGAAAGCTTTAAGTTTGGCAAGTATTCTTTAATGGGTGTATGAAAGCTAACTTTACCCTCATCATAAGCACGCAACATTAAGGCGGCAGTAAATTGTTTGCTAATCGAGCCAATGACAAATTGGTCATTTCTTTTAAGAGGAATTTTCTTTTCTTTTTCAGCGAAACCTTTTATTGTTAAGTATTGTATTTTTCCGTGTTTGGCAATAGCGATAATTCCGTTAAAAACTTTCTCCGTTTTTGCACTTATCAAAGAATCAATCTGTTTTGATAATACCTTATTTATTTGCCCAATTGAATGTTGGTAAGCCACAATACATAACAGTAGAGAGCAAAGAAGTGTTTTTTTTAGTAACATTTTATACTGTTATAGCACAAGTTTTCAACTTGTGAATATAGAAAATAAGTTAATCAGCAAAAGTTAAATCTTTGGGCTTAGGGTAGGTAATCAATTTTGAAAAATCAACTTTCCAAAAATCTAAATCGAGTAGTTGATTATTGACACATTGCGTTAGTGTAATGACAACCTCTGTACCATCGGAATCTACATATTTCGCCTGAATGAGGTCTTCTTTATATGGTGAAATATCAGGATTCCCCATACTGATACTTCCCATTTTGCCACCTTCGTATTCTTCTACGTCTTCATTAATTGGATATTGTTCGGTAGTTAAGCTCAATTTTTCCAATAAAAATGCGATTAAATTACGTTCGTTTTCTCTGATTTTTCTACGGTCTTCCATTGATTTTTTAATATTTTCCTTCAAAATTAAGTAAATTACACTTCATAAGTCAAAAAAAGAGCAGATAATCGTAAAATTATCTGCCCTGAGAATTGAATATTTGAAATCAACTTACAACTTACTCCTTTATCACGAAATCTGAATCCTTAAGGCCCTTATTAGCTTTTACAGATTGTACTTCCGAAGTGATTTCACCCATTTGTCCTGCACTTCTTTTGGTTTGAGAAGGTAACATTACATCAACTCCTTTGAATTTTTTATAATTGAGATAATAAACATTATTCTCAAACTTACCTCTTGGAGTTTCATTCATAGAATAAGTTTTCACTTTTAAACCTGATTCAACATCATAGAAATCATTCCATTTTTTTCCATCACTTGTAGTGAGTTCAAGTTTATAGGCATCTTTTTCTCCTACTTTTTCTTTGCCAACAACCGTGCGAGTAATTCCCAATTTGTCATAGAGTGTTTCTGAAAATGGGTTACTTCTCATTGCGGCCATTTGTGCTTCTTTGCCTTCCATTGGTGGGCGTCCACCACCGCCTCCGAAGCTACTACTGTTTTTTAATTTATTACCATCATAAATTGCACTCATCACTTCATTACCATTTGCAAAAACTGACATTGCGTAGCGGTCAGGAAATTTAAATTTCATTTCAGTCTCGGATGTACCTCTTTGGGTTTCGCTTGTGCTACTTATTGTCAAATCTTGAATTTTGGCAATTGCTTCTTTTCCTCCGATGGCGGTTAAGTATTTGTCGATGATTGCATCGGCACTTGGGGTGTCTTGAGCAAATGCTCCGAAAGTTAGTAAAGAGAATACTGTTACAAGTATTTTTTTCATTGTTTTTGAATTTTGATTGAATTTGATATTTAGAGAAACAATTTACTCAAATGTAAAGTTTTTATTTTAATGTGCATACAAAAAAAGGATAGAAGTATATAAAAAGCTGATAAATAATGACAAAAGAAAAAGTTGCCATTTTTTGGTATCGTCGTGACCTTCGTCTGGAAGATAATGCTGGTCTTTTCCATGCTCTAAAGAGTGGATATAAGGTTTTACCAATTTTTATTTTCGATAAAAACATCTTAGATAAACTTGAAAATAAAAAAGACCAGCGAGTAGAATTTATCCATAAGGCTCTCACTGAAATCCAAGAACAACTTGTATCTTTTGGTTCGTCATTGTTAGTAAAATATGGTAGTCCCATTGAAATTTGGAAAAGTTTGATTTCAGATTTTGATATTGCAGAGGTTTATACTAATCATGATTACGAAAAATATGCAATTGAGCGAGACAAACAGATAGGAGAATTGCTGAATGCAAATGGTATAGCTTTTTATACTTTTAAAGACCAAACGATTTTTGAGAAAAATGAAGTTTTGAGTGGGGCAGGTACACCCTACACTGTTTTTACACCGTATAGTAGAAAATGGAAAGAACGACTCAATGAATTTTATCTGAAATCTTATCCGACTGAAAAATATTTTGGTAATTTCCAGAAATCAAGCCTTTATAGTTTGCCAACTTTAAATGAAATTGGCTTCAATGAAACAGGAAGTGTTTTTCCGAAAAAAGAATTGCGTGAAGAACTGATTAAAAAATATGATGAGGTTCGTGATATTCCATCAATTCTCGGAACAAGCCGACTCAGTGTACATCTTCGTTTTGGAACAGTCAGTATCAGAAAACTCACACAGAAAGCTTTTGCTTTAAATGAAAAATGGTTGAACGAGCTTATCTGGCGAGATTTTTATATGAATATTCTTTACCATTTTCCTCATATAGCCGAAGGTAAGTCATTCAGGAAAGAGTACGATAATATTGTTTGGCGAAATAACCAAGCCGAATTTAAGAAATGGTGCGATGGAAAAACGGGTTATCCGATAGTGGATGCTGGTATGCGTGAACTCAACGCAACAGGTTTCATGCACAACCGAGTAAGAATGATTACTGCGAGTTTTCTGATAAAACATTTATTGATTGATTGGCGTTGGGGTGAAGCTTATTTTGCTGAAAAATTGATGGACTTTGATTTTTCAGCTAATAACGGTGGTTGGCAATGGGCATCGAGTAGTGGCTGCGATGCTGCACCGTATTTTCGTATTTTCAATCCAACTTCTCAAACTCAAAAATTTGACCCAGAATTGAAGTACATAAAAAAATGGATTCCTGAACTCAACAGCTTTGAATATCCTCGACCGATTGTCGAACATACATTTGCTCGTGAACGAGTACTAAAAGCCTATAAAGATGCTTTAGATAAAAAGTAAATGATTTGCTACTTCAAGCCGAAGTGTGTATTTTTGATTAAGAGTTTTGACTCTAAATCAAAAGTAATACAATAAAAATGACATTTCTCAATCAATCGGCACAGTATATTTTTGAAAAACATCCACTCGCACAACTAAAAAATATTTGTGTGGTATTACCGAGTCGTAGAGCTGTTTATTATTTTAAACAAGCTTTGGCCAAATTTTCTAATGTACCGTTCATAGCTCCAGAGATTCTTGCCATTGATGATTTCGTGATGCAAATGTCGGGTGTCAATCAAATTGATGCTGTGAGTTTACTGTTTGAACTTTACGAAATTTTTAAAAAATATGACCCCGAAGTAAAATTTGAAAGATTCATTTCGTGGGCTCCAACGTTGCTACGAGATTTTGATACGATTGACTTATATTTAGTAGATAATCCAAAATCCATTTTCGAGTATATGAGCGAGGCGAAGGTCTTGGAAAGATGGAACCCTGCTCAGTTGAAAAGTGGTAAACCCGCATTTGAAGTAACCCCAGTTCTTGATAAATATTTTAAACTCTTTGAGAATATCTATAATGTATATTCCGATTTGCAAAAATCTTTAACAACTAAAGGTTTAGCGTATCGAGGAATGGCCTATCGTATTTTAGCAGAATCAGTCAAACAACTCTTAATTGAAAAAAACGAAAACTCTGTTATCTTTGAAAAATACTATTTTATTGGATTTAATGCCTTAAGTGCCTCCGAAGAAAAAATTATTGAAACCCTCGTAAAAACTAACCGAGCCGAAACTCTTTGGGATGCCGATACTTATTTTATGAGTTCAGAGTATAACCAAAAGGCTGGTATGCTGCTGAGGTCTTATAAAAATAGTGGAAGGTTTGGTAAGTGGAATTGGCAAACGGATGAATTACTCAAAGGCGAAAAGCAAATGAGAATCATCGGGGTCGAAAATGCAACACTCCAAACTAAGATTGCGGGTCATATATATGCTGAAGCTATTGCTGAAAACCCAGAAGTACCAACAGTTATTGTTTTAGCTGATGAAAACTTGTTGCAGCCAGTAATTTATTCCCTCAACGAGCGTATTTCTGATTTTAATATTACAATGGGAGTTTCACTTCGTGGTTCAATGTTGTTTACATTAATTGACGCAGTTTTTGAGCTTCAACAAAATATTGCTGAGTTTAAAACAAAAGATGGTGGAACTATAAAAATGCCTAAGTTTAGTCATCGACATATTTTTAAAGTTTTGAATCATCCCTTTATACGGCGATACGAACAAATTAAATATGCTCCCGAAATTAAGGCTAAATCGCAGGAAAGAACAGTTTTTCGGAAAACACTTTCTGAAATTCTCAGAACCAATAAAGTTTATCTAAGTCAAGACGAAATGTTAGACTTAGGAGAAAACGAACCTATATTTAAGATTCTGTTTTCGAGATGGAGTGATAACCCTCAGAAAGCTCTTTTTGCATTTTATGATTTAATAGATGAACTCCGAAATGTTTACCGAGATTCTAATGATGCCATCGAAACTGAGTATCTCTATTTGTTTCTTACAATATTACACCGTCTTGAAAAAATACTATTTCAAAATCGTGAATTAAGCTTAAAAAGTTTCAAGCATTTTCTATATGAACTTATCAAGCAAGAGAAAATTCCGTTTAGTGGTGAGCCAATCTCTAATCTTCAAATCATGGGTATGCTCGAAACCCGTTGCTTAGATTTTGAGCGTGTTATCATTTTATCAGTAAACGAAGGAACAATTCCATCGGCAAAACATATCAATTCTTTAATTCCATTTGATGCCTGTATCGAATACCACTTACCTGTTCATTCAGACCAAGATGCCGTAATGGCTTATCATTTTTTTAGGTTATTACAAAGAGCAAAGGAAGTAGATATTTTATATGTGATTCCTAATGGCGAAGGTCTCGGCGGAGGCGGAAGTGAAAAAAGTCGTTTTATTTTGCAGATTGAAAATGAATTAGTTAAGGAAAATAAAAATATCAAACTAACGTACCCTAAAATTAAGTTTGGACAGGATAATGAAACCGAAGTAATTAATAAAATTGATATTTTCAAAAGCGAAGACATTTTGAAGAGTATCAGTAAATTAATTGCTGAGAAAGGGATTTACCCGACATCGCTTAGTAATTATCTAAAATGCTCTCTTCAATTTTACTTTGATAAAATTGCTAATATTTCGAAGAGGGAAGAAGTCGATGAAAATTTTGGTGCAGATGTTTTTGGTACTTGGATTCACAATACTCTTGAGAAAATTGATAAAGATTTTGGGCCAAAAATTTCGGAAGAAAATATTGAGACAATTATCGGAGAATTAGAAAAGCGTCTTGACGAAGCTTATCAAGAAAAATTTGGCGGTTTTGTAGTTGAGTCAGGAATGAATTACTTGTTAAAACAGGTAGCACAACAATTACTAAATGGCTTCTTTGAAAATCAGAAAGTCTCACAAAGATTTCCATTGGAGGTTGTTCAAGCTGAACAACTCATTGAAGTGATTTTTGAAAAGGTAATTCATGGAAAATTTCAAAAAATAAAAATAGCTGGACGCATTGACCGAATCGAAAGAGAAGGGAACGTGTTGAAGGTTATAGATTATAAAACGGGTAAAGTTGTAGCTAAAGAACTCGAAACCCCCAAAGATTTAACTTTAGAGGAGGCATTAGTAGAATCTGATAAAGAAAAGCTGAGACAGCTTTGGCTCTATCAATATTTAGTGACCAAATCAATGTTTGATGGAAAGTTAGTACTGGCTGGTGAAAAGTTTGAAAATTATGCGGTGACAGCTAAAATTTATTCATTCCGTAATTTAAAAGAAAAATTGGAAGTAAATTTGAGTTTTGAAACTGACCCGACAATCTTTGGCTTTATCGAAAAATCAGAAGGAGTTCTTACTCAAATCATTACGGAATTATTAAATCCTGATATTAACTTTACACAAACTACCGATACAAAAATTTGTGAACGGTGTGATTTTAAAGGTATTTGCGGACGATAAAACTTTTGCCATATTGAAACCAACTGACAAACCATCAACTAAAGGAATAAAAAATATTCCGTTTCTTGACCTAAAGTTGATAAACCGACCTTACGAAAAAGACATAAACGCTGCATTAAAAAATGCAGTTGCTTCTGGCTGGTTTGTATTGGGGGAAGAGGTGAAGAAATTTGAAAAAAACTTCGCAGAATATTGCGGTGTGAAACACTGTATTGGAGTTGCCAACGGGCTTGATGCTTTAGTGCTTTTACTGAAGGCATCACAATTTCCACCTGACTCTGAAGTGATAGTTCCATCAAATACTTACATCGCATCAATCTTGGCAATTACCTTGGCTGGTTTTAAACCAATTTTGGTTGAGCCAGATATTGAAACTTATTTGATTGACCCTGCAAAAATTGAAGAAAAAATTACTCGAAATACTAAAGCTATCTTGGTTGTTCATCTTTACGGAAAATGTTGTGATATGGAGTCCGTAATGAGAGTGGCTCATAGGTACGAATTGAAAGTTTTTGAAGATGCCGCTCAATCTCATGGTGCAACTTATCAAGGAAAGAAAGCTGGTAATTTGGCAGATGGAGCAGGGTTTAGTTTTTATCCAACTAAGAATTTGGGTGCCATGGGTGATGCTGGAGCAATTACTACAAATGATGATGCTCTGGCCGAACGGCTAAGAGCAAAACGGAATTATGGCTCAGGGGAAAAATATGTTTTTGATTATCAAGGGCTCAATAGTCGTTTAGATGAATTACAAGCCGCAATCCTAAACGTTAAATTTCCGCACCTTGATTCCGATAATTCTATTCGCCAAAAAAATGCAAATAGGTATTTATCCGAAATAAATAATCCGAAAGTTATTTTACCACCTGCCAGTACAGTAAACCAAGATGCTTGGCATTTATTTGTGGTTAGGGTAGAGAATCGTGAAAAGTTTAGAAAATATCTTACTGAAAATGGAATTGGCTCGGACGTACATTACCCAATTGCTCCGCATAAACAACTGGCATATAGAGAGTGGAATAATCGTACTTTTGCCATTGCAGAAAAAATCCATGAAGAGGTAGTGAGTATTCCGCTCAATGTTACTCTAACCGAAAAAGAGATTACTTACATTATTGAAAAAATAAATAAGTATTAAACTTATATTTAGTTATCAATTATACATTAATGATATCCCATAAATCAAAATTACTTTCAGTCGTAATACCAGTGTATAAAGGAGCAAAGACCATCGCTCACCTGGTAGAGACTTTGCAAGCTGAACTCAGACAATACGATTTTGAAATAATTTTGGTAAATGATGGAAGCCCAGATGATTCTGAAAAAGTCTGTAAAATTTTAGCTGCCGAAAACTCAAATCTCAAATTTTACTCTCTCAGAAAAAACTTTGGTGAATTCAATGCGGTAATGTGTGGCTTGAATCATGCTGAAGGAAAGTATACAGTTATCATTGATGATGATTTTCAAAATCCTCCATCTGAAATTATAAAGTTGGTTGAAAAAGCACAGGTAGAAAATCTTGATGTCGTGTATAGTTTCTATGCCGAAAAGAAGCATCATTTTTTTAGAAACTTTGGGAGTTGGTTGGTTAATCGACTCACAACTTCACTTTTACAGAAGCCAGCCGATTTATACTTATCGAGTTTTAAGTTAATAAACTTTGAAGTTGTACAAGAAATTATCAAATATAAAGGACCATATCCATATATTGATGCACTCATATTTCGAGTAACAAATAATGTAGGAAAAATTCAGGTTCAGCATAATGCTCGAATGGAAGGTGAGTCGAACTATACCATTAAAAGATTAATTACGTTATTTATGACTATCCTTTTTGGGTATTCAATTTTACCAGTTCGAATAATTCTTTCTTTGGGGATTCTTTCTTTAGTATTTTCAATTCTGCTCATACTTCTCTATCTTTTTAGAGTCATACCAGATTGGGGAATTGCCATTTTTATTTTCTTTGGTGGAGTTCAACTTACTTCACTTGGCGTTATCGGTGAATACGTATCAAAAGCCTTTTTATCACAAAACCAAACTCCGCAATATATTGAAAAGTAAATTAATTCATCGATACCGCTAACCAAACCTTAAAATAGCATGCTTATTAACTACGACGAATACAGAATGATGTATGAAGCTGAAGAAAAACTTTGGTGGTATAGGATTCTGCATGAAAAAGTTTTAAAAGAAATTCAGAATAGATTTCATGAAAATAAGCAAATCAAAATTTTAGATGCTGGTTGTGGGACTGGGGGATTAATGAGTTTTTTAATTAAACATGGATATGAAAATATTCAAGGCTTTGATTATTCAGAAGATGCTGTAAATTTTTGTAAAGAACGAAATTTGGATGTTCAACAAACTGACATAACTAATTTTGAAAACAAATTTGCCACCAATAGTTTTGATGTAATTGTAAATGATGATGTCGTATATCAATTTGATAACTCAACTATTACGAATATTTTTCATGCTTTTCAATCAATCTTAAAGGTAGATGGCATTATTATTACTAATAATAATGCTTTCAATGTTTTCTATGGAACGCATGATATAGCAGTAGGAGGAAAGCAACGTTTTAAACTTTCTGATTTTGAGAATTTTTTAAAAAATCTACCATTAAAGATTATTTACCATACATATTGGAGTGTGCTGTTATCTCCACTTATTTTGGGAGTAAGGCTCGTACAACAAATCCAATTAAAGCTAAATTTAATCGACTTGAAAAGTATAAAATCAGACGTAACCGTACCTGCTGATTTTGTAAATAACTTTTTTTATCAAGTTGTGAAGCTTGAAGAAAAACTGTTCAAGAAAGGTTTTTTCGGAAGTTCATTGTTTTTAGTGCTTAGAAAAAAACTTTAAAAGATATCAATTTGTAAAATATTGATACTCAATTAGATATATCTTTAAGCTAAAAAAAAACAAAAAAAATGTAAAAATATTTGTTTCGCTATTGACATTTAGAAAAAAACGCCGTACTTTTGTATCACAATAAGGCAGTGACCAACAATATAGAGAGATGGCAGAGTGGTCGAATGCGGCGGTCTTGAAAACCGTTGACTGTAACAGGTCCGGGGGTTCGAATCCCTCTCTCTCTGCTTCAGAAGCCGAATCGCAAGATTCGGCTTTTTTTTGTATCTTTACTTCCGTATAAATTCACTTCATTTCAAACCTTATGTGGCAAGAACAAGATAATCGCCTTACTCGTACATTCATCTTCAAAAACTTCTCCGAAGCATTTGCATTCATGACAAGAGTCGCTATGTTGGCCGAACAACATGAGCATCATCCTAATTGGTCGAATGTGTGGAATGCTGTCAAAATAGAATTGACCACACACGATGCAGGTAATACAATTACTCAAAAAGACCGTGATTTAGCCTCTGCGATTAATAAATTAATTGATTAAGTGGTAGCAAAAAAAGTTCTCCACCTGTGTTTGTAACTTGTTGATAATCAGCTATTTATGTGTTTTGTGTGACTTTCTACAGTTATCGAAAAGCCTTATTTAAGGATTTTTTTATACGAAAATTGCCTAAATCGGACAAAAATTAAGAATCAAAACGGCTGAGAATTGAATATTTTCTTATAGCCTTATACTTTATGCGATATATTTAATTCTCATTCATTTTAAAGTACAGGTTTTCGTATAAAAAAATCCTAAAACCCATCATTTTTCTACACTTTTCACCCTAACAAAATTTTAATTAATGTCAACTCTGCTAAAAAAACAAATTAGCCTATTCAGTCTGACAATGATAGCTATTGGCTCCAGCATCGGTTCTGGAATTTTTCGTACGCCATCAGAAATTGCAAGATACTTGCCAAGCGAAGGTCTAATGCTTTTAGTTTGGATTTTCGGTGGAATCATCGCTATCTGTGGAGCACTGACTTTTGCCAAAATTGCTGAAAATTTCTCAAGAGTTGGTGGCTTTTATGTGTATCTGAAAGAGGCATACGGTGAACTACCTGCTTTTCTATATGGTTGGTCTATGTTGATAGTTATTAATACTGGGTCATTGGCTGCATTAAGTTTAGTGTTTACTTCATACTTAAAAGTTTTCATCCCAATTTCTGAAAGTATGGAACTTGTCATTGCTATCGTATCAATTGCATTGCTAACATTAATGAATATTTTAGGAGTAAAGTTTGGAAGTCTTTTTGCAAGTATTTTTACTTCAGCCAAATTATTGGGTATTATTTCTGTGATTTTTATTGGAATCATATTTGGTACGAATCCTGACGTTAATTTTATAAATACAAATTTTGAGCAAAATGCGAATAATCTATCATTAATTTCAGCATTTGGTCTTGCTCTGATTGGGGTTAGTTTTTCTTATGGAGGCTACCAACATGCAACTTTTATTGCTGCCGAAGTAAAAGATGCGAGTAAAATTGTACCAAAAGCAATGATTTTGGGTATTATCGCCGTATGTGCAGCTTATCTTTTTATAAATTTTGCTTATCTGAAACTTATACCTATTACCCAAATGGCAAATTCTGGAAGTGTTGCATCTGATGCAATTAGTACTGTCTGGATTTTAGGAGGTAAGTTTATTTCATTTCTAATCATTTTATCAGTGTTGGGTACTATCGGAATATATATACTCACAGCTCCTCGCATTTATTTTGCCATGGCTGATGATGGCTTATTTTTTAAGAAATTTGCTGAGATTCATCCAAAATATCATACGCCATTTTGGGCTATTATCATTCAATCGGTCTGGACAATCTTACTACTTGTTTTTTGGAAAACCTTCTCCAACTTAATTACTTATGTAGTTTTTGTGGATACTGCTTTTTTCTTACTTACAGCTGCAACTTATTTTACTCTCATTAAAAATAGAACTTTATTTGGTAAACTAACAGCCGTTGTATTTATTGCTATGTGTAGTTTTATTGTACTAAACACTCTAATCGAAAAGCCAGAACAAGCCATTGCTGGTATTGCTTTCTTAGCTATTGGTTCGGTTGTTTTTCTCTATTTTAAGAAAAAAAATATTAAATAAACTATTCTTTTGAACTTATTACTCAATTATATCAGACTTCCCCTTTATAATTTATATAATCATAAATACCTTATAATAAGACTTTTAAATCCAATTGTTGTATAAAATGAATCAATCATTTATCCTAAATCAGTTAGCCGAAGACCGAGAAAATTATTTTCATGCCGTTGCTCCGCCAATTATTCAAACCAGCAATTTTGCTTATCCAACGGTTGATGAGTTTAAGTTTGCTATCGAAAATGAAAAAGATGAGCATATTTATACCCGTGGGAATAACCCGACGGTGAATATGTTATGTCAGAAAATGGCAGCCCTCGAAGGAAGTGAAGATTGTTTAATGGTTGGAAGTGGAGCTGCAGCTATAAGTAATGCTGTAATTTCGCAGGTTAATGCTGGCGAGCATATTGTTAGTGTAAAAAATCCATATACTTGGGCTAACCACCTGATGACTAAGATTTTACCAAGATTTAATGTACAAACTACATTTGTTGATGGTACTGAAATAGAAAACTTTATAAAGGCTTGTAAGCCAGAGACTAAGCTAATTTATTTGGAATCGCCTAATTCTTGGACTTTTGAATTACAAGATTTAGCTCAGATTGCCACATTTGCCAAAAGTCGAGGTATTACTACTATTATAGATAATAGTTATTGCACAGCATTATGCCAACGACCGATAGATTTCGGTATTGATTTAGTGATTTATTCAGCAACAAAGTACTATAATGGGCACAGTGATGTAGTAGCTGGGGCAATTTGTGGCTCGAAGGAAAAGATTACGCAAATATTTCATAATGAATTTATGACTTTTGGTAATATTTTGGCTCCGCAAAATGCTTGGTTAATGCTACGCAGTTTACGTACTTTGCCGATTAGGCTAAAGCAATCCTCTGAAACTACCTTAAAAGTATTAGATTATTTAAGGAATTCTGATAAAATTGAGCGTATTTGGTACCCATTTAGTGAAGAAAACCCACAAATAGAACTTGCCAAACGACAAATGAAAATGCCAATGGGAATGTTTACGGTTGCCTTAAAGAATAGAAATGTAACAACAATAAAGAAATTTTGTGAATCTTTACAAAATTTTCTCATTGCGGTTTCTTGGGGAGGACACGAATCTCTACTAATGCCGAAATGTGCATTTGTAGAAGCTAATGACCCACAAGTAAATATGCTCCGATTCTACATCGGATTAGAAGAAGCCAGCACAATTTTAGAAGATTTAGACAAAAACTTAGCAATATTATAGCTAAGTAGCCATAAATCTAATTAAAAATTAAGCATAACCATTAATGGATACATATTTTTAATATGTACTGTTGTAATTAAGACACAAAAATAAATCTTAATACCATGAATAAACATTACGAGGACGAGATTGTAAGCTTACCAAGTAACCTTTTGGAGCATACAAATCTTTTTCTTCGTTCATGCGGGTCATTAAAAGACCACCGATGGCAAGTGAGGCAATTGTGAGTAATAACATAGTTTTGCACGTTTTATAGTGTAATATTTGCTATTTACTTTGTTAAAAACAATGCCAATTAAAAATCAAGTGTTGATTGTCAGATTTTTTTATCGTAAAACCCGAAAAAATACGCTTGACAATCAGAAAAATAATTTAAAATATTTTCTTAAAGACAAGATTTTAATAGAATCTTTCAATAAAAACTATTTAAAATACATTCTAATAGTAGTAAACATTACGAGGGCGTGATTGTAAATTTACTAAGTAGCCTTTTGGAGCGTAAAGTTCTTCAGTTTCACGAACTTTAGTCATCATGATTCCGCCGATTGCGAGTGCTAATGCTGCTAATAACATGGCTTTATGGGATTTATTAGGATTAAAGGGAAATAATTTATCCAAAAGTAGGTATTAAATATTTATTTGTCAAGTATTTTCAGAAAATTTTGAAAATTATATAACTTTTGAATTCATAATTTTATTGAACGGTATTTTTGTATATAGTTTAGGAGAAAAATATCTTGTTTTTGAGTTATTAACTTTTGATATTTTACATTGTTTTGGTGTTAGTAGGTATAAAAATTTGTACTTTTGTCGAAAAAAAATCTGTGAAACTTGTATTAGTACCCACGCCAATTGGTAATTTAGAAGATATTACTTTACGAGCAATCAATGTTTTAAAATCAGCTGATTTGATTTTAGCAGAAGATACCCGTAATACTGGTTTCTTATTGAAACACCTCGAAATCTCGAAACCGCTTCAGAGCCATCATGCATTTAATGAGCATCAAACACTCAATAAAGTGATTGATAGAATTAAAAAAGGTGATAAAATTGTATTAGTATCTGATGCAGGTACACCAGCAATCTCTGACCCAGGGTTTTTATTAGTTCGTGAGTGCCTACGCAATGAGATTGAAGTAGAGTGCTTACCTGGCCCGACGGCTTTTGTTCCTGCCTTAGTGAATTCTGGGTTACCCTGTGATAGATTCACTTTTGAGGGCTTTTTACCAGTAAAAAAGGGGCGTCAGACCCGTATGAAAGCCTTGGCTGAAGAAGAAAGAACAATGATTTTCTACGAATCTCCTTTTAGGCTTGTAAAAACATTGGAACAATTTACTGAATATTTTGGTCCAGAGCGTCAAGCCTGTGTGTCGAGAGAAATCACTAAAATGTTTGAAGAAAATGTACGTGGTACATTGACTGAAATCATTGCAAGCTTTGCTAATCGTACTGTAAAAGGAGAAATTGTCATAGTTGTAGCAGGAAAAGAGTAGCCTATTATAACCTATAATTGAGTAATTTGTATGTTTGAAACTATTAAAAATCTTACTTTAGAGCAGTTAGTAATCATTACAACTACGCCACTTTATACAATTTTAATCGTTGGCGAAATTCTTTTGAGCAATTATCAGCATCGCCATTATTATACATTCAAGGACACCCTCACGAATCTTTATCTAATGATTCTGAATGGTGGATTGGATTTAATTTCAAGAGGTGTTACCTGGGGGGGTTTGGCATGGGTATTTCAATTCCATTTTGTTGAGATTCAGAACCCAATTTTATATTGGTTGTTACTTTTTGTTGCCGAAGATTTTGTGTATTATTTGCTGCACGTAGTTGACCATTACACTCGTTTTTTCTGGGCTTCGCATGTTACACATCATTCGTCAGAGCAGTTTAATCTTACCGTTGGTTTTAGGTCTTCTGTGTTTCAGCCACTTTATCGCTTTATCTATTTTATTCCTTTATCGTTGCTTGGATTCAAGGTTGCTGATATGGCTGTGATGTATTCCATTACCCAGATTTATGGTATTTTAGTACATACAAGTTATATTCCAAAACTTCACAAAATGCCCTATAAGCTCTTAGAATACGTATTTGTAACCCCATCACAGCACCGAGTACATCATGCTTCTAATATCGAGTATTTAGATAAAAATATGGGTATGTGTTTGTCAATCTGGGATAGAATGTTTGGTACTTTTCAAGAAGAAATAGAAGATTTACCAATTAGGTATGGCCTCACGTATCCACTCGAAAATAGAGGCCCTGCCAATATCGTTTTTCATGCTTGGGTAGATTTGTGGAATGACCTCAAAAAGCCTTCAAATTTCATTACTAAAATTAAGCTGCTTTTTATGCCACCAGGCTGGTCGCCTGATGGTAGTACAAAAACCAGTAAAGAATTACGAGAAGAATTGGCTAAGCAAAAGGCTTAATCGCCACCACCGCCACCGCCACAACCTGAACAACTGCTGTCTCCACCACAGCCACTCTCAGCCCCGTCTGAATCGTATGAAGCAACACAAGAAGAACAACCGCTATTTCCAGAGCTATTATTTGATTTGTTTGTAGAATTCTTTGAGGCAGAGTAAAGGATAAGTCCAAATATGATTAGGAGGATTATTGTTTGTAATGTGATTTTGGTGGGGCTTGCTTGCAGAATGATGAAAGGAAGGCAAGAAAAGAATAGTGTTTGAGAGAGAAATTTTAGAGTTGATTTTGGTATGACCCAGTTTCTGTGAAGGTTTATTCGTTGAAATTGAATTTCTGAAAAACGCTTTTGTGAATGATGCCAAATGTCGTCTGGGGGAAAGATACCAAATTTTTCTTTGTAGAGGCTCTCAGAGGTTTCGTAGTAGTTTTTAAACTTTTCCCTTTCGCTATCTCCGCCTTTGGTTGGATTGTGGTGAATTTGTTGGTTAAGTGTATGCTGGCATAAATCTATCCAGTAAGATTTGGTGAAGGTGAGATGCTTGGTCAACGGGGTCGGAGGGAGTCACGCCTGAATCGGAAATGCAACAGAGAAAAATAAACTTTTTGTACTCGTCAATTACTCTGTGGGTGTAGGTCTTGCTCCATCCATTTTCTCTTGCGAGTCGTTCGGAGAATTTGAAATTGGCAGAATTATCGTCTAATTCAAAGGCTTGAATTTTCTCAAATAATTCCATTTCTTTGTCTGTCATAGGCTGTGTTGTTTGATTTCTATGAAAATTTACGAAGTTTTTCTGAAATCTCAAACGATTAAACCGTAATTTTGAACCGTAATCGTGTAATTTAATATTCTCTTAATAATGACTTTATTACAGAACAAAGTAGCCTTAGTCACAGGTGCTTCACGTGGTATCGGACGTGAAATTGCTAAGAAATTTGCCGAACAAGGAGCAAACGTTGCTTTCACATATTTATCAAGCATTGAAAAAGGGCAAGCTCTTGAAGCTGAGTTGGCTGCTTATGGAATCAAAGCTAAAGGCTATCGCTCAGATGCTTCTGATTTTGCCGCTGCTGAGCAATTAGTAACAGATGTTGTGGCTGACTTCGGTACGCTTGATATATTAGTAAATAATGCGGGTATTACTCGTGATACACTCTTAATGCGAATGTCTGAGGAGCAATGGGACGAAGTATTAAGGGTAAATCTAAAGTCGGTTTTTAACTTGACTAAGGCTGTTACAAAGCCAATGATGAGAGCCAAAAGCGGTTCGATTATCAATATGACATCGGTAGTTGGTTTAATGGGTAATGCTGGTCAAGCTAATTATTCGGCATCAAAAGCAGGTATTTTGGGCTTTACAAAATCAGTAGCTAAAGAACTGGGTTCAAGAAATATTCGCTCAAATGCTATTGCTCCAGGTTTTATCGAGACTGAAATGACAGGCGAATTGAATGAAAAAGCATTAGAAGATTGGTTAAAAAATATTCCACTTAAACGTGCAGGACAAGGCGAAGATGTGGCCAATGCGTGCGTTTTCTTGGCTTCTGATATGTCGAAATATATTACAGGACAAACCCTCCAAGTAGATGGTGGAATGTTAATGTAATAAAGAAGAGACGAAAAGCTCATATTAAGTGTCGTCAGGTAGAAGTTTTCTTCTCCTTGACGACATTTTTTTGTATCTTGGCAGAATATTTGAACAGCTATTCGTGTTATAACGGAGTGCGTTATTTGATATTTTATTGAATACCTGAGCACCTAATAGACCATCGACCTTTTATATTAATGAAATCAGAATTTATTTTTCAATCTTCACCTTGGTTTATTTTACTATGCTTGCTGGCTGGTGGGATTTACGCTTTTATACTTTATCAAAACAAAAAAACTTTTAATCTACTACAAAATAGAGTTTTGGCCATTGTTCGTGCAATTTTGGTGAGTTTATTAGCTTTTTTGTTAATAAATCCGCTTTTACGCAATAATAAATCTACGATAGAAAAGCCAACCGTAGTATTGGCTATTGATAATTCATCGTCAATGACGCATGGTGGACAAGCCAAATTGGAAGCATTAAAGAAAAATCTACAACAACTAAAAGAGACTATCGAAGCAAAAGGAGCGAGTGTTGAAATTCAAAGCCTTAATGAAGAGACTGATAATCAGAATATTAGTGATATTAAGTTCACAAAAAAGAGGTCAGATTTATCACAAATGTTGGCAAATATCAAGTCGAGTTATGAAGGGAGAAACCTCACCGATGTTATTTTGGTATCTGATGGAATTGTAAATGAAGGTATTTCACCAACTTACGGAAAATATAATTTCAATATTCATGCGGTAGGGTTGGGCGACACAACTCAGAAACGAGATGTGAAACTTAATGCTATATACGCCAATAGAATTGCGTATTTGAGTAATAAATTCCCAATCCAAGCGGAGGTTTCGAGCTACGGTTTTCAAGGAAAATCAACCACAGTTTTATTAAAACAAGCAGGAAATGTTATTGATAAACAAGTAATTAGCTTTGATAAGCAAGATGATTTGAAACAAGTAACCTTCTATGTAACCGCCCAACAAAAAGGAATGCAACGTTATACCGTAGAGGTTGCTCCATTAAATGCAGAGTTTTCGACTAAAAATAACGCAAAAGACGCTTATATTGATATAGTTGATGGTAAGGAAAAAGTTTTGCTTGTAGCACTTGCTCCACATCCCGATGTAAAGGCATTAAAAAGTATCATCGAAAAGAATGATTTATATGAATTAACCATCAAAATTGTTCAGAGTGATGATTTGAATCAAATCGGTTCACAACCATTCGATGTTTTGATTTTGCATCAGTTACCAGATATATACGGAATGGGCGGAAATGTAGTTAGTCGCTTACTGGCACAAGGTAAGCCAACATTGTTTGTATTGGGTAATCAGACAAACATTAATACTTTTAATGGAATGCAGCAAACACTTGCGATTGCTGCCCAAGCAGGAAAAGCCGACAAGGTGACGGCAAAGTTTAATAATAACTTCAATTTATTTAATCTTGACGGCGATAAACTAAATCTTTTAGAACGACTTCCACCTATTTTAGCACCTTTTGGTGATTATAAACCGACAGCTGGAAGTGAGATTATCCTTTATCAAAGAGTAGGTTCGCTCACAACTCCTAAACCCTTACTCATTGCCAATACAACTTCAGCTCGTAAATCGGCCGTTTTGGCGGGTGAAGGGCTTTGGTTATGGCGTCTCGAAGAGTTTTCACTGACGGATAAACAAGAAATCATTGATGAAGTATTAATGAAAACGCTCCAACTGATTTCAGTCAAAGACGATAAACGTAAATTAAGGGTGTACCCAATATCACCAGATTTTTCGATAGACGAAAAAGTTATCTTTGAAAATGAGGCCTACAATGATATTTATGAGCGAATTTACAATCAAGACATAAAATTAGATGTTACCGATGAAAAAGGGAAAGTAAGAAACTTTAGCTACACCACAACGAAAGATAATAGCCGATTTGAGATAACAGGTTTACCTGAAGGTGTGTATCGCTATAAGGCTTCTACGCAAGTTTTAGGCAAAGGTGAAGTGGTAGATGGGCAGTTTATTGTAAGAAATACTGATTTAGAGAATCTCAATACGACCGCCGATTTTAACATGTTGCGTACGTTGGCAACTCAGAATAATGGCAAGTTTTTCGTGGCGAATCAACTTGAAAAATTAAAAGACTTTTTATCTGCAAACAAAGCTCCTGATAAAGTGACAAGCGTTGAAGAGATGAATGAGTTTATTAATATGAAGTGGGTTTTCTTTGTTTTAGTATTGCTCGCTACTGTTGAATGGGGCTTGAGGAAATACCTTGGAAGTTATTAAAATACCAATAACTAAATTTTACAATCAAATTCGCTATATAATTCAAAAAGAATTGTATAGCGAATTTTTTATGTCTGTTTTTACAAATTCATTATTTATCTTCTAAACTGCTTTATTTTCAGCTAATTTTGCATAATACTTTATAATTAACAAAATAAAAGACTAACCAACTAATGAATATTGGAGATAAGGTAAGACTCATCCATTCAAAAGAAGAGGGCATTGTAACTCGTTTTTTGAAGAATGATGTAGTAGAGGTAGAGATTGAAGAAGGCTTCAAATTGCCCGTATTACGAAAAGAACTGGCGGTTGTTTCAAAGGCTGAAGACAAAGCTTTTAAACCGCAAGCACGCGTACAAGAGACCATTGCTCCCCAAAGGACTGTATCTGAAAGAAGCAGCTCGCATGTAAAAGCCGACAAAGGTATTTACTTAGCATTCTTGCCAATCAATGATAAATTAGTATCACTACACATTATCAATAATAGCGATTGGGATTTGCCTTATTCGCTTACTTGTGGCTCAGAAAAAACACATCGTGGTTTATTAGGTGGCTTTCTTACGGCTCGTAGTTTTCAAAAATACCCCATTGATTTAGACTTAAAAGATTTTGATGATTGGGGAAACCTATCTTTTCAAGCATTCTACTATAATTTTGGTTATTTCAATGAGCGACCAACGTTCGTGAAAAGAATGCGTTTGCGTGCAAATACTTTCTTTAGTCATAAAAAAACAGCCCCGATTCTGGCCAAAGATTGTTTTTTATTTCAGTTAGATGCAGAAGATTTACCATTGGTAATTAATCCTGCTGAATTGAAAGAGAAAATGATGCAGTCAAAAATGGAAGAAATTCCGCTCAAAACCGTTGAAAAGCCAGCTGCGACTATTGATTTACACATCGAACAATTGACTTCTAATTTTATGAGTATGAACAATGCTCAGATGCTTGACCTACAATTACGCACGTTTGAAACTAAATTCGAAAATGCCATTGCAACTGGTATGGACGAAATCGTTTTTATTCATGGCGTAGGTAACGGGGTTTTGAAACAAGAAATCCAGAAGAAACTGGCTGGTCATAAAAATGTAGCTTGGTTTCAAGATGCTCAAAAAGAAAAATTTGGTTATGGTGCCACACGCATTAAAATAAAGTAATGTCTTTTGAAGTTATTAGTCAAACTAAAAATAATCTATTATTAAATCAATCAATGAAAAGTAATTTAGCGAGCCTGAAGTTTATTTCTATTGCCTTTTTTACTACATTTTTATTCTCATTTTATGCCATAGGGCAGAAGTCAAACCCCGAAGCCCCCGTCGAAAATTATTTACAAGATACCGTACTCGTGCAGAAGATTCCTTCAAATATTAGTATTCCGTTCGATATTGCCATGAGCGATATCGAGAAACAAATCAATACAACCGTGGCGGGTCTAATCTATGAAGATAATAGTTATACCGATGATAATAATGACAATTTCAAATGTAAGGTTTGGAAAAAATCAAATATCCTAATCACAGCAGCTACCAACGATGTTTTCGATTTTACCGTACCAATTAAAGTTTGGGCCGAAAAAGGCATCGGAGCATTCGGAATTATGAAATATATTCCTTTAGAGTTTGAGATGAATCTGAAATTTTCAACTCGATTTACCATCAAACCTGACTGGTCGGTGCAAACCTTTACCACGCCCAATGGCTACGAATGGATAACAAAACCTAAGGTAAATGTAGGCTTTGATGTCCCGCTCGATTTTATTGTTGGTAAAATCATTGATAATAACCACACAAAATTTGCAAAATCGCTTGATGATGCAGTAGCCAAAAATATGACCATTAAGCCCTATGTAATTCAGGCTTGGAACGCCGCCATGCAGCCATATTTAGTATCAGAAGAATACCACACGTGGGTCAAAATCACACCTTTGGAGATTTCAATGGTGCCACTTAAAACTGTTGGTCGGAACATTAAATCTGTCATAGGAATTAAGGCATATACCGAAACACTTACTGGCGACCGCCCTTTTGTTCCTTTTTCAGTAAGCACGGTACCAAATTTGAAAATCGTGACGGGTATTCCAAACGATTTTCAAGTGGGTCTAATGAGCGATGTTTTATTTACTGAAGCAGCAGCTCAGGCTAAAAAAATGTTTGTTGGTCAAACCTATGACTTTCAAGAAGGAAAATATAAAATCGAAATCACCGATATTGATATTTATGGGAGCAGCGAGTTTTTAGTTATCAAAGCTGACATCAAAGGGAGTTTAAAGGGTGTGGTCTATATCAAAGGTATTCCTGTATATGACCCTGTAAAGAAAAAAATTGTATTATCGAATTCGCAATTTGATATAAAAACTAAAAATATCTTAGCCAAGGCAGCCGCTTGGTTATTGGAGGGTAAGTTAGTAAAAATGATTGAAGATGAATATGGGATGCCAGTAGATGAATTAATTACCTACGCAAAGCAGAATATCGAAACCGCCATGAATACCGAATTCAAAAAAGGGGTAAAGCTGAGCGGTAAGATAGATACCGTACAACCTGATAAGGTGTATCTAACCCCAACAAGTATTGTAGCTCTCGTAATGGCAAAAGGCAAAGTAGAGGTAAAAGTAGAAGGGTTGTAAACAATTATAAGCTAATATTCAGAGTTATTCATAAAACCTGTAAGGTCTTCGAGGCCTTACAGGTTTTTTTTCTACCTTTGCATCAGAAAAAATAAGCTATCTTATCGCAGTTTCAAAAATTTGAAGCTGAGGAAAGTCCGAACAGCATAGAGCATCATGCTACCTAACGGGTAGGGAGTAATCGGGCGACTGATTATTTACAGCCAGTGCAACAGAAAATAAACTACGGTAGTAATGCGGAAAAGGTGAAAAGGTAGGGTAAGAGCCTACCGCTCGGTTGGTGACAAACGAGGCACGGTAAACCTCATGAGCTGAAAGACCAAATAAACCGACGTACCAGTGAACAGTTATCAGTAAACAGGAGTATAAAGTTTTTGAAAGAAAACATTATAATTTACTGACAAACTGATAACTGTTCACTGCAAAGGGCTGCTCGTCTGAGTCGGAGGGTAGGTTGATAGAGGCAAGTAGTGATACTTGTTCGAGATAAATGATAAGAATTTCGAGCAATCGAAATACAGAATTCGGCTTATAGGCTTATTTTTTCTTTTATAAAACTTCAATTTCGGATAGAAAAATCCTCAAAATCCATATTTTTCTGTAAACCATTCAATAAAATTTCTTCTAAATATTTGATTTTCAATGCAATAGTGATACCTTTGCAGTCCAAATAAAACGGGGACGAGTTCCCCAACTTTAAATCAAAAAAAGAAATGGCAGTTAAAATTAGATTAGCAAGAAGAGGACGCAAGCAAGCACCAGTTTATGACATCGTAGTAGCTGATTCACGCTCACCTCGTGATGGTAAATTCATCGAGAAATTAGGTCAATACAATCCACAATCAACTCCAGCAGGAATTTCATTGAAAGATGATAGAGCTGTGTATTGGTTAATGGTTGGAGCTGAGCCAACCGACACTACAAGAAAAATCTTGTCAGTAAGAGGTGTTATGTTGAAAAAACACTTACAAGTAGGTGTTGCAAAAGGTGCTATCACGCAAGAAGTTGCTGATGCTCGTTTTGAGGCTTGGTCTAAAGAAAAAGACGCAAAAAGAGAAGTTAAAATTGCTAAATTAGCCGAAGGTAAAGATGCAGCTAAGAAAGCAGCATTTGAAGCAGAGAAGAAAAAACGTGCTGATATGGAAGCCGCTCAACAAAAAGCAATAGCTGAAGCAGAAGCTGAGGTTGCTGCTCAAGAAGCAGAGGCTACAGAAGAAGCTCCAGTAGCTGAAACTACTGAGGAAACATCTGCAGAAGCATAATTCTAACAATTTGCAGTTATTTATAAAAAATCCTCGCCCAAAAGCGGGGATTTTTGTTTAAAACCTAATTTGCTCGATATGACAAAAGATGATTGTTATTTAGTGGGTAAACTTACCAAAACTCACGGCCTTAAAGGAGAAATGGCTATTTGGTTAGACGTTGATTACCCCGAAGAATATGAAGAATTAGAATCTATATTGGTTGAAATGAAAGGCGAGTTGATTCCTTACTTTGTTGAGGAAATACAGATAAGAGCCAATAAGTCAATCATTAAATTTGAAGATATAGATACTATTGAAGCCGCTCAAAAGCTAATCAATTGTGATTTGTATCTTCCAAATGATAATTTGGAAGAACTCGACGACGACCAATTTTATTACCACGAAATCATCGGTTTTACTATTGTTGATGATACACAAGGTAAGCTTGGTACAGTTACGGCTGTTTATACTGCCGAAGCACAAGACCTGGTTGCTATGAACTATCAAAATAAAGAAGTGCTTATTCCTGTAAGTGATGAAATCGTGAAGATGATTGACAGAGAGAAAAAAGAACTTTATACTGATTTGCCAGCGGGTCTAATCGAAGTCTATTTGGATGAAGATGGAACTCCCGACGATGCAGATGAGGAAGAATAAGAAGTTTTGAAAAGATGGAAATAGAAAAAAATATTACTGAAGAAATACAAAATACTGGACTCAGAATTGATATTATTTCGTGTGTACCACGTCTGTTAGATAGTTTCTTCGACCACTCAATTCTGAAGCGAGCCAAAGATGCGGGTCATGCCGAAGTCGTGATTCATGACCTCCGTGACTACTCTATTCAAAAGCAAAAACAAATTGATGATTACGCTTTTGGTGGAGGAGCTGGAATGGTGCTCGGAATCGAGACTATCGCTCGGTGTATTCGTAGTTTGCAAAGTATCAGAATATATGACGATATAATTTACATGACTCCCGATGGTGAACGCTTTCAGCAAAAGATGGCTAATCGACTTTCGATGAGTAAAAACCTCATGATTCTGTGCGGACATTATAAAGGTATTGATGAGCGTGTAAGAGAGCATTTTATTACGAAAGAAATCTCAATAGGGGACTACGTTTTATCGGGTGGCGAGCTGCCCGCAGCCGTCGTCAGTGATGCTCTCATTCGCCTAATTCCTGGTGTGTTGAATGATGAAACATCGGCTCTTACCGATTCTTTCCAAGATAATCTTTTGGCTCCGCCAGTCTATACTCGCCCAGCCGAATTTGAGGGATGGAAAGTACCAGAAGTATTACTCTCTGGCCACGAGAAAAAAATTAATGATTGGCGAATGGAACAATCTATTAAAAGAACACAGGAACGCCGCCCAGATTTATTACAGTAATAGTAAAGCCTTGACTTATCAATAATGTCAAGGCTTTCTATTTAATGTGATTTTGCTCTTCTTGCTAAGTCTTCTATTAAGAGTGAAGTTCTGTAATCTACACCGCTTTTAGTTAAGTGGTATGGCGTATTAAATATCAATGAGTCGGGCATCATATACCTTTTTGCCGACCCTATAATCGTTAGTTTTGAATGATTTAACTCGTTCTCTACTTTCTTGATTTGATTGATTGAGTTTTTAAAGCTTGATGCTTGGTAGCAAGGAAAAGAGACAAGAAGTACTGCCCCTTTTTTACTTATTTCTTCATTGTATTTCTCAAAATATTTAATGACTTCATAGTTGAAATCGCCACTGATAGTAGGAAAAGGCGTAACTTTTTCTGGTTTCTTGTTCCAGTGAGTATATGTATCTCCATATTTATTGAATGAGTTAACCGAATACACTTCACTTTCTTGAATATTTTTGTATTCAGAAAGCCTGTATTTACTTAAAGCGTATTTGGGTAAAAAACTAAAAATATTGGATAATTGATGAATGTCAAGATATTGTATGTTTGAAAATTCTACATCAAAGATAGTTCTCATTAATTCTTCCGAACCTGCATCGAGGTCTCTATAATAGTGTCCATATTCTGGAATCAAGATAACTATATCACCTTTCTTAATGTCTTCTACACTATTATCAATCATATACTTTATCCCAATTAAGGCGTGAATCCCAGTATTGATAGGGTTCAAACCTAAGGTAGAATAAATAGTTTGGCTATTTAGCCCAAAGCAGGTATTTGACCCACCAATAAAAATGATACGGGGAGGTAATGTGGTTTTTAGCAGAGCTTTTTTATTAATACTTGCCATTAATAGAGATTTTGAAGCACGAGGGGTTGTTGGTAGTAATAAGCCACATATAATAATAACTGGTATCGGAAGTAAGAAAAAAAAAGTCTTAAGTAAAAATTTTCTCATAGTGAACCTTAAAATTGGAAATAAATAAATTGCTGTTCTTTCCCAGTTGATAAAAGTAGTGTAATACATATAGCTGCCATGATAGCATAGTAAAAGGTATATCTTACTGAGGGCCTGAATTTAAGAGTAATCCTTTCAATGGCGTAATGGTCTTCTCTACCAGCCCATTCAATTAGCATAAATGCCACTATTAGAATGAGAACAATGAAAAATTGTCTTGTATTATCAAACTTTGGTGCATGAAATAAAGAGATGGAAAATATATCTGCAATATAATTTAGTGCATGAGAAATGTTTTCGGCTCTAAAAAATATCCAAGCGAAAACAGTTAAGGTAAAAGTTAATAGTATATGTGCCAATTCCTTAATCGTTGGTATTGACCTCCCTTTGGCTTCAATATCAATATTAGTACGGTTAGTTTGTAGCAGAACTGATGGCAGTATAAAAAAAGCATTTAAAGCGCCCCAAGTTATGAAAGTCCAATTTGCTCCGTGCCAAAAGCCACTCACAATAAATATTATAAATGTATTTCTGATACGCATCCAATTTCCTCCCTTACTTCCACCTAACGGAAAATATAGATAATCCTTAAACCAAGAAGAAAGTGAAATATGCCAACGTCTCCAAAATTCTGCAATATCTCTTGAAAAGTAAGGATATGAGAAGTTTCTGAGTAAGTTTATTCCAAATAATCGAGCTGTCCCTAAAGCGATATCAGAGTATCCCGAGAAATCCCCGTAGATTTGAAATATAAAGAATATTGCACCCAGCATGAGTGTGCTGCCATTCATAGAATTAGAATAATTAAATGCTTGATTAGCGAATATTGCACATTGGTCTGCAATAACTATTTTCTTAAATAGGCCCCAAAGGATTTGTCTTAAACCGTCAACTGTTTTGAGATACTCAAATTTCCTTTCTTTTTTTATTTGTGGCAAAAGGTGAGTAGCTCTTTCAATAGGCCCCGCAACTAATAGTGGAAAAAAGCTTACAAACACAGCATAATCTACAAAATTCTTTTCGGCCGATATTCTTTGTTTATAGATATCTATCACATAAGAAAGCCCATGAAATGTGTAAAACGAAATACCCACAGGTAAAACGACCTTTATTATAAAGGGGCTTACTTGCCATCCTAAATAGGCCATCGAATTGGCGAAGGATACTGAGAAAAAATTGAAGTATTTAAAAATACCAAGAAAACTAAGATTGATAATTATACTTAGGCACAACCAGAATCTTCTTTGAGTTTGGTTTGTGGCGTACTGCATTTTTA
>JACCDW011566836.1_pt1 | contig 33582 bp, 33 predicted proteins | sample 7449781 | NCBI WGS metagenome assembly JACCDW01 (sample SAMN15323449, study PRJNA562643) | freshwater metagenome | isolation source: river surface water | place: USA:Blue River Watershed | collected 2017-08-18
AAAAACAGTACTTCTCGTTTCAACCCAGCGCGGTTGTTTCTTTTAAAGATATTCAAGATCCCTACAGTCCGAATTTAATGGTGCGCGAAATGCCACGTCAAGGTGGTAATAAACCAAGCACACCGGCATCGCCGACTCAATTGAAAAAAACGGCCAGTGCTACTTACACCATGCCTGCTCTAAAAACAGGATACAGCGCCTTTGGCAACGGCTGGGGCGTGAGCACACCTAATGATAACGACATGGCAGTGAATGACTCTGCTGTTTTTATATCGGTTATCAATACGAACATGCTCATTCGTAATTCTAGTACCAATCAAAACGTAAGTAAAACACTTGCAGGCTTTACCAACCCTGTCAACAACTTCCACCGCGAATTTGATCCAAAGGTGATTTATGATCCAGAGAACGATCGCTTTGCCTTGGTAACACTGGTGGGCGCAGAGGACAGTACCAGTAAAATTGTCATCGGATTTACAAAAACCAACGACCCTTTTGGTCAGTGGAATTTATACGTGCTTCCGGGCAACCCGCTTAATAATCACTTATGGTCCGATTACCCCATGATCGCCATGACTAAAAAAGAACTTTTTCTCTCTATCAACCTACTTTATAATGATAGTTCGTGGCAAACGGGCTTTGTTGAGACCATTGTTTGGCAAATGCGCAAGGACAGTGGTTACGCTGGAAAACCTCTTGGCTCTATTCTTCACTCCAATATTAAATTCAACGGCAAGGCGATTCGCAATTTATGTCCTGTAAAAGGCGGAAGTGCTTTCTATGGTCCCAATATGTACTTTCTTTCGAACCGCAATTTGGCCGCTTCCAACGATTCTGTTTTCTTGGTGAATATCACCGACACCATTGGCGCTCCCGGGTTAACGGTTACTGCCAAAGTAATGAAAAGCCCTACGCCTTATATCTTTCCACCCGATGGTCGTCAAAGCAGTGCTACACAGTCGCTAGCCACTAACGATTGTAGAAATTTGGGGGCGTTTTATGAAAACGGTTTAATTCAATACGTTCACAACACCAAGAATCCAGCCAACAATCTTTGCAGCATTTACTACGGAGTCATTTCAAACCCACAAGGCACACCGTCGGTTACTGGGTACATCCTCAACAACGATAGTATGGATTTTGCCTATCCAAACATTTCCTATTCTGGGGTGGGTCCACTCGACAATTCGGCAGTTATCAATTTTGACCACAGTTCGCCAAAAGTGTTTACGGGCATTTCTGCTATTCAAGCAGACGGGGCTGGGAATTTTTCACCTGTATTGCGAATTAAAAACGGGTTGAATTACGTTGATTTATTATTGAGCAATTTGGAGCGCTGGGGCGATTACAGTGGATCGCAGCGCCGTTACAACCGGCCCGGTGAGGTGTGGATGAGCGGTTATTATGCCTATGCTTACAGTGCTGGTTACCCAAAGGCCCATGGCGCTTGGGTGGCACAGGTGTTTACCAATGATAGCACGCATGTTGGACTGGCAAATACGACGATAGAAGAAAATAACGAAATGAAGGTGTATCCAAACCCAGCACCTAAACGCTTTTCGATTGAAATAAAACTCAATCAACCCGAATACCTCAACATTGAATTGTACGACATTCAAGGCCGACTGATTACACCTCTTTATCGCGATTTGGTTAAAGCGAGTGTATCTGATTTTTCTTTTAATACTGAAACACTAAGTTCTGGCGTTTATATACTAAAAGTGACCGGTAGCGGTCGCACACAAATGCAACACAGAATCGTAATTGAATAAACCATGAACCGCCTCTTCGCCATAATCGCCCTCCTCCTTTTTCCATTGATTTCATTGGCCACTCACAACCGTGCCGGTGAAATTTCCTACAAAAGGATTGCCCCTTTTTCAAAGGTGGTTGGTGGTGTTACGGTGCAAGTTTACACCTACTCCATCACTATTACCAAGTACACTAATGATGGGGAAGGCATTGCCGATCGCTGTCTTGATACTGTTTCGTTCGGTGATGGTGAGAAAGGGATTGCTCCGCGTATTAACGGAAGTCCCCTTGGTGGCTGCAAATGCGGCACCCTCGGCACTGTGGCTATAGGATGCGGTTCTATTATCATCAACCAAACTACGAGTATCGAACCGTACCGGGTAAAATTAAATACTTACACCATAACGCACACGTATCCGGGTCCGGGTAGTTATGTGATTCGGTCATTAGACCCTAACCGAAACGACAAGGTGCAAAACATTCCCAATTCGCTCTATGTGCCCTTTTATATTGAATCGTTGTTGATCATTAATGGGTTTACTGGCACCAATAGCTCGCCTGTGTTTACCTTTCCTCCTGTGGATAAGGCGTGCGTAAATGCTTGTTTTATGCACAACCCTGGGGCATACGACCCTGATCTTAAAGACAGCTTAAGTTATGAAATAACCACCTCCCGAGGGGCCAATGGCGATGCTGCTACTGGTTATACTTTTCCTTACCCCGGACCCAATGGCTCGTTTGGCATCAACGCCTCAACGGGCTTGCTGAGTTGGTGTACGCCTCAAACACAGGGCCAGTATAACATTGCCTTTATTGTAAAAGAATGGCGCAAAAACACGTCCGACAACTACGAGTTAATTGGATACGTTTTACGCGACATGCAAGTGATTGTTGAAGCTTGTCCTAATAATACCCATCCGGTGATTGTTGTTCCGAAGGACACCTGCGTAGAAGCGGGAACAGTGGTGCAAAAAAACGTGGTGGTTAAAGACGCTGAAGGTGGATTGGTAACACTTGAAGGCGGAGGTGGTCCATTCAACACGGCCGTGCCCCTCGCCTCTTTGTCTCCCTTGTCTGCCGTATTACCAACTAACGGCAACTTTACGTCTAAGTTCGAATGGCCAACCAGCTGCAACCATGTGAGAAGCATTCCTTTTCAAGCGACATTTAAAGCCAGTGATAAGGGTAGTCCGGTAAATCAAGTAGCGTTCGCTAGCTTCAACATCAAAGTTGTTGCGCCGGCGATTAAAAGCATTACCGCTACACCACAAGGATCGAACATTAAAATTAGTTGGGCTGGAGCTACTTGTAATCCTACCAACAACCCTGTAGTGGCTTACAAAGTGTATCGCAAAAACGATTGTGCTACTTACAGCCCATCACCGTGCCAAACATCGCTACCAGAGGCGTATGGCTTTACGCTAGTTGCAGAAACCTCCGCTACTATTAACGACTATGTCGACACTAACAATGGTGAAGGTTTAGTTGTTGGTCAAAATTATTCCTACATCGTTTTGGCTGTTTATAAAGATGGGGCTGTTACCTACAGTGGCGCTCAATATTGCACGAAATTGAGAAGGAACGTCCCCGTTCTTCTTAACGTTGATGTTCTCAGCACGTCGGCTACCGGCAGCGTGGCGTTACGTTGGATTAGACCGATACTGGACAAAGAAAATCTTGACACCACCCAGTATATTAACCCTTATAAACTGGAAGTGATGTACTGGCGAGGCAACAGCGCACAAGTTGTTAGCACCTATACGGCTCAAAGTATTTTAAGTTTGCCGTTAACCTATACGCATTCATCCATTAATACATCCGACACTGTTCATGTGTACACCTTACGATTAAGTTCGGGTAATGATTACATTGGTGACTCACAAAAGGCAACCTCCGTGTTTTTATCTCCTACGGCAGGCGATAGAAAAATTATCTTGAATTGGGCATCGAAAACGCCTTGGAACAATTATAAATACACCGTTTATAGAAAAGACCCAGGCAGCGCCACTTACACCGCAGTGGCCACAACCAGTCTTACTAATTATACCGATCAAACGAACATCGCTAATCGATTTACTTACTGTTACTACATCGAAAGTGAGGGCAAGTATTCCGACACGTCCATTATTCATCCATTGCTGAACCGTTCGCAAGAGGCGTGTGCAAAAGCGGTGGACTTAATTCCGCCTTGCGCACCAACAATTACCATTTCAGCCGATTGTGAAACAGGTTTTGTAAAAATAGAGTGGAACAATGTGCGATTAGCGTGTAACGATTCCACCCGCTCCGACGATGTTGTAGCCTATGATTTGTATTTCAAATCAACCCTTGGGGTTGAATACAACAAACTAGCGAGCTACACCAATACCATGGAGTTGAAATTTGTTCCCGATGCTAATCCGCTTATTGCCGGTTGTTATAAAATTGTAGCCATCGATTCTTCTGGAAACAAAAGCGAACAAGTCACCGATTACTGCATCGATAATTGTCCAGAATTTGAACTGCCTAATATATTTACGCCTAACGACGACAACGTTAACGAGACCTTTAAAGCGATAAAGGTGCGGCAGATTCAATCCATCGACCTCATCATTTATGACCGTTGGGGCAATGCCATTTACAGAACGAAGGACCCGTACTTTCAATGGGATGGTATAAGCCGAATTAGTAATCTTCCTGTTAGTTCCGGCGCCTTCTTCTATATTTGTGACGTCTACGAGCCTCGATTAAAGGGCATCGTGAAACGAACTATTAAAGGCTACTTTCATGTAGCCCGCTAACTATGAAATTACACAAACACTTAGTGCAGGCCACTGCTGTAGCACTAAAGGAAATCTTCACCGAAGAAAAGTATGCCGATAGAGTGCTTGAGCGCACCTTTAAGCAAAACCCGAAATGGGGTAGCCGCGATCGGCGATTAGTCGCTGAAAGTGTGTACGACATTGTCCGTTACTACCGCCTCTACAGCGAATTGGCTCAATCTAAAAACAACTATTGGTTCATGATGGCGGTTTGGTTGGTGCTGCACGACTATGAACTACCGGCATGGCAAGAATTTGTGGATGTGCACCCTGAGGCGATAAAAAAACACAAAGCAAAACTCGCAGCAGTTGCGCCTATCGCTCAATCGTATCCTGATTGGTTGTGGGAGTATGGGGTTAACGAATTGGGTGAATCCGTGTGGCAACAAGAAGCAACGGCTATGAATGAGCAGGCCCGCGTGTTTTTACGCGTCAATACTTTAAAAGCCACGCCCGAAAAAGTTATTGAAGCATTGGATAAAGATTACGTGAAGGCCTTGCCCGTTGAAGCGATTCCCGATGCGCTCGTTTTACAAAACCGGGCCAATATATTTAAATCGAAACCCTTTTCTGAAGGTTGGATAGAAGTGCAGGACGCCGGCTCCCAATTAATTGGTTTGTTCCTCGATCCAAAGGCAGGCGACGTGGTAGTCGACGCTTGTGCGGGCGCTGGAGGGAAATCATTGCAATTGGCAGCCCTCATGCGAAATAAGGGGCGTATCATTAGTATGGACGTGGAGCAATGGAAGTTGGATGAATTAAAAAAACGGGCTAAACGCGCCGGCGTGCATCAAATCACCACCCGCTTAATCACGCCCGAAACCGTTTCATCGATGAAAAATAGCGCCGATCGGGTATTACTCGATGTGCCTTGCAGCGGAAGTGGCGTGCTTCGACGGAACCCAGACGCCAAATGGAAATTGAGTCCAGCTGCCCTCCAACGAACTAAAAACACTCAGAATCAAATACTTAACGAATATTCTGAGATGGTTAAGCCCGGAGGAACCCTTGTTTACAGCACCTGTAGCATCTTTCCTTCGGAGAATGAAAACCAGGTAAAATCCTTTCTGGACGGCCATCCAGAATTTAAATTACTGAAAGAGAGCAAGTTGCTGCCTTCTAACGGGTTTGACGGCTTTTATATGGCTCTACTAGTTAAAAGCGGATTTTAAAATTTTGTTTTAGAGCCGATATTTATATTTTTGTGGCAAATTTAAAATTCTAGAAGAATGTCTGACATTGCAAGCAAAGTGAAATCCATCATCGTAGACAAATTGGGCGTTGATGAAAAAGAAGTAACTCCAACAGCCAGCTTCACCAATGACCTTGGAGCTGATTCTTTGGATACTGTAGAGTTGATTATGGAATTCGAAAAGGAATTCAACATTGCAATTCCTGACGAACAGGCTGAAAAAATCGGTACTGTTGGTGACGCCATTGCCTACATCGAAGCAAACGCTAAAAACTAATTTCTTTTACTTATGCAACTGAAACGTGTTGTGGTTACCGGACTCGGTGCTATTACTCCATTGGGTAATTCAGTCTCTGATTATTGGCAGAATCTCCTTAATGGTGTGAGTGGTGCTGCACCCATTACCCGCTTTGACGCGTCTAAGTTCAAAACACGCTTCGCGTGTGAAGTAAAAGGTTTTAATCCTGAAGATTACTTCGAAAAGAAAGAAGCCCGCAAACTGGATGCCTTCTCGTGGTACGGTATTGCCGCTAGCGAGCAGGCATTCAGGGATAGCGGACTCGACACTGGTAACGTTGATTTAAATGAAGTGGGTGTTATCTGGGGTAGCGGTATTGGCGGCCTCGATACATTTCAAAATGAAACGTTCGCCTTTGCAAAAGGTGACGGTACGCCTCGTTTTAATCCGTTCTTTATTCCAAAAATGATTGCTGACATCTGTAGTGGGCACATATCCATGCGTTTTGGATTACGTGGTCCCAACTTTACTACTGTGTCGGCGTGTGCCTCTTCTACTAACGCATTAATAGATGCGTTCAACTACATTCGTCTTGGTAAAGCTGTGGCTATCATCTCTGGTGGTAGTGAAGCGGCAATCAACGAAAGTGGCATGGGTGGTTTCAACGCCTGCCAAGCCATGAGCACACGCAATGAATTTCCTGATAAAGCCTCGCGCCCTTATGACAAAGAACGCGACGGATTTGTTCTAGGTGAAGGTGGCGGCGCTATTGTTCTCGAAGAACTTGAGCACGCACTCGCCAGAGGCGCAAAAATTTACGCTGAAATTATTGGTGGCGGCATGAGTGCTGATGCCCACCACATCACTGCTCCACACCCCGAAGGTCTCGGCGCAACATTAGTGATGAACCGCGCACTTCGTGATGCTGGCATTACTGCCGATGCAGTTGATTACATCAACACCCACGGAACAAGCACACCTCTTGGTGATGTGGCTGAACTAAAGGCGATTCAAAATGTTTTTGGAGAGCATGCCTACAAGCTTAACATTAGCTCAACCAAGAGTATGACCGGTCACCTACTTGGTGCTGCCGGCGCAATTGAAGGTATTGCTACCATTCTTGCTGTTAAGAATGATGCCGTTCCTCCAACAATTAACCACGAAAATCCAGATCCTGAAATTGATCCGGCCCTCAACCTCACGCTTAACAAAATGCAAAATCGCACCGTGAATGTGGCCATCAGCAACACGTTTGGTTTCGGCGGACACAATGCCGCTGTGGTTATTAAGAAGTATAATCCCTAACCATTGGCCATAAAAAAATTATTATCGCTGCTTTCCCTGTCGGGTCAGGGTGATAACGATTTAAAAGATTGGATAAAGGACCTAACGGGACATTCTCCAAAAAACATCGCACTTTACCACCAAGCTTTTTCTCACAGCAGTGCCTCCGTTAAAAAAAGTGGCACCACGATTAGCAACGAACGGCTCGAATTTTTAGGTGATGCCATCCTAGGTGCGATTGTGGCAGATTACTTGTTTTCAATTTTTCCTTATAAGGACGAAGGTTTCTTAACGCAACTGCGCAGTAAAATCGTTAACGGACAACACTTACGCGAACTGGCTATTAAATTTGGATTCGATGCGTTTTTGAAAGCCACATTGAATCGGGATGAAAAAACAAAATCGAGCGCCTATGGCGATGCCTTCGAAGCCTTTATTGGTGCGTATTATCTCGACTTGGGTTACCAACGCACCAAGAAGTTCGTTATCTCGCGGGTAATTAAAATTCATGTTGATCTCGACAATCTTGTTAATACAAACGATGATTATAAAAGTCAACTTCAAATTTATTGCCAACGCAATAAAGCAGTGCTTGAATACCGGGTTCTGAATGAAGAAAAAGTGGGCAACAATAAATTCTTTACTATTCAAGTGTGTATTAACAACACCCCGTATGTGACCTTCGAAAGTCACAGCAAACGCATGGCTGAACAAAAGGCAGCGCAACTTACGTTAGAACAATTGCTTTCCACCAATGGCTAAGCACATCCTCAATAACACTTTTGAATCGTATGATTTTAGCGTTATTGGAATAGCCACCCGCATGAACCTTTATGAGACGTTGGCGCATGTTAATCTCGCTCTCAATATTGAATTGGCCTATACAGTAAACTTGCCCTTTCCTCTGAGTGAAGGGCATGAATTTCAGTTCGCCATTTTTGAATACGAAAGCTCGAGCATGGAAATGGAATTTCAATTTATCTCTAATACAAGCAACTTACTCCCTGCCAGTAAAATTCAATCTACCGGCGATGGCCTTTTCTCTGGCATGGCTGTTGATGAAACCGCGCGATTAATAAAGGAATTACCTAGCGTTGACTTCTTTCTTTGCATGAAGGGAAAAGCACACGAACACCGTGCACTTAGCGCAGCAGCTATTATTGATGGGATAAACGGCATCACTAACGCTGAAATTATCGACATACAATCCTTACCTTCTAGACAAAATTTATTGCTCTAACAGCTTTTTGCATCTTTGTACCATGGATTCGCTATCATCACATATTAAAAACCTTCGTGAAGATTTTATGAAGGGCTCTTTAAATGAATCAGAAATGCCAGCGTCACCTGCGGCCTTTTTTGCCTTCTGGATGAATCAAGCGATAGCTGCTGAAACTCCCGAGGTGCAAGCAATGACGCTTTGTACGGCGACACTTAATGGCAAACCTTCTACACGCATCGTTTATCTGCGCGAGTTTGAAGAAAATCGGTTTACTTTTTATACCAACTACCAATCAAAAAAAGGTCAGCAACTAACGGAAAATCCATTTGCTGCGCTTTCGTTTTTTTGGCCGGGACTAGAACGCCAAATTCTTATTGAAGGCCAGGTTGTGGTGGCTCCGGTCGAACAAAGTGATTCTTATTTCAACAGCCGCCCGGTGAGCTCACAAATTGGCGCCTGGGCAAGTAACCAAAGTGAACACATTGCTTCTCGTGAAGCGCTGGAAGAAAAAGTGGCGCAGTTAACCAATCAATATAAAAACGGACCCGTGCCGCGTCCAAGTCACTGGGGAGGATACACCCTCATCGCTGATCGATTCGAGTTCTGGCAAGGCCGCAAAAGCCGCCTACACGATAGAATTGAATACCGCTTAGAAAATACGGCGTGGATAAAATCACGCCTCTCGCCTTGATACTTATCTGCGTAAGAATTTAAGTGAACACACCTCCCTCTTAGTCCTGTTCTTCTTCCTTCAACAACTTCTGATGGCCTTAGGAGCGGGAAATCGACTACTCGTTTTATAAGAAGTGGCGGCGTTCTTGTGTTTTTAAATAGCCTGCTGCTGCCTTATTTACAACGACTAAACGACACGTACTACGGATGTGTTACTGTTTCGTAAACAAGCGAAAAATGCCACCTCCTGCTCAAAAGCAACTCGATTCGTGTGAAATAAAAGTCATAGATTTATGGAATCAAAGTGGATGCAAGTAACTATGACCAAGCAAGAAAAAATTCAACAGTTTAATCCAAACAACATCGGACAGGTAAACGATGGCATGTTCGGACTACCTTTTACTTTAGAAGAATCGGATACAGTACTTATCCCTGTTCCATGGGAAGTAACTGTCAGTTATGGTGGGGGCACCGCAAATGGTCCCGCTGCAATATTAGAAGCGAGTTACCAAGTCGACCTTTACGACCCAATTGTTAAGGATGCTTGGAAAAAAGGCATCGCACTGGATGAGATTCCTGCTGAAATGGCTGCTAAAAGCGACTCCCTGCGCACCTTAGCTGAAAAATGCATCGAAGCGCAAGCGAATGGCACCGATCCGTCTGCACTAAAAAACGACATCGCCCTTATACATACTGGTTGTAATTGGATGATCGATCAGGTTTACAACAAATGCCTTTTCTTCCTCAAACAAAATAAACACGTTGGTCTCATTGGCGGTGATCATTCTACTCCATTAGGAATGATTAAGGCGCTTTCTGAAATTCACAATGAATTTGCAATTCTTCAAATTGATGCGCACGCAGATTTACGGGATGCTTATGAAGGATTCGAGTTTTCACACGCCTCCATCATGTTCAACGCCTTGAAAGAAAAGGCGGTCTCTAAATTGGTGCAAGTGGGTATTCGCGACTATTGTGAAGAAGAATTGGATTTGATTACGAATAGTCAGGGACGGGTCGTTACCTTTTTCGATCGCGATATTAAACGTGCTGAATTCAATGGCGATAGTTGGGACCGTATTTGTAACCGCATCATGGCTACTCTTCCTCAACATATTTATTTGAGTTTTGATATTGATGGGCTCGATCCCAAATTATGTCCCAATACCGGAACGCCTGTAGCGGGCGGGTTTGAGACAGAACAAGTGCTTTACTTACTTGAAAAAATTGTTCTAAGTGGCCGCACGATTATTGCCTTCGATTTAAATGAAGTTGGTGTAGGCGAAACCGATTGGGATGCGAATGTGGCTGCTCGTCTGCTATATCGTATCGCCAATCTTGCTGCTTATAGCCAAACTAAGAAATGAAATTAATTCGGTTGGTATTCCTGCTCTTGTCAATGTCTGCTTTCGCTGATACTATTACCCCGGGTCAATACCTGGCCACCATGAAGCTTGCTGCTGATGTGGACTTGCCGTTTCATTTAACTGTGAAACAGCAAAATGGGCGTCTCGTGTTAACCCTCATTAACGCTGAAGAACGTGTGGTAATCGACGATGTGCAAAGTGTTAACGACACCATCGTTGCTAAGATGCCGGAGTTTGATACGGAATTACATTTCACAGCAAAAGGCTCGCACTTGGTTGGCAACTGGATTAATCATTACCGCACCACGGATAATGTCATTCCATTTACGGCTGATCTTAACAAGGACGGTTTGTTTAACTCTCCTGCGTCGCCAACCTTTAATTACGAAGGTCAATGGGAAGTTTATTTTGGTGATGGTGACGCCAAAACCCCTGCCATTGGTGTATTTAGGAAGGGAAAAAATGCCAACGACGTTTATGGTACTTTTTTAACCGAAACGGGTGATTACCGTTTCCTAGAAGGCAACGTGTCTGGTAATACCCTGCAATTAGCTTGTTTTGACGGCAACCATGCTTATTTATTCCGCGCCGATTTGCAACCAGATGGATCGCTTGTTGGAACGTTTCGAAGTGGTAAACATTATCAAGAGCGGTGGACCGCTAAACGCAACCCTACATTCAAACTGCGTGATCCTGAAACGATTTCGTTCGTTAAAAAAGGGGCTGAAGTGGCCTTTACTTTTAAAAACATGAAGGGCGAAACGGTTTCGTTGAGTGATGACCGCTACCGAAACAAGCCGGTTATTATTCAGTTGATGGGAAGTTGGTGCCCCAATTGTTTAGACGAATCACGTTACTTCAGTTCGTTATACAAGCAGTACCAAGCCAAGGGCCTTGAAATAATTGCGATCTGTTTTGAGAAGAGTGAGGATTTTGAAAAAAGCAAGGCGCAGGTAAGTAGAATGGCAACACGCACGGGTATGACCTACGAGGTATTATTATCTGGCAAAACCGGCAAAAATGCAGCAGCGCTGGCCTTACCTTGGCTAAGTGAAGTAGCGGCGTTTCCCACCACTATCTTTTTAAATCGAGCACACCAAGCTGTGAAAGTACATACGGGCTTTAATGGTCCCGCAACCGGCGATATCTACACGCTCTATACCCAACAGACAGAAAAGTTCATCGAGCAATTAATACGCGAATAAATGTTTACAGGCATTATAGAATCGAAAGCAGTGTTAAGAAACTGCATTGAAGAAGGTACAAACAAACATTTTTGGTTTGACTGTGCATTGACTACTGAACTTAAAATTGATCAAAGTGTGGCACACAATGGGGTGTGCTTAACGGTGGTTGCCATAAAGGGAAGCCTTTATCAAGTAACCGCCATCCATGAAACCTTGCAACGCACTGCCCTTAACGATTTAAAAATAAACGACGAAGTCAACATCGAGCGGTGCATGGTGGCAGGGGGAAGATTGGATGGCCATATTGTACAAGGTCATGTTGACACAACTGCTCAATGTATTGAAATACATGATTTGAACGGAAGCACTGAATTTGTTTTTCAGTACCAGCAAGAGCCAACTTACATCACCGTTGAAAAAGGAAGCATCACCGTTAATGGGGTCAGTCTAACTGTTGTTCGTTCAGAACCGGGAGTGTTTTCGGTTCATATTATTCCTTTTACACTCGAACACACTGGTTTTGGCAAATTGAAAAAAGGCGACCGTGTAAATTTAGAATTCGATGTTATTGGAAAATACGTAGCTCGAATGATGCAAGGGTATCACAACTAAAGAAAAGTTGTGCTAAAGGAGCATGAGAACGAATCGCCTGCTTCTAGCCAAATAATCCCATCCTTTGCTTCAAATTGGCCATTGTGATTTTCATGATCTGCAATGCCATACCACGGCTCAAGACATAAAAATTCCTTTTGACCTGGTTTTGTCCAAATTCCAAAATACGGCCAGTCTTTTGCTCGCATGGTAATGCGGCGATTGCTTTTTGATGAGGCTAATGTTATCGTGTTAATCTGAGCGTCTTCAAACACCAACGCATCCTTGGCAAACAGTTCGGCTGATAATTTTAATTTTTTTGCCGTGAGATTCAATGGCTCTTTGTTCGTGGTGCGTAACCCGTTATTTAATTGTGTTACTTGGTAACTGTCTTTTTCAAACAACAAGTAATAATCTTCAAACGTTTCGTGTGGCTCGATAGGACAACGAAATCCCGGGTGAGCGCCTATACTAAAAGGCAATGGTTGTCGACCGGGATTATTAATGGTGTATACCGTTTCGAGTTCGTTTCTTTTTAAGCAATGAGCAATTTCTAATTCAAAGGGGAAGGGAAATTTTTTGCGTGTCTCCTCATTGTCCATTAACAGCAACAAACAATGATCGGGCTCTGCGCCTAGTACTGAAAATTTTAAGTCCCTTGCAAACCCATGCTGCGACAAGTTGTAGGAACTACCCTTGTAGGTCATCCGATCTTCTTTCAACCGCCCTACAATTGGAAACAGTACCGGCGTGTGTCGTTTCCACGATTCGCCCGCCTGCCAGATAAACTCGGTGCCACTCGGTGTTTTTACCGATGTAATCTCTGCACCAATTCTTGCAACTTCTACCGTTAATTTATCAGACAATAACGTTATCATCAGAGAAACATAATGCCCTCGATTTTAAGAGCGGCTTTGTAGATCGTAATAATTTCATCAACCCCCATTACCACTTGTTTAGCCGTAATGCTAACATATCGTCCATTACTACTCTCTTTGTGATGAATATCGGTGTCGCCCTCAAACAGGTTTTCAACCAAGGCTATTTTTTTTAGTTCACTGGGTACAATAAATTTATACATGTACACCGTAGGAAACGTTAAGGTCTCGTGTAATTTCTGCCTGAATCGCTCAATCTCTTCGTCTGTCATCTGCTGGCAAAGTAATATTTATAAATCAATACCAATCCAAAACCCATCAAAAGAATTCCCGTAATAACGTTAATCTTATGCATGATGTTATGGGTTAAACTGCGTTTAAGTTTATCTGCGAGTGATACCTTGGCAAACTCTATCATTAATACCACCAACAAGACCGAGCCAAAATAAATAATCAGTTTGCGGTTGGAGAAAGAGAATTCTTGACTCGTATTCGTTACATAGGTTAACCACAAGAGCCATACACTGGGGTTGACTGTGTTTAGTAACAGCCCCTTGAGTAACATGGATTTTAGTGAGGGCGCTGAAATTTCAATCATGGCATCAGTAGAGGCAACTGGCTTTCTGAGGTAAAGCGATCCAAAGACAATCAGTATCACCCCTGCTAGAACTCCCATAAACTTTAATGTTTTAGGGTCGTCCATAAAACTCGTAGAGCCAATTGATACTAACTTGATCATCAGCATGCACAACAAAAAGTCGCTTAACACCACGCCAATAGCCAACCACGAGCCTACGCGGTAACCGTATTTGATGCCAATATTAATGAGGGCAAAAAAAGCGGGACCAAATGAAAAGGTCAGCAACAGTACAAGTAATATAGTTTGGGAGATTAGGGCAAATATCACTGGTGGGGTTTTATCGATTTAATAAATGCATTCCAATCATTCAAATGTTTGCCTTTTATCACGCGTGGAAATTTACTTTGTCCCCCCAATTTATTTTTACTCGCAAGAAAATCAATAAACGCTTGGTTGGGTAATATTTCAACAACCACTTCTTTTAATGCGTGTTGTCTTTCTACTGCGTAATCATCATTGAGTAATTTCAAACAATCGTCGAGTTTTTGACGCACTACTGTGGGGTCAACGTGTTTATCAGTGCCAATGTACCAATGGTGAGAGAATAGTCCTTCAAAAGGTTCGCCAGCAACACAAAACTCATTGATGGTAATGGCCAGTTCTTCTCCCACTTTTTTCACGGCCTGATTCATATTGTCTACACTTAAATGCTCGCCACACAAGCTCAAGAAATGTTTTGTTCGACCGGTAATAATTATTTCACTTCGGTTAGAATCAGTAAAACGAACCGTATCCCCAATCAAGTAACGCCATGCGCCAGCACAATTAGAAATTACTACAGCGTATTCTGTCTGCTCGTCTACTTCTGCTATGGTTAGAGCTTGTGCCTCTGGTTTAATATTGCCGTCGGCATCAAAATTTGATTCATTAAATGGAACAAATTCAAACAACATTTTATTGTCTGTAATTAGCTTCATTTGTTGCTGCTCGCTTGGTCGTTCTTGATACGCTAAGAAGCCTTCAGAGGCCATGTAGGTATCTAAAAACGTTAGCGGTCGGCTACAGAGCGCGTTAATGCTGTTTTTGTAGGGATGGATCGCAACGCCGCCGTGCACGTATATGGCGAGATTCGGCCACACATCGTGAATGGTTTTTACTTGGTAATGTTTGATGATTCTTTCAAACAAAATCTGAATCCAAGCTGGTACACCGCAGATAAACCCTACGTCCCAGTTTTTTGCATTGTCAACAATCTCCTGAAGTTTGCTTTCCCAGTCCTTGAGTGTTCTGATTTCAGGACCCGGGAGTGAAAAGTTTTGGAACCATCGTGGTTGTGTTCCAGTTGTGATGCCGCTTAAATCACCACTAAAGTAAGTCCCGTTGTAATTCAAATTGGTACTGCCCCCTACAAACAAAATCTCCGTTTCATATTGTTCCTTACTCAGGTTGAAATGACGCGTCGATAAAATTTGCTTCATGGTTCCCTTGTGAATCGACTTAATCATGTCCTTCGTAACGGGAATGTGTTTGCTGGATGATTCTGACGTTCCAGAGCTCAATGCAAAATATTTTATTTTCCCTGGCCAACACACATCCCTCTCCCCCTTAAGCGTTCTGTACCACCAAGCATCAAAGAGGCTTTGGTAATCAAAAATAGGCACTCGCTTTTGAAACGCTTTAATAGGGTCTTCCAACAATAGCAATTCACTAAAGCTGTAATGCATTCCAAATGCAGTGTACTCTGCTTTTGAGAGCAATCGCTTCAGTTGTTTCACCTGCTGGCGATAGGCACTCCGGCTAGCAGGGATACGTGATCGAATATCGATCGCTCCCTTTATTATTGAACCAAGTATAGGCACGCTTGTTGCTTATTTAATATACCTGAAATCGTGATTGTTTTTGATTGCTTTTAACGCGTGATAAATTAATTGAATCACCCGCTCCACATCTTGCTTGTGAACGGTTTCAACCGTTGTGTGCATGTACCTTAACGGGAGTGAAATTAAGGCCGAAGCAATGCCATCGGTTGAATAAGCAAAGGCATCGGTATCGGTTCCCGTTGAGCGCGATGCTGCCATGCGCTGAATATCAATCTTGTTTTTCTTGGCAGCTTCAATAATCAATTTCAACAAATTGTTTTGTACTGCAGGCGCATAACTTACAACTGGGCCCTTACCACAAGCAATATCACCGCTGGTGATTTTGTTCATCATGGGTGATTGTGTATCGTGACACACATCGGTGACTATGGCGACATTGGGATTTATTTTTCGCGCAATCATGGTGGCACCGTTGAGTCCCACTTCTTCTTGAACCGAATTAACAATGTATAAGCCAAACGGCAACTTGTCTTTGTTTAGTTTTAGCAAGCGGGCTACCTCAGCAATCATAAAACCACCAATGCGGTTGTCTAACGCGCGTCCCACATAGTACCGGTTGTTTAATTCGATCAATTCATCTGGATAGGTAATAACGCAACCCACATGAATGCCCATCTCTTCTACTTCTTTGTCTGATTTGGCGCCGACATCAATGAAAATATTTTTGAGGGAAGGGGATTCTTCCTTAGCCGCATCACGCACGTGAATGGCTGGCCAGCCGAATACACCCGTCACTATTCCTTTTTCGGTGTGAATATTCACCCGCTTGGATGGGGCGATTTGGTGGTCGGACCCGCCGTTTCTGCGAACGTAGATAAAGCCGTCCTTAGTAATGTAGTGCACAAACCAACTAATTTCGTCAGCATGCGCTTCAATTACCACCTTGTAAGGCGCAGATGGATTAATCACACCAACCGCTGTGCCATACGTATCAACAAAGTAATCGTCTATGTAGGGCTTCAGGTAATCGAGCCAAATTTGCTGGCCTGGACTTTCGAAGCCGGTAGGCGACGCATTATTGAGGTATTGGTATAAAAATTTGATGGAGGCCGGGGTTAAAATCGACCGTTCTTTTTCCTTGTCTTTTCCCATAATTTATAGATGCAACTTTAAATTAACGCAAAAAAAACGAGAACGGGAAATGATTCAAAGCACCCCTATTTCTTCTTGGATTCGTTCTTCTTCCACGTTTTGTAAACATCCTGTTGATCAGGCCGATAGGCTGGTAAACGGCGCAAAGGTTCACACGGTTTTAGTGTGGCTCGGCAATCAGCTGGAAGTTGCTGGTACAACTTCGTTCCCGCCGTTTTCCATTCTAACATCTCGTCGCTCACGTCCTTTACTGCTTTAGCAGGATTTCCTACCACTACTTTTCTATTTTCGATAACGGTGTTTGCAGGCACAAATGCCAAGGCGCCAATAATGCACCCGTCGCCTACTACCACATCGTCCATAATAACCGCATTCATTCCCACCAAGCAATTTTTGCCGATGGTAGCCCCATGAATGATGGCACCGTGACCAATGTGAGCGCCCTCCTTGAGCGTTACCGTGGTGCCTGGAAACATGTGCACCGTGCAGTTTTCCTGCACATTACAGCCGTCTTCAATAATTATTTGTCCCCAATCACCACGTATGGCAGCACCGGGACCCACATACACATCCCTTCCGATGATTACGTTACCCGTTACGGTAGCATTGGGGTGAATAAATGCCGAGCGGTCTATAACCGGACGGTAGCCATTGAATTCAAAAACATTTGCCATAAATTCAAAGGTACAATATCGAGGAAGAGAAGAGAAACTTTTTATCCCAGCCCCCAACCGTCCATAATTCTGTTAAAACTACATTTTATAGCAATCTTTTGCCACGTATTGTAGTAATTTTGAACAAACAAAAGTTGATTATGAAAACAGCGATTCAAAGTTCAAGGCCTTCAACCTTACAGGAGTGGAAATTATTCCAAATCATGTTGAACAGTAAATTGAATGGCAAGCCGGCGAACGACCGTCCCTTAATTCACAACAATTGCAGTCAAGATGTTTTGCTTTTTCATCTCCATAAACAATTAATGCAGGCCTAGGCCTGCATTAATTTATATTTTTTATAGGGGTGGGGATTACATGACGATTTCGTCCATTTCCTTGTTGTAAAACTTGTATTCCATTATACCCTGACTTGGAATTCCTTGAACCTTCACCCATTGTTTGTGTTCAAAGTACCATTTCCACTGCATGCTTCTGAACAGCCCTTTTTGTTTGATATAGGCTTCGAGATAAGGGTGGACACTGAGCGTTACGTTTTTTTGATTCTGTTCTTGTAAGATAAACTTCAGTGTGTTTTCAATTTGGTCGACCAAGAGAATGCTCGGTTGTACCTTGCCGGTACCGCCGCAGCTAGGGCAGGTTTCGAGGACTTCCACATTCACTTCAGGTCTTAACCGTTGGCGGGTTAATTGAATGAGTCCGAATTTTGACGGCGGCAAAATATTGTGTTTTGCGCGGTCGCTCTTCATCTCTTCCTTCAGTTTATCGAAAAGAAGTTTTCGGTTTTCAGGATTGTGCATGTCGATAAAATCGACCACAATAATGCCTCCCATATCACGCAGACGCAATTGGCGTGCGACCTCAACAGCCGCCTCAAGATTCACATCGAGCGCGTTTTGTTCTTGCGTGTTTTCACTCTTAGCCCGGTTGCCACTGTTCACATCAAACACGTGCAACGCCTCTGTGTGTTCAACCACAAGGTAGGCGCCACTTTTCATGTGAACCGTTTTTCCAAACAAACCCTTTATTTGTTTTTCAACGCTAAAGGCATCGAAAATAGGGAGCTTGCCGGTGTAGTGCTTAAGAATGTCTGATTTCTCAGGTGCAATGTTTTTAATGTAGGCCTTCAAATCTTCATACACCTCTTTGTCATTCACATGAATGGCATTAAAGCTGGAGTTAAGAAAATCGCGAAGGATCGCGTTGGTGCGATCTACTTCACCCAGTACCTTCATTGGCGGTTCAGAAACCTTGAGCGCTTGGTAGCACTCGTCCCAACGACGCACCAAATCATTTAAATCGTTTTCAAGATCGGCTACCGGTTTGCCTTCAGCAACGGTGCGCACAATCACACCAAAATTCTTTGGTTTAATGTTTTGCATCAAATCCTTGAGGCGGTTTTTTTCCTCAAAGTTTCTGATTTTAGAAGAAACTGAAATCTTGTCCTGAAACGGAATAAGTACCAAGTACCTTCCCGCTAAACTAATTTCAGTTGTAATACGTGGCCCCTTCTGACTGATGGGTTCCTTTGCCACTTGCACTAACAAGTTCTGACCGGATTTAACCAGGTCGCTAATTTTACCTTCCTTACGGATTTCCGGATCGTTTTTGAAATACATTAGGTTGCTGACATTCTGCTTTCCGCTTTGTGTCTGTTCAACGTACTTCATTAACGACCGCGCATTGGGTCCTAGATCAAGATAATGCAAAAACGCATCTTTTTCATAACCAACATCAACGAATGCTGCGTTGAGTCCGGTCATGATCTTCTTGGCCTTACCCAGGTAAATATCGCCTACCGAATACCTGGAATTATTCTTTTCTCGGTGCAGCTCTACTAAACGCTTGTCGTGTAGTAAAGCAATAACAACTTCGTTAGGCGTGGAATTAATAATTAATTCTTGATTCACGCGCTTTGAATTTTAATAATCAATAGCCAACACGTGCTAGGCCTGAGCCCGCACGTGCGACAATAATTTAGGGGTAACGAACAACCTTAATAGATGTTCTCAATCTATGCTAGATTGTTACTTCTTTTTATGACGATTTTTACGAAGACGCTTTTTGCGTTTGTGGGTCGCCATCTTGTGTCTTTTTCTTTTCTTTCCGCTTGGCATAATGCTTTAGTTTTTAATGTTTTGTTTTAGTTGTTCAATATACTTGTTTACCTCTGCCCGAACCAACAAATCCGGCACACGGGATGAATACCGCTGTAGCATAACAATCGCTGAATCGTTAACGCCCGTTTGTACATAACAGTCGGCTAAATGAAGATACGCTTCAATATATAAACTGTCAGCTCTCAACACCTTCTTGAACCGCTGAATGGCTTTCTCCGTCTGTCCACTCTTCACAGAGAAAAAAGCAAATGTCAAATTCAAGTCCGTATTCAAACTATCATACCGCTCAACCCGTCGTAACAATTGAATGCCATCCATGGGTTGATTGGTTCCCTCCACCAGGCACCTGGCCTTGTAAATGTTTACCGCTGTACTGTCTGCTCCTAACTCGCCTGCTTTGTTCATGCAACGCATGGCAGATTGAAATAATTGTGGGACTTCCGACTGGTCTTGCGTAAACTGTACGGCATTGTAATACCGCTTGCCCGCTAGCAACCACTCTTCACCTAATTGCTTCTTCTTTGCTAATTGCTCTGTATAATAAGCGGCTACATCTGGTCTGCCTAAACGTAACCACGCTTCAGGTAAACTGTCGGCAGGCATCGCCTGTAAACTCTTTAACTGCTCTGGCTTCATGGCTTTCTCAACTGATCGAACCAATATGCCAATGTCAGCAACGTTGTCATCGGCTTTCTGGTCCGTTTCGGAAACCTTTGGCTGACGAGGTAAAAAAAATAAAAGAACGGTGAGTACGATTGCACCAGCTACTAATGCAGCCTTCGTGCCTTTAGTGCTTATTTGTTTAATCTTCAAAATTCTGAAGTGGTTCAGCAGACTTAACATTCTTCTTTACACGGTCAGAGAACGTCTTAGCAGCTTTAAATGCTGGGATGTAATGCGCTGGTATTACTACTGTTGTGTTCTTAGAAATGTTGCGGCCGATTTTCTCAGCACGACGCTTTACGACAAAGGTTCCAAATCCACGGAGATAAACGTTCTTTCCATCTACCATCGAATTACGAATGGTTTTCATGAAAGCCTCAACGGTAGCCTGAACCACCATCTTTTCTATTCCGGTTTTTTCGGATATTTCATTGACGATATCTGCCTTGGTCATTTTACAATCTGTTTAAAATCAGTTAATTGTATATTAAAACGGGCAGCAAAGATACATTATTAATTTGTTTCAGAGAAAATTTTTTTTGGGTGAGCCTCAAAGGCTATTTTTACATGATGGATGGTTGGTTCAAAAAACGCCTGATAGCTTGGTATCAGGGCAATTCAAGGGACTTACCCTGGCGCCAAACGCGCAATCCCTACTTTATCTGGCTGTCAGAAATCATCCTTCAACAAACGCAAGTTCAACAGGGTTTGCCTTATTATTTGCGTTTTATTGCCGCTTTTCCAACCGTCAACGATTTAGCAAATGCCCCCGAAGATGAGGTGCTTAAATTATGGCAAGGATTGGGTTACTACTCGCGTGCTCGCAATTTACACCAAGCTGCAAAAAGTGTTGTACGGGATAGAAAGGGTGTTTTTCCCTCCACTTTTACTGCACTGAAAGAATTAAAAGGGGTTGGCGACTATACAGCAGCTGCTATTGCGAGTATTGCTTTTGATGAGCCGGTGGCAGTGGTCGACGGTAATGTGTACCGGGTTCTGTCGCGTGTATTCGGAATTAAAACGCCTATCGATTCGCTGCAGGGAAAAAAAGAGTTCGCTCAACTGGCGCAAGATCTACTGGCAACTAAATCGCCGGGCACCTACAACCAAGCCCTCATGGAGTTTGGAGCGCTTTACTGCAAACCAACTCAACCGCCTTGTGGCTCCTGCCTATTTAATGATAAATGCTTGGCTTACGCCTCCCAGCTGGTGAACCAACTTCCTGTTAAAGCAAAAAAAACCAAGGTAAAATCACTGTACTTCAATTACCTGGTTATTGTAGATAAAAACAATAACACGCTTCTAAAAAAACGGGCAGCGGGCGCTATTTGGGAAGGTTTGTACGAGTTTGTTTTGCATGCCAGCGAAGACGCATTAACACGGGAATCTTCGCTTGAATGGCTGAAAAAACAAAACAAAGTGTTCACTCATTTTGATGTGATAAAAGAAAGCCCTCTCTATAAACACCAATTATCACACCGCACCATTTTTGCTCGGTTTATTGTGTTAAAACTGGCAAAAGCGATTCCCAAAAAACTCGATCCGGTGGGTATTGCCGACCTTCCTAATTACCCAATTGCGCGCCTAACTGAAAAGTTCTTACAAGAACACCCGTTGTAATGGCTGTCAAATCAATCACGCCATCGCATTGGACCTTGTTCCTGCCTCATCTAAAGCCGTCTTGAAAAAGAGTTAAAACAAATTGCTTGGGTCTGCATTTTCATTGGTTAAAGTTTCTATTTTTGATTTTGGCACGCTTTGTGCCTTTAACCTGTTAACCTTTTAATAGAATATGATTAAAAAACTTTTTGTGTTAGGCGGACTACTACTGACCTCCTACACGGTTTCTGCTCAGATATACACTGCTAAACAAGGCGGGACCATGATTTCCTTCTTTTCAGAAGCGCCTTTAGAGAACATTGAAGCAACCAATAAAAGCGGCTCCATCGTGCTTAATTCACGCACAGGCGAGTTTCAAATGAAAATTTCCATCATCAATTTCAAATTTAAGAGCGCCTTGATGGAAGAGCATTTCAATGAAAATTACATGGAAACTGAAAAGTTCCCACACAGCACGTTTAAAGGAAAATTCAACGAAGATGTTTCCAATTTGCCAGATGGCGATAATAAGGTGACAATCACCGGTAAACTTGAAATCCATGGGGTTATAAAGGATGTAACCATCGCAGGGGTGATTACCAAGAAAGGCGACCAGCTAACGCTGAAGTCTAAATTTAAAGTGTTATTGAGCGATTATAAAATTCAAGTGCCGTCGATGTATGTAAAAAACATCGCCGAAACGGTTGACATTACTTTCGAAACGGTTCTTGAACCGCACAAAAAGAAAGACTAATGCGCAAAATTTTATTCGTTATTTGTTGTGTTTTAACGAGAAGTGCCGGGGCACAGGACGATTTATTGAACGTACTCAATGAATCGGCACCGGCTACGCATCAAAAGGTTTTTGCAACGTTTAAGTCCACACGAATCGGCAATGCGTTAACTATTGAAACAGTCAAGAAAAAACACCTCGACTTTCGCATCAGTCACCGTTTTAGTAATGTTTACGACAACACGCGCCCTAATGCGCTGAACGAAGCGGCGCAGAATTTTTTTGGATTCGATGCTGCCAACGACATCCGGTTTAGCTTTGATTACGGTGTTACCGATAAACTAACAGTGGGTATTGGCCGAAGTCGCATGAACCGTGTGATTGATGGCAATTTCAAATGGAAGTTCCTTGAGCAAACGCAAGACTTTCACATGCCTGTTTCTGTAGCGCTCTTTGCATCTACTGGTTATACACACGATCACCTCAACAACCTGTACGGCAATGTTGTGATGGATTTTAAAAAATCGGAATTACACCGTTTCAACTATTTTTCCCAACTCATCATTGCCTGCAAGGCCACCCGTTGGCTTTCGGTAGAAGTGTTACCGGGTTATTTGTATAGAAATTATGTAATCGCTAAAACCAATCCTACTAACAATGCCGAAACCCCGAATGGTAGCTTTTCATTAGGCTTTGCGGGACGAATCAAACTCAGCAAACGCATGAGTGTAATTGGCGATTATTTTTATTTGTCAGGTCCCTACTTTAAAAACAATCCGCAAGCCCGCCACCCATTAGCCTTGGGTATGGAAATGGAAACAGGGGGGCACGTGTTTGCCTTCTTCTTTACCAATGCCTCGGGACTGATTGAGAACAATTATATGGTTGGTAATTCAGATAGTTGGAAGAACGGGCAAGTTAAATTTGGTTTCAGGGTTTCTCGTACCTTTAGCCTCTGATGCCAAATCAGCCGACATTCTCATTTTTCTCAACGCAACCAGGCCATCAGCCGGTACCGCTGCCGCGTCAAGATCCACGGGCGATTTGGCCCTCTTTGATCCTGCTAACGTCGCTTATTATTTTGGCCTTTGTGCGCGTTAACGCCATTCAACGCGTGAGTCAAATTTTACAAGCCGGTTTTAGCCGACAAGCGTCGATTAAAATTGAACGGCAAGAATCGAACCCGCTTTCCCTCATTCCAGCATTGCTGCTCTTGGTGTATGTTTTGAACCTCTCCTTCGTGATGTTCAGGGCCAACGCCTATTTTCATTTGGTTTTTAATGACTTACCCACGGGTATACAATACTTGGTATTTGCTGGCCTCATCGTTATTTTATTGGTACTGCGCTTTGCCGTGAACTTGTTCTTGGGCTTCGTTACCAACGAAATGCGCCTATTGAGCGAGTACACCGCTTCCGGCTTTATTTTGCTGCAAACATTCGGATTGGTCTTATTTCCAGTAGTGGTGTTGATGGAGTTTAGTCCCGCCGAACCCCTGTTCTTCCTCTACACCGCCATCGTGCTAGCGGGCGTTTCAGTGCTTATTCATTGGTTCAGGGGACTCCTCTCTGCCCTATCGGGGAGGGGTGTAGGAATGTTGCAGATTTTTTGTTACTTTTGCGCTCTGGAAATACTACCCATTTTAGTACTGGTTAAATTTATTATCGAAACTTTCTAACCCGCATTTTTTATTAATGGCAATCAAGCGCAATGCAGGGGGGACTACTAAGTCTGCCAAGGCCAAAACAGCGAAGGCTGTCGTGGCTAAAAAAGCTACTGCTAAGAAATCAGCAAAAGTTGTAGGCGTAAAACCCGTTAAAGCCGCTCCTGTGAAGAAAGCGGAAGCGCCTGTAAAAAAAATAGCCGCTAAAAAAACAGTAGCGAAAGTCGTTGCCACAAAAGAGGCGCCGAAAGAGGTAGTAAAAGCAGCACCTAAAGAAGTATCAAAAGCAGCACCAAAAGCTGAAGTAGCGGTTGAGACAAAGGCGGTGAAAACCGTGAAAAAAGTAGCGCCAGCACCTACTCCTAAAATTGAAGTCAGCAACCTGCCTAAATCGCGCGTTAAAGAATTATTGGTTAGCCAACCTAAACCGGTTGAGACTGAAAAGAATCCCTATTTCGAGTTAAGCAAGAAACACCACGTGCATGTTAACTTCCGCCAGTTTATCAAGGTGGAAGGCTTATCGGCACAAGAGTTTCGTTTGCAACGCATCGATATTTTAGAACACGGAGCGGTGATTCTTACCAGCAAACTGGCTGTGGATCATTATTTCAGAATGTGTAACGAAATGCGTGTTACCGTGCCTGAATCGATGAAGTATTTCTGCATCAACGAGCAAACGGCTTATTATTTACAGAAGTACATTCAATACCGTAAAAGAAAAATTTTCTTTGGACATGGCACCATTCGCGATTTAGTGGATGTGATCAAGAAGAACCGCACAGAAAAGTTCTTATTGCCAGTGAGCGATGTTCACAAAGAACAAATTGCCGAGTTTTTGGATGAAGTAAAAATCGTCTTCACCCGCGCGGTCTTGTATAAAACAGTAGCAGCCGACCTTTCCGACATCAAGTCATTAGCGCAATACGACGTTTTAGTGTTTTTTACCCCAATTGGCATCCGTTCCTTAAAAGCCAATTTCCCCAACTTTAAGCAAGGCGCTACACGCATTGCCGCGTTCGGACATGCCACAGCGCAAATGATTCAGTCGCTAGGTTACCGTTTGGATATTTTCGCACCAACACCTGAAAATCCAAGCATGACCAGTGCGCTTGATGCGTACATCAAGGACGCTAACAAAAAATAATCAAAGTAATTTCTGAAACCCTTTTAAAAGGCCCTTTTCAATCGCTATGAAATCGGCCTTTTCTTTTGCTATGTATATAAAGGCAACGTGGAGCTGCCGTTGTCCCAATTGCTCATACAAGGCGTTTTTATTGAGGCGATACGCTTCCTTCATTCGGCGGCGCAACAAATTGCGGTCGTGCGCCCTTCTGAAAATGCGTTTCGGCACAACAAACATCGACTGAACCGGGTGCGGCAAGGGAATTGGGGCAGATTTGAAAACCACCCGAATCGGATAGGCATTGATGGCCGTGTGCCCCGAAGCAAACAGGTTTTCAATCATTTTACGTGATGATAACCGCTCGTCTTTTTTAAATGTTTGCTTTTTTTGGTTCACAGGTCAAAGATCGAAGATTATCCAATATTGCAAGGATTCCCCAGAAAATAAAAAGAATGGGCCCGTTTACATTGCCTCAAAAATAATTTGAGGCCGATGCCATGGATTTTATACTTTTACGAAAATTAATTTTTCTATGGGAAAAGGAGATAAAAGATCAAAGCGTGGAAAGATCCATATCGGAACTTCAGGAGTTTCTCGCCCTAAGCGCAAGAAATCAACCGCTACTTCAGCTGCACCGGCAGCGCCTAAAAAGGCAGCGCCTAAAAAAGCTGCTAAAAAGGCCGCTAAAAAAGCTGAATAAACTTGGGGCTGTCTCACAAATGGAGGCGGCCCTTTTTTTCTAAATCACTTACTCACCGTGTTCACCACCGCCACCAGCGGTTGTTTCAACTATGGATTTAGAGCAGTTCCGGCAAAAAAGCAAGCTACAAAGCCGCGATAATCAAGCCCTTTACAAGAAATTAGCGCAACGGCCCCCTTCCAACCTCGATGAATTGTTTCACGAGGCACACGACGAGGTGTTCGCACACACCGATTGCCTCGAATGCGCCAATTGCTGCAAAACCACGTCCCCCATTTTTTATAACCGCGACATCGACCGCGCCGCCAAGGCCGTGGGCATGCGGCCGGGGGACTTTATGGACAAGTACTTGCGCGTTGACGAAGACAAAGATTATGTCCTAAAATCATCCCCCTGCCCTTTTCTGGGTCCCGATAATTACTGCAGCATCTACGACGATCGACCCACCGCCTGCCGCGAATACCCGCATACCGACCGCAGAAAAATGCACCAGATTCTCCCCCTAACCTATCAAAACACATTGGTTTGTCCTGCAGTGCTAGAAATTACTGAAATGATACGGGCGGGACTCTCCAACCGATAACCCCGAAGCGAAAAATTGATTATCTTTGCGCCTCAATTTTTCGTCACCATGAATATTACAAGGAACGACCTTAATACCCTTAGCGCAGAAATCGTTATTGAACTTCGTAAAGAAGATTACGAACCAGCTATCAATGAAGGCATAAAAAAAGTTCAACGTCAGGCTTCAATGCCGGGCTTCCGCCCTGGTAAAGTGCCAGCGGGACTTATCAGAAAACAATACGGTAACCAAATCATGGCCGATGAGCTCAACAAATTGCTCAACGATACCATCCACAAGTACATTGAAGAAAACAAAATCGACATTCTTGGTAACCCACTTCCAAAAGAAGAAGCTAACGTGGATATCAATGATTTGTCTGACAAACGTTTTGTTTACGAACTCGGCTTGGCTCCTGAATTTTCAGTAGCACTCGATAAAAGCATCAACCTTAATTACAAAACCGTTAAGGTAGACGATAGCTTGGTTGACAAGTACGTGAACGATGTGCGCCGTAACTATGGCACACCGGTTTACCCTGAAAAATCAGGCGAAAACGATACACTGTTTGTTGATGTTAACGAACTCGAAGAAAACGGAGAAATTAAAGCAGGTGGCATCTACAAGAGCACCTCGTTTACGGTGTCAAAAGTAGGCAACTCAGTGGCTGCTGAAAAACTAACCAACCTTGCTAAAGGTGATAAGGTGGTGGTGAATGTGGACGATTTGTACGCTACCGACCTTGATAAAAGTGTTGGCTTGGGCATCGACCGTGAATTAGCTGAAGCAACGCATTGCAATTTACAATTGACTGTAAAAAATATTTCCCGCTTAGAAGAAGCACCACTCGATCAAACCTTGTTTAACCGGGTTTATGGCGATGGTTCTGTGGATAGCGAAGAAGCGTTCAGAGAAAAAATCCGCGGTGAATTAGGACTCATGTTCAGCGCTGATGCCGATCGTTTGTTTATGCGTGAAGTTGAACAAGTATTTGTTGGCAAACACAATTTGACCTTGCCTGACGACTTTTTGAAGCGTTGGATCATGGTAGCAAACGACAAGCCGGTAAGCATGGAGCAAGTAGAAAAAGATTACCCAGAATATGCTAAATCCATGCAATGGCGTTTAATCGAAAACAAAATCATTAAGGACAATCAACTCGAAGTAAGTGCAGATGAATTGCGTGCAGAAGCTGAAGCCTTTATCAGAAGCGAGTACGCGCGTTACGGACAAGTGCCAACGGATGAAGACGTTCAGAAAATCACTGTTGACTTAATGAAGAACAACAAGGAAGCACAAAAAATGTACGAAAGTTTGTTCAGCAGAAAAGTGCTTGCGCTGGTAAAAGAAAATTGTACGTTAACGCCTGTTGAAGTTAGCTACGACGAGTTTTTCGCGAGATAAGCTATCAACCATTATAAAAAAAACCCGCTTCAATGAGGCGGGTTTTTTTATTATCACTTATCGGGCATTCAACAGCCAACCGGCTGGGTCCATGGTTTTTTGCCCCTTCCAAATTTGTAAACTCATCGAGGTTTTGCCTTCGTCTTCGTTATACATCACCGTACCAATTGGTTGTTTTACGGTTACCTTTTGTCCCTTCTTCACCAATACATCTTCTAAGTTGCTGTAAACACTGAGGTATTCGCCATGACGAATAATAACCAACTTGCCACCGGTTGGTGAATCGGCAATGCCAGTCACTTCGCCACTAAATACCGCACGGGCCTGCATGCCCTTGGTGGCGCAGATTTCAACGCCGTTATTAAACATCATGAAGCCCTTAATGGCTGGGTGTTCGTGCTCGCCGTACCCTTCGCAAATAACGCCCTTCACCACCGGCCAAGGTAATTTACCCCGGTTGTTGGCAAAGTCTTCGCTGAGGGCAATGGCTTCATCGTTAAGTATGGGCTCTGAAGGATTTTCTTTTGGTGTTGGTGCCGCCGGTGTTGGCTTGGTGCCCTTTTTATCGGCATGGCCGGCTTCCGCATTTTTCTTGGCTTCTGCAGCTGCTTTTGCTGCTGCTTCTTCGTTCTTTTTGCGAATCTCCTCGTTCTTGCGACGAATTTCTTCGTCAATCATGCGGCGAATGGCCAATTGCAATTGAATGGCATCGCGCTTCTTTTTCTCGAGCTCTTTCTTGAGTTCCTTCTCGCGCTTTTGCAAGGTGGTCAGTACTTTTTCTTGTTCCGATTTTTCAGTGGCTAATTGGGTCACCTCTTGTTCTTGAATGCCCAATAAGGCATTTTTCTCGCTTCTGCGCAGCTTTAATTCGCGCAGCTTGGCAAGTATCTCGTCTTCTGTTTTAATGATGTCTTGCGCTTGTTTCTTGCGAAAAACGGCGTATTGTTGAATGTACTTCAACCGGGCGTACGCCTGACTAAAGCTTTCTGATGAGAAAATGAACATCAAGCCACTGTAAGCGTCCTGGTGTTTCTGCGCTTGTACGATCATGCGACCGTATTCGTCTTTTAATTTTTTTAGCTGTGCCCGCAGGGCTTCTACTTCTTGTTCGTTCTTACGAATCTCGCTTTCTATTTGGCGCAGCTGCTCGGTAATGGTGGCAATGAGCTCTGACCGTTTGTTTAACCGCAAGCTGAGGTTTTGCAAATTACCTACAGAGGCTTCTTTGTCCTGAGCGGTTTCTTTTATGAGATTGTTAATCTCTTCAATTTCCTTGTTAAGGCGCTTGCTTTTGTTCTGGAGGTCTTGTTTATTGCCCTTTCCAGCGGGTTGGGCAAAAACGTGGCAAGAAAATAATAAGGCTGCAATAAGCAGCACCAGTTTACTTCTTCCGAATCTGTACTTGTTCATATTTGCCCGGTATGTTCAGCGAAAGTTTTTGGGGGACATCTTTCTCCATACGAACATACTCAATTTTCACAGTGGCTTTCTTTTCGGCGGAAATGTCAATATCAACATGCCACGGTGCAAAAACACTGTCCTTTGTGGCAAAGCTGCTATAATCGGCCGTGAACGAGCGGTTATTGGCGGGCTCCACAAAAACATTGCGTAAAATTTTGAAATTATCGGGACTCAAGGTCACGGTCTGCAACGCGTCTTTAATTTCAGCGCCTTGTTGTATGCGGCGCAGTTTGCGCTTGCGGGCGGTACTGAGCAGGTACTTGCAATTTTCGCGATCGGTGGTGGGGTTCAATTTGCCTTCGTCGTCGTTAAACTCTGCGCTGTTCCCAAACAAAACGGCTTGGGCCACATCAAAGTCAATGTCGGCATTTAACAAGTCGCTCAAGTACACAAAATCGCCTTTAAAATAGTTGCGGTGAATGTAGTCAACGAACTTTACTGAATCGCGGGTTATTAAAATTTTAGCGACTTGCACACCCAACACGTACTGTATGGTAATTAACATAGCACTGTCTTTGCGCAACGCTACGCGTATGTCAAACGATTCTTCCTTGCCATCAATCACCGAAAAAACTTCTGCTTTTGCACTCAGCCATTTGAATTTTAATTCGTTCTCCTTCATCAGGCGGGTGAGTGTGCGGCCGTTACGGGTAGGCATTTTACACTTACCGAGCGAATCAACGGGCGCCTGAACCACTGGTGCCGGCGCAGCTGGCTCTACCTTCCTGTGTTTACAGGCGGCAAATACAACGACAAGGAGGATGGCGAGCAGGGGGAGGTAATTATTCCGGTAAGTGTTGTTCATTTATTTTTTTATCGAGCGCTTCGCTTTTGTTACCGGCTGTTTTGGCCGCTTTCCATTTTGCTACCGCTTCGTCTTTTCGTTTTAGTTTATATAAAATATCGCCCCAATGTTCGAGTACAGCCGGCGAAGGCGATTTCGCCGCGGCCTTGGCAATTACTTCTTCTGCCTCTATAAATTTGCCCAATTTAAAGAGTACCCAGGCATATGTGTCTTGAAAATTGGCTTCGTTGGGCTGCAATTGCAAACTGTGTTTTGAAAGCCGCTCGGCCAGGGCGAGTTTTTCTCCACGCAAGGCTAAGTAATAAGCGTAATTATTCAAAATGTAGGTGTTGTCGGGCTGAATCTTTAATGCTTCGTCAAAGGCAAGGTCCGACGATTCGTATTGCTTTTGGTAGTTATACGCATCGCCCAACAACCGGTAGAATTCGAACTTGGTTTCGTTGTTGCCGCTGATATAACTCTTTCCTGTTTCTAAATACTCGATGGCTTCTTTGTACCGTTTTTTCTGCACTAGTCCTGAACCGAGGTACAGGTAAAACACGGTGTGGGTCGGAAAAAGTTCAGTGGCTCGCACCCCATGCACTATCAACGAATCGAAACGGCGGGTGTCGTTATCGGCCGAGAGTAAATTCTCCCACACGCGGAAGTCGCGTGTTTCGTGGGCTGCAGCTAAGGCATACGCATCGGCGGCTTCTGTTTTTTTACCGGATATAGAATACAAATCGCCTTTAATAGCGTGCCCAATGGCCGATTGGGGCTGTGCCTTGGCATACTGCTCTGCTAATTTTAATCCTAGTTCTGCGGCGCGGGTGTTTCCGGCATGGGCCTGTCCCACGTAGGTAGACAAGATTTGTAAGGCAATGTTTTGATCTAAATCTTTGCAAGCAAACACTTTTTCAAGGTACGATTCGGCTTGCGTGGTTTGTCCTTGCGCCAAGTAGTAATCGTGCATGGCAAGCAAGGCCACAACGTTTTCAGGATCGCGCTTCAACAATTCTTCGTACACGTCCTTGGCTTTTCCAAATTGCTGACGGTCTTCGTAAAAGGCCGCGAGGTACGATAAATACTGCAGTTCGTTGGGGTTGTTGCGTACGAGTAATTTCAAAACGTCTTCTGCTTCGTTGAGGCGGTTCATCTCGGCGAGCAGCTTGACTTGGTTCATCATAATGGACTCTTTCGGACCGAATTCATTTTGCAATTGCTTATAAATCGCCAAGGCCTTGTCGCGTTGGTTCATCGAAATGTAGTGCTCGGCTAAGTCCTCACGCAAATCGGTGCGGGCTGGCCATTTTTGAACCAATTGCTCCTTTACCTTGGTGGCTTGGGCGTGTTGGCCGTTCATCGAATAACACGCTGCCAGTAATTGCAAGTACCATTCGTTGTTGCCATCAGCAGCAGCGGCTTTTTTAGCGTAATCGAGGGCTTCTTTTTTATGGCCCAACAATTGGTGCACCATCGCCAGCTCGTACTGCAATGCTGGTTCGTTGGGGTAGTAGCGCTTGCATTCTTCAAACAATTTAATCGCTTCGGTGAGGTTGCCCTTCATGCGTTGCTCGCAGCCTTTTAAAAACAAATCGCCAAACTGCAGGTCAAACAAGCCCTGCGGAATAACCACCTCGTCTTTTTGTGCGTGTTTTTTACCACTGCAACTGCTGAATAGCGTTAACAGTGCCAGAAGCGTATATAGCGTTAATTTATGCAATGACCTGTGAATAGTCACTCACGCTCAGGTCTGCTGCCTTGCCGGTGACTTCAGCGCCGGTGCCCACCATGCTCTTGGTGATAACAGCGCTCGTTATTTTTACATCGGTTTGTAATATAGAATCGGTGATAACAGAATTGGTCACCACTGAATTGGCGCCAATGCTCACGTGCGGACCCACCACTGCATTGTTCAGCACCACGTTATCGCCAAGGTAACACGGTTCAATGATCACTGAATTGGTAGACGTAATGTTGTTGCCGCGCAACGCTGGTTTTCCTTTATCGAATTCAAGCACGCGTTGGTTGGTGTACACGGTGGCGTTTTTATTGCCGCAGTCGAGCCATTCGGTGACTTGGCCTGGATAGAACTTCAGCCCTTTCGCCTTCATGTTTTCGAGGGCGTTGGTGAGTTGGTATTCGCCTTTTTCGCGGATGTCGTTATCGAGCAAGTACTGCAATTCGTTGCGCAGGTTGTCGCCGTCTTTAAAATAATAAATGCCAATGATGGCGAGGTCGCTCACGAAGTCTTTAGGTTTTTCTACAAAGTCGGTGATGTTGCCATCAGCGCCAATTTTCACCACCCCAAATTGGCTAGGGTCGGGAATTTGTTGCACCCAAATCACCCCCTCGCGGGTGGTGTCCATCACAAAGTCCGCTTTAAACAACGTATCAGCAAAGGCCACAACGGTTTTACCGTGCAGCGCTTCTTTCGCGCACATAATAGCGTGGGCGGTACCCAGGGCCTCTTCTTGGTAGTAAATGCTGCCTTTTGCCCCTTGGCCTTCGGCTACTTTAATTAAGTTCGCTTCTACCTCTTTACCGAACGACGGGTGAATCACGTAGGCAATTTCAGTCACCTTTTCACCGCACACGCGGGTAATATCTTCAACGAGGCGTTGCACCACAGGTTTACCCCCAACAGGAATAAGCGGTTTAGCCGTTGTAAGGGTATGTGGACGCATCCGTTTGCCCTTTCCGGCCATTGGTATAATGATTTGCATAAAAGCGTACTTTCGTTCGCGCAAAATTACAAGAATAAACCAATTTTTCGTGGGTAAATACTTCCTTGCCATCGTGTTGCCTGAGCCCGCACAAGCGGCCTTTGAAAGCATCAAGCAATCGCTGTACCAACAGTACGGTTTAAAAGGCGCCTTGCGTTCACCCGCCCACATTACCCTGCACATGCCCTTTGAGTGGCCCGAGCACAAACTCGATAAATTAATCGCCGCTTTTGAAGCGTTTGAGCACCCCCAGCCCTTCGCAATCGAAATTCTCGATTTTGGCTTTTTTGAGCCCAGAGTCGTGTTTGGAGCCGTTATTTTGACCGAAAACCTCGAAAAACTCCAAAAAAACGCCGTTTTTGTGGCCAAAACCAAGTGCGGCTTGTTAAACGAAGCCGAAAATAGACGCGGTTTTCATCCCCACGTGACGGTCGCCTTTCGCGATTTAAAGAAGCCCTTGTTTTACACCTTGAAAAAGGAATTTGAGAGTAAACAATTAGCCTTTCAATTCGAGTACACCGGCTTTTCGTTAATGAAATTAGAGGACAAATGGGTAGAGTTTAGGAAGTTCAAAGGGCCCGAAGCCTTAAAGTAACCGTCGTTTTTTTATTGCTATTTTGGCCGCCCCCCAAAG
>JACCDW010179926.1_pt1 | contig 33579 bp, 46 predicted proteins | sample 7449781 | NCBI WGS metagenome assembly JACCDW01 (sample SAMN15323449, study PRJNA562643) | freshwater metagenome | isolation source: river surface water | place: USA:Blue River Watershed | collected 2017-08-18
CTCAATCAGTGGTGGGTGCGACAAGATAACACATTTCAGGAATCCTATGTAATGCAGTTTGCATTTATAATGGCGGCTGAAATCGTGACAGGAACTGCCGAATAATGGCTACATACTACGTTAGGACAGACGGCAACAACAGCAACGCCGGAACAGGATCGACCACTGGTACAGCTTGGGCTACAGTCGCTCACGCTCTCGGTGGCACTGGTACAGCAAGCGGTGTTATAGGTGGAGATACCATTTATGTTGCAGCTGGTAAGTATGCCGGTTTTACAATTGCAGTTGCTCCATCAAGCACACTAAGCGTTATTGGTGACCCGGCTGGTGCGCAGTTTGGCTACACGACGACGGTCGGGCCTGTCTACATCAGTAACGTTGGTGATAGGTCAAGTACTGGTGTAACTGCTGGAATCACTGCGACATCAAAAGATAATTTCCTATTTAGGGGGCTAATTATCAGCGGTGTATCTGCGACAACTTGCCATAGTTGGACATTTGATAAATGCCATATTAATCAAAACAACAGCACAGTAAGTCCACTTGTGATGACCTTTACAGCAGGGACAAATGCGAACTGTGTAATTAGCAACTGTTCAGTGATTGCAGCCAGTGCGTCAAATATTTCCACAATCAGTTTGACGTGTGGTAATCACACATCAACTTATACATCTAACATAACAATTACAAATACAACGTGTGTACCTTCATTTAGTAATGGAGGGATTACGATTACAGCCAATAACGCAACTGGGATTATTTTGAGCAATATATTTTGCTTGAACACAACCAGTAGTGTTGCTTTTACTGGTTCAGTTTTAGGACAGGCGAAAATACAAAATTCAATCGTTAGGTCACTAACTAGTTTCATCACCGGTGCAATGACGGAAGATTACAATATTGTATTAACTCGAAGTGGTGTTGCAACCGGAGCAAACAGCATTACGCCAATTAACTATCTGCAGTACGGTGATTACCTGACGCAGAACGGAGTCCTAGCATATTCACAGTTTGCTCCTGCATCTACAGTCTTTAGTCAACTTGTTGGATACGGGACAGCAACCGATGCGCCTACAACGGATTATTTCGGCAAGGCGTATGTAACGCCAACCATAGGCCCGATGTCTTACGCATCTATCGGCAATACATCAACGTATGTGCCGTCCGAGCGCAACGCCTCCACCATCACAATCGCTCCCGGCAGCACATCCCAAAGCATCGAACTCTATCTTGGTGCTACAGGTCTCACCGCCTCCACCGCTGGTCTATCAGCCCGCTACAACCGCACAAGGACTGCAAGCGTATCTATCCCTCTAGTAGCCCGTACAATCGCTCAGGCGTGGACATCTGGTGGCTTTGCCGAGGTTGACGCTACAAATATGCCGGGAGTCTACAGACTTGACCTTCCAGATGATGCTTTGGCGGCTGGTGCTGACGATGTGACGATTGTTGTACGTGGTGCGTCTGGTACTAACGGTGCGGTCATGACGGTGAAGTTGTCGAGTGGTGGCTTGACATCAGCGCAGACTGCATCGGCTGTTCTTGATGCTGTTGGTTCCTCTTATGTCACCGCCGGTTCGATTGGATACGCAATCCAGAACAGCAACGTGGCAAGCATCAGCGGTAGCACAGCGGCAGCCGATGAGCTTGAAGGTGCTTTACTTCACAACGGTACGGACTATATCAGTGCAGAACTGGTTACCCCAGTTACATCAGCCGCTCTGGTTCGTATGGGTCCGTTTGAGGTTAGGGCTGATGGCTTGGGTGCTTCTGATCCGCTGGACATCCAGAAGGGCGCACAGCACGGCATCGATATCCAGTGTGTAGACAACAACGGCGCAGGAATTGATATCACCTCTGCAACGGTTACGGCTAAGGTCTACAACAGTGGTGCCACGTTGGTTGACACTTACTCCTGTACGGCAACCTATGCAGCTGATGGCAGAGCGCAGTTTACAATCGATACGACGGTAACGAACACTCCAGGCACTTACACTGCAACCATTACACGCACAACAGGTGCAAGCGATACGCAAGTATTCGGACCACTGCGAATATATGTGAGGGATATCTAATGGCATTGATATTTGATTTGACTGAAGACCCTCAGCAGGTCGTGCAAGTCTCCGCATGGGTCGGAGACTGGCACTCCTACGTGGTGCGCTTGGTTGACGAACTGGGAAGCCCTGTAGACATTACTACGGGTACGCTTGGTGCAACCTTTACTAACATTGCTACAGGCTCCACTTATACGTTTCCATCCGGATCGGTTACGCTCACGAAGCAGTACAGCGCACAAGGCATCTTGTCGGTTCTCAATCCGGCGGCATATCCGACAGCGGCTGATATCAGGCTTACGATTTCCTTCACGGTGTCCAGCACGGTTAGACGTTTTGGTCCATTGCAGATAGAGGTTCTGGCTCCGTGATAAAGATGTCTGTCAGCCTTAAAACAACAGGCATTGATCAATATGTGAAAAGCTTAGACAAAGTAACTAAGATTGTTGGCAAGGCTGCTGCAGATGTTGAAGGCAATGCGAAAAACAGTATCACAAAGCGCAGTGGTAGGTTCCGTAAGTATGGCAAGAATCACTGGTCTAGCCCTCCCGGTACTCCTCCAAACAATGATACTGGTAACCTAGCAAATAGCATCATGCACCGCATGGAATCTAGGACAAGTGCAGAGGTAACGGCTCTTGCGAAATATGCTGTCTCTCTTGAGTTTGGATGGACATCTAAAGGTGGCAACACAGTACCGCCACGCCCATTCATGGAGCCTGCATTAATGAAGGTCAAACCGGCATTTGTAAAAGCACTAACACGAGTATTAAAGGCTAAGTAATGGCATACGAACCGGCAGTGATTGAACAATGGATCTACGAAACCCTGAGTGGTGATTCTACGCTCTTGGATTTGCTTGCTCCTGACAATAAACCTAACGGCTTTCAGATGGGCATCTATAACACAGTGGCTCCACAGATTGACCCAATCAGCCGTAAGCAGGTGCAAGTCCCTTATGTGGTATTCAGCCGAGCTGGAGCCAGCGGTGATGACGAAGACACGCTGTGCGGTGGTAGAGCATTCACGTATCCGAACTACCGGATAACTGTGTGGGATACTGAAAGCGGTGCGATGAGTATGGCAAGAATCCAAACCATCATGTCTCGCATCGATACACTTTTGGATAATCAAACGGTAACCAGCACGAGTCCAAGGCTATATGTCCGCAGGACTTCAACGGATCAAACCTTTGCATTATCGGATGGTGGCAGGACGGATTACGGGGTGACAGCGGTCTATCGCTGCTTGACCCAGCAGTAGGAGTAGACAATGCCTTTTACAAAATCGTTTGGTCTGGTTGGTGAGAACTGCGTGGTAACCATCGCCTTTGGTGGTTTCCAAGATGGTGCGCCTACAGCCTTTACCGCTAACACTTACACCTGTTTAGCTCGTTCCGTGCGAACATCTACCACGGTTGATACCGCTGATGTTTCTGCACTTTGTGACACAACAAAGAAGATGCAGGTCACCAAAGCATCGGGTTCTATTGAGATTGAACTCTTGGTGGATGGTACACAACAAGCTGATGGTTCTCCTGTCTTTTTCAATAAAGAGGGCTATTACTGCCAAGTTGTCATTACTCCTGGTGCATTGAATGCAAAGACCTTTGTCGGCATTGTCACTGCCACAGGAATCAGCATCAGCAACGGCGAAGCGGTCACAGAGACTGCAACCATTACCCTTGGTGCTAACGGTGTAGCCACCGCATGGACAAGCGCATAATGGGTATCAAAGCCATTAAGGCAGTTGAGCCTGAAGTAGAACACGGAATCCTAGAAGTAGATCTTAGTGAGTGGGCTGGTGAAGGAGCAATCGTAAAGTTCCGGCAACCTAAAGCAGCAGACTACTTTCCTGATGCAGGTGATTTACAAAAGCTCAGAATCTCATATGCTGAGATGGCTCCTAACCTTTTGGTCAACTGTCTTATCATTGGCAAGTGCTATATCCCTGATATGGATGACCCAAGCGACGTGGCATTTATACGTGTATTGCTTGACCTAAGCCGTAAGAACACGCAAGCGTTTTATGCTATCTACTGGTCGTTCATTCATAAGTATGTTGATGTGCCTGTAACCCAAGAGGTAGCAGACGCAAAAAACGACTCGGCGGTGTAGGGTCGCTTATTGCTTATTACTGCATTAAGTACCTGCACCGTCATCCATCAGAAGTAGACCTGACCCTTGACCAAATCTGGGAAGTTGCCGTGATTGCTCAGGATCTAGAGAAGCACGAAATTAACATGATAAAGGCAACAAGGGGCATACTGTGACAGTAGCACAACTTAACGTAAAGCTCGGTGTTGATGGAATAGGGCAGATTAAATCTGCCCTGAATCAAGTACACGTTGGCCTACAACAAGTCAGAGATAAAGCAACAAGTGCGGCTGGATCACTATCAGCCATTGGTGGCGTTGCGATTGCTGGTACTGTTGCTGGCTTTGGTATGCTTGGTAAAACAGCTATAGATGCAGCGGTGTCATTTGAATCGCTCACTATGCGACTGACAGCTATTACTGGTAGTGGTAAAAAGGCAGCTGAAGTCCTAGACATGGTTCGTAAGGTTTCAGCACCTTCTCCTTTTACGTTCAACCAGTTGGCTAATCTTGCGGTTGGTCTTGAAGCCGCAGGTGTAGAAACAAATGCTTTACTTCCTAGGCTTGCACAACTTGGTGCTGCTTTTGGAGCAGATGAAGAAAAATTAAAATCTTTGCTAAACATGACGCAAAAGTTTAAGGCTGGTATGTTGCCTGACACTGAGCAGTTATCAATGTTTGGTATGAGTCGATCAGACTTTGCAAAGCAAGGTATAAAGTTTGACGCTGGTGGTGGACTAGAAAAAGGCCAAGAAATGAAGGTGTTTGAAGCCTTCATAAAAATCATTGATACCAAGTACAGCGGCATGTTAGATAAACTTGCCAATACTACCGAGACTAAATTAGCCTCACTTCAAGACGCATGGGAAGGATCTATGCGTACAATCGGGCAAAAGTTAGTTACAATCTTGACTCCGTATATAAAATATGCCACTGATTTCATAGGGCGCATGATGGATAGCGGAGTGTTGGCAGACTTGACCGAAAAGTTTCTTGGGCCATTAACTAACTTTACTAAGGCATTTACCGACGGAAATGTTCAAGCAAGTGTAGATAAGTTATTGGCATCAATACTTGCTTTTACTGCATCTATTCCAAATATACTTATGCAGACATTTGAAAACGTCGGTAAGTTGTTTACAAATATTTTTGCTCAAGCCAGACAAACGGCTGCTGAACTTGGCCTAACCAAAGACGAACGTTACAACGAGTTTTCCCGTAAAGCTGGAAACATTGCAAGCTTTGAATCCACTGGCTTATATTCCAAAGAACGAGCTGCTAGAGAACTTGCTGATTTGGAATCTAGATATGGTTTTAAAAGCAACCCAGACATCATGTCGGGGGTTGATTTTGGGAAGCCTTTTACGGAAGCACAAAAGTTTGCCGACAGTATTCTTGCTAAGATGGCTTCAACAAAAGCCCCTGAAGCAGGTGGAGTCCCTCAACCTTTTGGGCCATACTTCAAGCCGGGGGAAGAACCGGGCATGGCTGGAAGTGCTGTCGGAGAATCCAACGACCTGCTACTACGTATTGCAAAGAATACAGGCGATACGGCAGATGCTTTGACCCTACGCAGGGAAACTTTAGGCGGTGGCACTATGGGTGCTATTGGGCTAACAGGGGCTGAGGTTGGGGCTGTAAACCGCTCATACGGTATGTTCGGTAATGGACTCATCCCAGCAGGTACAGACTTTGAACGTTCTATGCGTAGATTGATTAGAGATGAATCACGGCGCAATGGTCAACCCGGTGTTATGGGGCGATTCTGATGGCTAACATACATCCATTATTGGTTGAGTTTGATGTACCAGAACCACGCCCTCAGTTTGGTCGCTTGATGGTTGCAGGTGATGGTACGAAGATGGACATCACAAACTCATCAAACGTCTGGCAAGACCCTGCAACTCTAACAACGATGCTGGCTCCGCTTCCAGTTACTACTGCATGGCAGACAACCTACAGTGGGTCATACGCTAGGTATCAGAAGACCGACTATACGCTAACCACTCCAGCAAAGTGGAAGCAGATGCAGATAAAAGCATCTGGTGATTACTACCTGCAATCTTTGGATGTGACTGAACGTGCCACACTTACAACGGCATTCAGTGCGAACCAGGCTGTGTACTTATCGGTTTATGTACCGGGGCTCAAAGACACAGATAAAAGCATCATCCTGAAGGCTGGATGGGGCGTAGGTTCTGCTGGTTCGGTTGAGGTTTGGTTCGCAGCTAACGGCACCGCTCTTGTTTATAAGTCTGGTGTGCTGGTTGGAAGTTACGAGCGTGGAGATTCTAACATCGCTCCCGCTGTCGGCTCTTCCACAAGCAAGTCAAGCCGTTCGGACTTCATCAGCATCATGATGATTCCTGCTCGTAAGCGTGAACTGATTGTTGCAACATCAAACGGTACAAACTTCAGCCATGTGTTTTCAGATCTAAGCGCAGCCACGAGCAATACGATTGTCCCTGCTGCTGCTTTTAGTTGGCTGGTGCCTACCGGACAGGCTACGGTACAACTCGCAAAATGTAACTTTGAAACATCTGGTTACGTGCTTACACCAGTGAAAACTCTACGCTATGCACCACCTACAGGCGCAGCGTTTGGTGCTACCTTTGCTGGTGACAATCTTGGTATCGGTGCAACAACCTTTACCGCTTCCGTGGTCAAGTCAGACGGCACAGCTTACACGCCCAACGGTATCATTAAAGACGTTAGAGGTAAGGTTGCTCTAACGGGTGCTGGTACTGGCTCTTTTGGTTTGTACGCTATTGATCAGATATACGATCCAGATCCGGGCTCTACTTATGATGGCACTGTTGATGTTACACAGTACATCAAATCCTTAACGCTCAGTGTAGAGGATGATGGCAGAGCTACCTGCGAGATATCAGCCATTGCAAAGCAGCTTGTAGATGCTGGCGTAGAACAACCTGACGTTACATCAGACCGACCCGTCCGGATTGCGTTATCTGATGGGGCAGCGACACCGACTTATCAGGACTTTTTCCGGGGTACGCTCCAGCCTCCACGCATTGAATATCTTGACCGTGACACATCATACAACTGGGCAACATACAAATACTCAGGTGTAGACCGTAGCGGAGACTTTGAACTTGCGTGGCTGGTAGAGTCCTTTCCGTATGACGGCATCTTGGCGCTCAATGCGATTATCGACTTGATGCTGATTGCTGGTTACGATGCAAACATCTACTACGCCGGCGATACTCCTCTTCAGGAACTGCCATATACAACCAATATTAGCAAGGGTCAATATAGCCTTGCTCCTGATTATGGGGACACTGTTGGTTCATACCTTGAAAAGATAAAGCAGGAATATTACGCCACATGGATTACTGGATGGATGCCAACAGCGACAGGTTATTATTATCAATGGCTTGATGTAGACAATGCCAGCACCGCATCAACCATGACGCTATACCAAAGCATTGCAGACGCTACTACTGCTGGTGTGGCTGAAGTACTACGCCCACAGCGTGTTATCAGGAGCCTAAACTCGTACTACGAACAGCCAGAATGTACACAGGTAACGGTCATCGGTCAAGACCCTAACACCGGCATATGGATACCTTACACACAGATTGATAGTGCAGCTGAAGACGCAGACACACCACCTGCAAGCCGTCCTAGAAACTGGCGTGGTAGACCAGTACCATATCAATACCGTGACCCAGCACTAAACACACTAGATGCTGTTACGGCAGCCTGTTTGATGTTGTACAGCCGCCTTACACCCGGGCGTACGATGATTGAGTTTGACGCTACCTTCTTGGTCTACAACGTGTCAAACCGTCCTGTATGGCTTGGTGATGTAATCAAGCTGATAGACACAGACGGCACGAGCGTACTTGGCAACTACCGCATAATCGCTATACCGAGCATTGAGTTTGTGCAGGAGAACACTCCCGGATCAAGTACCTTGTTTAACGTGCGGAAGGCTACTTACCGGGCTGTCTATGTTAGCGATGGGCTTGAATAATGCCATACCTTGACGTTAGCCGGACGGCAACAAGTGCGGCTGATATTTCTATTGCTTGGACATGGACGGTATATCCTACTAACTTGATTCCTTTTACGCTTCAAGTTGGTAAAGTTGACGGATCTATTGATGGTCATATGGGATGGTCTGGTACATGGTCAATGAGTATGACCAACACGCCTAGAGCCCGCCCAGGGAACCCATGGTCGTATCAAATCCTTTTGTCCGTAAGCGTCTCGAATGGTAACGGGCAAACCGCAAGTAATACGATCGTCGTTGCATCAGGCACACCCACTGTTGATTATCTTGATATCTCTGGAACAATCACAGGTAGTTGGTCAGCAAGCGTAAACACAAACATTCTATGGAACATCAGTGAGGCGGCATATTCTATAAGTTCAGCACCGACGCAGTTCCCACCATATACAACCTATGAAGTCTACGAACAAGCGAAGCCATCAGCAACCTGCACTGCTACGCTAACTCTCGCAGGTACCTCTACAACAGCCACAGGAACGGTTGGTGCCGGCGGTGGTGCAACTGCCACGCATGACTTCACGGCGGGTCTACAACAGACCTGCGAAGATACAGGGACAGCATCCGCATCAATCACAAATATAAAGGTGAATGGTGTCACTCCATATCAGGCTACACACTCACATTCTTATGATAGGCAAACTGCTGGGAACTGGTCAACAAGTGGAACATCATATGCAACCGAGCAGACTACGGTTAACCTGACATCATCGGCAAGATTAGCCGCTCCTGTGAGTCTCACCAGCAGAATACGAGCTTGGGAAGGAGCCTACCCGGATAGTCTCACAATGCGTGTGACAGGCTTTGACTATGAGACTTTAGGCTACAGGGACATCACAGGAACCGGATCAATAAGCGGTTCTGATACGCTCTACAAATACTCTTTCGCATCTACCATTGTTACATCGTCCGGTAGCAGTAACCTAACCACTGCATTGAACGGTGTACCGCCATACATCAGTGCGGAACTGACTGCTGCAAGTTTGACAACCAACGGAGACAGTAGCACGGATAACAGAGTGTTGTTCCGTGGTTGGCGCTTCAACGGTTGGTCTATTTCTGAGACTAACAACCGAAGCATAGCCGGTACAGGCAACGATAGAACCTACGCACCATACGAGGGGATGTCTGGTTATCGATACCTTCAGATACAGATAAAAGCACAATCCGGTACTAACGCTACAGGAACAATCGAGCTGACCGATTATCACGGCAACTGGAAAAGATGGCAGGTTGTGGCTCCTACGACCTCATACAGTACCGTAACACTTGACCTTTGCTCACCTGATACGTGGAGCCTTGGTGCTACTCCGGCAACCGACGACAAAGACAACCCATACCCACGAAAAAACACTGCATCGAGCAGCTACGCAGGAAGCGAAAGCGTTGATTCGGCTTACTGGGGCATTACGTCCTGCCAGCGGTTACGGGTGCAAACCGGCAGTATTGACATCGGTACGACCACGCTGGTTTACACCAACACAGATTCTACTTACGTGCCTGATTCCTTTACGGCTCAGTTTGAGCGCATCACGCCTGCCATCGTTTCGGAAGCTGATACAACAACCTATTACTACGGAAGACGTTTCTGGCAACAAGACAGAGACGGCAGGACGGAAGAGGAATCAGATGTCTGGTGGCAGAAGACCGTCGGTGGTGCCACTGGGGTTACTACCTACAGCGTAGATCCGGTAACGATAAGCGAGCTGTGCGACCAAATCAATGCAAGCGACAATAGCATTGTCAGGCATCCCGGCTGGACTGCTACAAACTCTGTAGCATATCCGGCTGGTGCTACTTGCTCGGTTTCACAACCACCGCTTAGGGATTGTTTCCTAAATGGTGTCACTGGCTACAGCACATGGCTTAGGGGTGGCGGCATTCTTGCCACGCCTAACGCCACATCAGGGACAGACTTTGCATACGGGCATCAACTAGCACAAGGCACGATTACAGCACAGACGCTCTTTGACCGTATCAATGGCAACTTCCCACCCGATTTGAATGACCCGTTTGATGTAAACGGTGGTACAGATTCTGGGTTGTACTTACCGGCTGGAAGCTTGCTCCGTGGTATCGCTCATGGTGCTTTGCTTGACAATGCGGGTGACCCTCTAACCACTGGTACGGTTGACCTATTGCTAACCAACACAAGCGCAAACCGTGGCACGGATTCAACGATAGATGCCGAAGGGCGATATTACACAAGCACTCCCTGGGGACTTGGTGAGAGCAACCACGATGTGAACTTCAGCGGTGATACGGTTGGACTTCTACCGCTTCACACAAGCCATCGGTTTAGGGTTTGGTTCCGTGAACAGCAACTGGCAGGGACGTGTGTCTCTGCTGCCGTAGCTCCTAACCAGCGGATGTGCTATGCGGTAGTCGAGTCTGGCTCTATCGCTTTGCACTTTGCCGATGGTCCAAATGCTACCAACTGGGTCATGCAGACAACAAGCATCACAGATTGTTCATGCGTCCATATTGCCTATGATCCGACCAGTGCTATCGGTAGGCTGTACATCGTTGTTGAAGGGTCAGCAAACGACATCAAAGAATATTATACGGATGATGAGGGGGTGAATGTCAGCGTGGCAGTAACAGTTACAGGCTCAGGTGATGATGCCAGCGTGGCAATCAATCCCATGGGTAAGCGCATCGTGCTATATCACCACTCAGGAGACCTCTACAGGGTCGTATATGACCCACAGGGGAACGTTATCACTGCTGGTAGTGTGATAGTCGCTGGCGGTGTCAATCAGGGGAAAACAGCGATTGCTTGGCGCTTGGGTGTTTGGTACGCCTACTACCGTGATGGTGGGAATAGTCTCATACAGATATCAAGCATCGATGATGGGGAGAATTGGAGTTAGAAGGAAGGGGTGGTGGGTAGCATGAGATGCAGAAGATACTACCCACCGTGTCGGGAGATAAGGTTCGACAAGGAGACTATACCACCATGAATCGACCGATTGCACTTAGGGCAGCTAAGGAAGCATTAGACAATGTCGGAGTCCAGGAAGTAGGCAACAACGCAGGCAAAGCAGTTGAGACATACCAGAAAGCCTGCATCCCTCCAGTGCCACCCGGTAGCCCTTGGTGTGCTGCTTTCGTGGTCTATCGCCTACGGAATGCTGGGCATGATCTAGCCCTTGAAATACCGGCTGACTTTCCACGCTCGGCATACTGTCCAGACTTTGGAAACTGGGCTAGACGTACAAAGAACTGGTTGCCAGCATCGGAAGCCAAAGCGGATTATACGAAAGTCAGGATAGGTGATTTGTGCTGCTTTTGGTTTGCTCCGCTGAATAGGCTTGCTCATATCGGAATTGTGACTGGAGTATTCCCGTGGGGAGTCTACACGGTCGAGGGTAACACAAGTCCAGAAGCTGAGGACGAGGACAAGGTAGAGCGTGATGGCGATGGAGTTTTTCGCAAGGTCAGAGCATGGCACGAACTTGGTGCAAACGGTGGATTTGTAGCAGTAGACTTTTGATATACACCCAGAGTGGTATGTTCCAAAATGGAAACAACCACTCGAACTGTTTCCATAATGGAAAGAGTTGAACTTGTAAGAAATCCTTACAAGTTGAGACACAAAAAGACCATCTGAAATCTTAGTCTTCATCCGATTCTACGGGACTAAGCACAGATGGTCTTTCTGTTTGGTGTTGTGCTTGATTCTACCCTATGGCATCAGTTCGCTTGCCATCTGTCCAATCCACTTTCGAATCTGCCAGTCATCTGGAGCGCCATCGCTAAACTGGTCTACACTGATAAAGATGTCTACTCCGCCACTGCTGTAGGTTACATCAAGCAGATTGCCTTTGCAGGTCTTGAACCAGAGTGTCCTGCGGAGGTTGTGAATGGCTACCGTAATCTTGCGAGTGTAGATCCAGCCACCTGCCTGCTCGCTCCACATTGCATCAAAGTCAAGCTCGATGCTCTCGAATGTCGTGTGATCTTTGCGGAGGACTGCCTCGAGTCGCTCCATCGTGTAAACGTTCTCAATAACTTCCATTACTTATCTCCCTGCGGTATATATCCGCACTAGGAATATACACCCAATGCGGATAGTTTGTCAAATAGTTTTTATGGTGACTGATTCGGATGCTGGCACGATCTCAAGACCTGGGGCATGAACGGTAGCATGGTCGCTGAGTTTGCTAACCAGCACGGTGTGCTTTGTCTTCACCGCTTCCGGGTTGTGCTCCATCAGCCATGCTACGGTTTCTTCCTCGTCTACTACCTTTACACGCTCGGCTACAGTACGGAAGGACACGGAGCCATAAGGGCACGTCCAAGTCTTGACCTTCAATGTGCCGTCAGCTTTGCGTGGCAGTTGGCTTAGTGCGTAGTCTTGCAGCCTGTCATTGTATTGACGCTCTAGCCATTCGAGACGTTGCATATGCTTGCCGATAAGTTTGACCATGTTGTTGGTGATGGCATCGAGCTTATCTTTCTCGGCTTGAATGCTTGCCTCAATGTCCATACGCTTACGCATGACCAGCAGGGCTAGTTCTTCTGGTGATTCTTCACCTGTTATCCAGCCTGATGCAGGACCAGCATACTCGCCTGTTTCCTCATCAAACAGCTCGCCGTTGATTACATCAAATCCCATTTATCTTATTACCTCCCAATCTTCCCTGAGTGCTTGGATGTCCTTGTTGTATAGATCCTCTACCGCTGGAGTCCAGCAATGCCGGTTACCACTTGCACGATACATAACCAGGCACTTCTCCCCAATATCGGAGAACCGGACATAAGTGCCCGGCTCCCATCCTTTGCGCCTAATGCTCATGCCTTCCAAGAGCCTGACATATACTTCCCCGAACCTCAACGCTGTAAACCTTTAGGCTTGATCGGTGCATCTATTACAATGTTTCCGTGTGGTCCTCGTGGCAGTGTGTTTGTAGCTGCATTACCATCGTCATCTTCATCCGCTGATATAGCCAGCAGGGATGAAACCGAGTATCTCCGACCATAAGTAAGAGCAGAACCGAAGCCGTGGGCATCATGCTTTGTAATAGGCACTACAACGCTCTGTGCGACCCATTCACCGCTTGCATGGATGATGCGGGACTCAACCTCTATCGCTGTGACTTTGTCTTCTGTGACGCTCTGTGATGTGATTCCCTGGCTCAGCATCAAACCGTGCTTTGTCAGCACAGGTCGGATGGTGTCAAGGATGCTGTCAAGTGTAACGTATTTGGATCTAAAGGCTGGGTTGTTGCCTTCCTTGGCGATGCCTGACATCTCCCCTTGCGCTTTGATGAGCGCAGGGGCGATGCCTGTGATGCTTTCTGATGTCTTCAAATATCTTCTCCCATCTTTTCATTGATCCAGTTGATGTGGCGTGTAAGCTCTTCACGGTTTGTGATGTCTTCGCCGTATTCTTCTTCGCAGTTCTTGGCAATTTCAGATGTAGGGTTTGCCATGATGTAATCTACGGTTTGCTCTACCTTCAGCTCGTACACTGAGCCGCACTTGTAACCGTGCCCACGATCTGAGTAGTACTCTACTTCTTCCATGAGGTCTTCCGGAATTTCAACTTCCAGCCATTCGTCTGCTCTGATTGTCATTAGTTAGCCCAGTGCTCATCGGATTCACGCAGTTCCCATGAGAAGTGGTACTCTTCTCCACTTACACCCTTGACAACAATTTTCTTGTCATCCCAGTTGAAACTGATGACATCACCATCAAGGGTCTGGGTTACGATGAAACTCTTAGATGTGAATGTGTATTTGACGTTATTGTCGTCTGTGATGGCAAAGATGCGATTTGCCCCGGCTTCAAGTTCTTCAATGTAAGCCAGCAAAGAATCCGGCTTCAAGTTGTCTTTGTTCATGTAATCTATATCTCCCGTACCGTTTGGTACACCACAAGTATACATCAATAATATATATTGTCAAACACTTGACAGAATATTATATTCATATGGTATATATGGAACATGATTAGAGGACTTACACAACAGGAGTTGGCACGGCGTACCGGATTTACGCAACCCCGTATCAGTGACTACATGACAGGCAAAAAGGCTCCGGGTGATACCAGCCTTCTCAAGCTCGCAGAAGCGATGGATATGGATCCAGCGGAACTCTCTAAGCAACTCATGTTGCGCAGAACACTCCGCAAAGGCAAAGCACCAGAGACACCTGAACAACCGGGCAACTAAGACAGGGACAGTTAGGAGATAAGAAGATGCGACGATGCAACGATTGTGCGAATAACGTAGTGGATGCAGACCAAGTGTGTACGGCTTGCCGTTTGGCTGAGTGGAAGGATCAGCAACAACAGGCAGAGGCAGAGCGCCAGAGACAATATGCGCTTGAGGCTAACCGTGCTGCATACCTTGCCAAGAAAAAGTATATGAGGGATGCAATCAAGGCTGGTGTTATCACTGCGTTGGCTGTGCTTATGTTCTTGGCTTTCGTGTCTGCTACCCGTGATGCAATGCGGTACGAGTGGGAGACCAAGCCAGCGATGCTCAAAGCAAACGGTGTCAAGTGAGATATCTGAGCGTATGTAGTGGCATTGAAGCCGCAAGCGTTGCATGGGAGCCCCTCGGCTGGGCTCCTGTTGCATTTGCCGAGATTGAGAAGTTTCCATCTAAGGTTCTGGCGCATCATTATCCTGAAGTGCCTAACCTTGGTGACATGACGAAGTTTAGGGAGTGGGATATTGAAAGAGGTGCAGTTGATGTTCTCGTTGGAGGGACTCCCTGCCAGTCCTTCAGTGTTGCCGGACTCCGCAAAGGGCTTGACGATCCAAGAGGAAACCTTGCCCTCACTTTCGTTGCAATGGTTGACCACTACCGCCCAGAATGGGTTATCTGGGAAAACGTCCCCGGTGTTTTGTCCAGCTCAGGAGGACGGGATTTTGGTTCCTTCCTCGGGGCGTTGGGGCAACTCGGGTATGGGTTCGCCTACAGAGTGCTTGACGCTCAATACTTTGGAGTCCCCCAGCGAAGGCGTAGAGTCTTTGTTGTCGCACATTCTTCAGGGGACAGCAGACGTGCAGCAGAAGTACTATTTGAGCCAGAAAGCTTGCGAGGGGATTCTCCGAAGGGCAACAGCAAGGGGCAAAAGTCTACCTCCAGCCCTGCATCAAGCACTGATGAAAACGGCATCCAAAGAACAGTAGGGACGCTTTATGCTGATACGCATCCCGGTGCTTACTCTGGTCAAGATGCCTACACCGGAAGGCTTGTGCCTGTGATGTACCAAAACAATCAGACAGATGCACGGTTAAAGGAAGAATCTAGAACAAGTCAAACTGTACTTGCACGATGGGGTACAGGTGGTGGCAATATGCCACTAGTAGGACAACCAATAGCCATTGCAGAGAACACCATCGGACGGCAACCAAGCAATGGCGGTAACGGTGATGGATACACGGTAGGCGGTCCAATGTATACGCTCAACGCTACCGGGGTTCACGGTGTAGCGCATCCAGCCCATGCATTCAAGATACGTGGTGGTTGTGAAGGTGGAGGCAAAGGATATCTAGGCACAGATGAAAAGGTGTTTACATTATCAACCACGCAAGACCAACAGATAATGCACGGCATGGCTGTACGAAGGCTAACACCAACCGAGTGTGAACGGCTCCAGGGATTCCCGGATGGATACACTGACATCATGCCAGAAACTCCAGACGGGCCAAGGTACAAGGCACTCGGTAACTCTATGGCTGTACCTGTCATGCGCTGGATAGGCTCTAGGATTGCCCTTGCCACCGAGTAGAACAACCATTAGGCAGACGCTCCGGACCCTATCAAGGACACCGGAGCGTTTGCTGTCTCACGATGAAATGGTACTCCTGCACAGTGGATGGAAGCACGGCATCATGCAGACCGAATGCCTTGATGCAATGGTGCGTCATAACATGGGCTTCATCCGAGACGTGTGCAAGGTCATCAAGCACAAAGAGCATTTCATCGATGCTTGCCAGTACTGCGTCGAAGGTGTCATCAGGGCCATTGAAAAGTGGGAGCCAGAGCGTGGTCTAAGGTTTAGTACTTACGCTCACCCGTGGATCTATCAGAAGCTCAGACGCTACCAATCAAACTATCTGCGAACAATCCGGATAGCCGAACACGCTGTAGTGAAATGGCACAAGCTGCGCAGATTCTATGTCCTACTCGAACTAGACTTAGGCAGACCACCAACCGATGCCGAACTCTCCGAACGCTCAGGAATGACCGTAGAAACCATCGAGATGTGCAGGACGGCTCACGGCTTGGAGCCTGTATCGATGCATCATGGCATCCAAGGGACTGACCTCGTGCTGTATGAGTCTGCTGTATTCGGTACAACCCAGAGTGCAGAAGATGAGTACTTTGATGGCGTGGAAGATGGAAGCGCAATGGATCACCTATCTCGGCTGGATGACGAAACACGCCAGATGGTTGTGTTGCATCTTGGCTTAGATGGGCGTGTACCGCAGACAATCCACATGATAGCCAGCAGATACCGATTACCCGCTGTAATCGTCAAACAGAGGCTCACAGAGGCTATTGCAGAGTTGAGGAAGAACCTTGAAACATCTAGAGGATAAAGAACAAATCGCCTTGATTACTTGGGTCAGGCTGATGGAGTCCAAGCATCCGGAACTGGCTACCTTGTACCACTGCCCTAACGGTGGGCATCGTGACATCCGCACAGCTGCGAAGTTCAAAGCCATGGGAGTAAAGCCGGGAGTGTGGGACATCTTCTTGCCTTGCCCAGCGCCGGGGCTCTACATCGAGATGAAGGCTGGTAAAGGCAGGCTTACACCGGGGCAGGTTTCCTTCCGTGATGCATTGCTACCGTACGGGTATTCTTTCGTGGTGGCCTATAGTTGGGTTGATGCTGCCAAGGCTATAGCCGATCATGTTGGGTTTGACGCTGGGATATAATCTGCTGTCGATCTAATCGGCTGCTCATGTGATGGAGTATTCGCCCGCCTTGCATATCCTCTGCTTGGCGGGTTTTCTTTTGGTGTATAATGTTGGTGAACCTGTCCTTCTGGTTATGGACTTTGTCCACCCTCCGGAGTAGCTACCGGAGGGTTTCCAGATGCAGGTATCTCAGAGGACAACAGGTTACATCATGGCAATACCCGCCACTGATGCCGTTCAGGCTATCGCCTTTTTACGGCATCTATTCAAGCCGTACTCGGACGGATTCATCGAGATTCGTCCACTCTCCAAACACAAGCCACACGCTAACCGGACAACCTACAGGCTTCCTGAATGCCTGAAGGGTGAAGCCGGGCAAGCACTTAGCCAGCACATCATCAGCCTTGCTATGCGTGGCTACGATGTTTATGTTGGTGTATGTCCAAGGGTTGCTCCTGAAGGTCCCGGACGTAAGCTGGGCAAGGATGCCATCGAGCAAGTTGGGGCAATGTGGGTAGACCTTGATGCCAAAGTACCGGGCAGTAGTAAAGAAATACTTGATAACTGCGACATCGTGGTTAGCACAGGGAATGGCTGGCACGGCTACAAGATAGCACCTAAACCCGCGCGGGTAAGTTCCGCTCGTGACCGTGCAAACATTGAAGCGAAGGTTAGAAGTTTCGCCAATAGCATACTTGCAGGCACTGACAATGTAAGCAACGTGGATCGCATATTGCGTGTGGCTGGAACCATCAACTGGAAAGACCCTGACAATCCTAAAGCAGTACAGATTCTAAAGGGTGGAGGCATCAAACCAACATACAAGGAATCCTTGATAGTTGCCGAGTTTGGCGATGCTAGGCTAGATGCTTTGCTCGCATCTGCTAAAGCTGGCGAGTTAGGGCACGTTGTGCCGATGATACGCCACGCTTCCGGCAGATATACAGGATGCTTAGATACATTCTTCCTTGAACTTGAGCAAGCTTGCATTTATTCAAAGGCTGATGCAAGATGGTCATTCCTTTTGGCTAACGTCCGGCAAGACTTACCGGAGATTATGGAGCACTTCTTTGGACACTAACGATTTCTGGGATATCCCCCTTGTGCCGGATGCAAAGCCTGAACGCAAAGAGCGTCAACCGGGTGAACCTTCAGGTGATGGCACACTCGCAAAGCTATATCAGAAGCATCCTGAGGGTGGCGGTCCATACGGTGGAAGAGACAACGCCATCACCGCTTATGTTGGTTATCTTAGGAGTACAGGTATCGATTACGATGCTGGGCTTGCTGCTGCTATTTCGTTCAATAAGAACTGGCTAGATCCATCGTTAGAAGAATGGGAAGTCAGTGAGAAAGTAGGACGTGCATGGGCAGAGTGGTCGCTCAGTGTCCGTGAGATGATGACCAAGGAACTAGCCGTAAAGCAGTTACTTGCTGATCGTGCCAAAGCACTAGAGCCAAAGCAAGCACGGAAAAAGAAAGTACCGTGGGACTGGGACAGGTTACAGGAAGAAGCCGCCAAGAGCCGAGATACCGAGTGGATAATCCCTCATGTCATAGCACGTCAAGCCATTCACTACTTTGCCGGTCCACCTAGTAGCGGTAAGTCATGGATGGCAGCTGACCTTGTCAGGGCTTCTCAATGCGCTGGTAACTGGATGGGCATTGCTCCTTGCGTCAAATCAAACGTGCTATACGTCAACGAGGAAATGGGTGTAGGTGAATACAATAATCGTTTCCATCTGCTCTATCCGGAAGCCTGCCGTGGTCTTCACTCATACGTCAATGAAAACATAAAGTTCACAGATCCAGATGACCTTGAAGACATCATAGACGCGGTGAAGGAAAAGAATATAGACATTGTGATTGTTGATACTTTTGTCCGGGTTCATAACCTTGATGAAAACAGCAACTCCGAAATGTCCCAACTCTACCAACACTTCAAACGGGTGACCGATGCAGGAGCCGCGCTCGTGGTTCTACACCATGCCCGTAAGGGCGCTACAGGCTCACTGGGGCACGAAAGTATGCGCGGGGCTGTAGAGATAGCAGCGCAGGCAGAAACCGTGCTGTCAATCGAAAACAAGATGGGGCACTACACAGTCAAGACCGTGAAGCAAAGACGTAGCCCTTTTGAAGACCAGCTAAACTTTGAGTTCAAGATTCACGCCAACGCTCCGAATGATTTGGAGATTAGGCGCATTGATATTGCCACCGAAGAAAAGACACTTGATCAAGCCATCTTAGACTACATCTCAGAGAATCCTGGGCAGACCAGCCAACAGATAGCTGATGGTGTCAAGAAGCGCAAAACCGACGTAGTGAAGGCACTGCAAGGGCTTGAAGATGAGTCAATGTTGAACGTGATGAATGGACAGAGAGGAGCAAAGTTCTATAGCCCACATAGTATGTTTTAACCTGTTCCCTGACCTGTTCCCACGACCTGTTCCCTTAAGAATATGTAATTGGGAACAGGTGATAAATCCCCCCTCTCTCTCAGACTCTCTCACCCCCCAGCCGAGAGGGCTGGAGGGGTAATCAGAAGGGCAAAACCGTTCCCCCGCTTGGTGCGGGGAACGGCATTGCCAAGAAAGTAGAAAAGACAATGGACGTTGAGTTTTTGACATGGAAGCAACTGAAAGAGCGTGCTGAAATGGATCGCAAGTTGAATGGTGAAAAGTATGACCACTTGCTTGAAGTGGCTATCTCTTGGTTGGAGTCCGGCGGTCGCTTGAGCCTTCATAGATGGGCAATGCGTCGAGACTTTGAAACACACCTAATCCTTGATGGTGACGACATCAAGTTGGTGGAATGTGACGGTGTAAAAATCCCATTCTGCAAGATAACCGATTTGGTTTACGATGAGTTTCTGATGATTCCAGATACACACGAAATCGGTGAACACACGCCATATCCTGAATGGATATACGGAGACCTTGAAGTGCCGCAAATGCGCATCAAAAAATAGTGTTTGACATAATATACCGACTGGGTATATAACGATGTGGCAATAGTGCCGTGAATAAGCCGGATGGCTTGAAGGAGTAAAAATGGGATTTTTTGCACAGCATGGTTCGTACAGCGAAGGCAACGGTAAAAAGTTTGCTGTAGCTGAAGCAGGTATCTACACATGCGCCTTGATTGACATTGAAGCAGTACAAGGCAAGTCGTTTGATGATCCATCGGTACTTGAACCAAACTACAAGTTTGTGTTTGAAACCACCGAGGTTGGTGACGATGACGGGCAACCCTTCCGGTTCGTGCAGTTCACCAAAACAGCCTATGGCAATGACAAGGCGAAATTGACTATCCTGCTCGATTCAATGGTTGGTAAGCACATGGACCGTACCGAGTATCAAAACCTCGATATCAACGCTCTCAAGGGCAAACAATGGCAGGTAGTGGTCGGTACTCGTCAGAAGATGAATGGCGAACTCGGTAACTTCATCGAGACCGTCAAGCCTGTAAAGGTTGCATCTACAAAGCCATTACGCAAGGCTGTACCTACGGCTGATATCGAAGACCCGTTCGAGGACTAATGCGACAACACTACACGGTCGGCACACTGGATGCTCTTGCGGTAATCGAAGACTGGGGGCTGGACTTTGTGTCTGGCTCCATTCTAAAATACTTACAGCGCCAAGAGCATAAAGGGCAGGCAGAACAAGATAGGTACAAGGTGCTTTGGTACGCAGCCTACCTTGTGACACGCTCAAGGGAGTATGCCGACCGTGTAGTGAACGATGCCAAGGAGATAAAAGAATGACAGGTGTTGAAGCGTTACAAGCATTACGTGAAGGTAAGAAAGTAACCCACGAGGACTACAAACCGTATCATTACCTTTACGTCATTGAATACACGATGAACGGTAAGCCATATAAAGAAATTGCCTGTGTTGGTACATGGGAACCTGGACCAGTTGACCCGCTGATGTGGTGTGGTGGTGACCCTGTAAATGTCACGTACTTCCTCCAAGATGACTGGGAGATTTTCGAATAATGGCAAGACCTAGATGCAGTATTGTGGAGTCGCACCGTAAGCGTGACGTGGTACTGCAAAGATACGAGGAGCTTGTAGCATCGGGGATGAGATGCCACGATGCAGCACGTACCCTCGGTTACAATCACACCACCATCAACTATTGGAAAAAGCAGATACTAGATCAGAAGCGCATAGAGATACAGGCAGAAGTACAGACCATGGCAAACGGATCGTTTAGCGTAGCACTTGAAAAGCTACGCTCTGGCTACATGGTACGACGGCATGGTGCTTCTTGGTTTCTACAGCTCGTAGATAGCAAGATATGTCTGTATCTGCTCGATGGTGCTGGTAACCGGAGATACAGCCGGGTTGCGTCCTTTGGATCTGCTGATGTCCTAGCAATGGACTGGGAGATATTCGTAGGATGACAAAGCTAATCTGGATCACACCGGAAGCGGAGCAAGTTATCGGATACTGCGCAAGGGTCTCCAACCCAGCCAATCAAGATAACCCAGACGTTAGCAGGCTCTTGTCCTACTGCATCAAGCACGGGCACTGGTCAATCTTTGAGATGGCATCAATGTGTGTTGAAATCAAGACAACCCGTGCTATTGCTCCGCAGATTCTTAGGCATCGAAGTTTCTCTTTCCAAGAGTTCAGCCAAAGGTATGCACAGGTCGCTGAGTTCCCCATTCTGGGGCAGATGAGACTTGCTGGTACAACTAACCGCCAAAGTTCTAAAGCCTTGCCAGAATACAAAGAGTTAGATGCCGAGATGCAGAGTGTTATCTTAGATGCTGAGTTGGCTGTATCTCGTGGCTACCATGCATACAACGAAATGATAAAAGCCGGTATCGCTGCGGAGACTGCAAGGATGGTTCTACCGCTCTGCACTCCGACCACAATGTATATGTCTGGCACGATACGGTCTTGGATTCATTACGTGCAGCTCAGGACGCAGGAAGATACGCAGTTAGAGCATAGGGAGATAGCAGAGTCCATCAAGGCTTTGATGGTTGAACACCTGCCGATCACAATGGGAGTAATAGGATGACGATAGAACAAGCCTTCACGGCTTTGAAGCACGGTAAACCAATCCGGCGGATGGCATGGGATAGATACCGCTTACTGAGATTCTGTGAACTGTGGGATGGTTTCTCAGGAGCAGACATTGAACGCATCAATGCCACCTGTTTGATATCGGGAGAAGACCTGCTGGCTGATGATTGGATCGTAGGCAAGTTTCACCCGGTCAAGAATGAAGTCATCTGGGAGGTAACCGAATGATGTTTGCAGCTATTCCTATCAAGCGTTGTCATGCCAAAGGTAACAAACCTGCAAACTATGATTTTGTTGCCCCAGTGATTCCTGCTGGTGGTTTTGTTCAAGGCTTTGTTGGCAATCACAAAGACTGTCTGAAGTGGTTACAGCAGATGATGATTGACTATTCGGCAATCAAAGAGCTAATCGGTTTTTCATCAAGCCCTAAGTTCCTTTGGGATATGTCATACGCAAACGAGCATCCATATCCGACAAGTTATGCCGGCAGGATATTGTTTGGGTATCCACATGACATCATGAATGAAGACGTGGATGTTTGCTGGGTAAAGATTCACTTTGCATCGGAGGTAACGGAATGAGCGATATATCATTCCCGTATATCCTGATGATTCATTACGTGGCAGACTTCCGGATGCAATCAAGGCATATCGCAGAGACAAAGTCTAAATGCAACAAGTCTCTGTCTATACACGTCCTGCTATACGTGGCTACATTCCTCATTGCAGGTTTAGTACACTTTGCAACTGGGAATAATGTAGATGTCTGGAAGTTTGCCGAATATGTACTTATCAACGGTCTACTGCACTGGTTGACCGACTACATCACGAGCAGGGAAACCACCAAGGCATACCAGAACGGAGACATGGAGAAGTTCTGGAACATCATCGGGTTTGATCAACTCATACACGGCGTTACGCTATACATGACATGGGAGATATTGAAATGACACTAAAAGACATTCAGGATACGTTCCGAGCATTGCCGACGTATCAAAATGTAGACCTTACGCAGTTTCAGATGTACGCTCGACAACTCGTTTGGATGCAGCGACAATGGATGCTTGAAAACAAAGACCCTAAAGACGAAATGACAATTTCATACTTGGATAGGACATTGAGCATTGAGCGCATCAACAGCACACACTGGAATCTTGTATACCGACAAGCTGAGTTTCCATGTGGCATTATCTTCACCATGCCGTTGTACACCAATGAAATCGCACCTGAACTCTTGATTACAGATGCTGCAACTGAACTACACGCAATGATTGAAAAGCTGGTGGAGGGATGATTACTTTTACCCTAGGAATCCTGCTGGGCGCTGGGTGCTTGGCTGTCTATAACGAGATGTACACACGCTGGCTATACGCTGATGTCAAGCGCAGAGCGAAACAGCAAGGCATCACAGAGCGTCAAATGAAAGATGCCCTCGTGTGGGCTGCGACAGAAGAAATCGAGGAGAGCCTACATGGCAGACCAGCAACCAAACGGTAGACCAACCAAGTACACGCCAGCAACGGTTGAGAAGATTACAGATGCTCTGCGAGGTGGTAACACCCGCAGGGCTTCTTGTGCTGCTGCTGGTATTTCACAAGATACATTCGCTAACTGGCTACGAGAGCATTCGGCTTTTTCGGATGCAGTAGAAAAAGCAGAGGGCGAAGCTGAACTCCGCAACCTTGCAGTAATCCAAGATGCCACTAAAACAACATGGCAGGCTGCTGCATGGTGGTTAGAGCGTAAGCACAAGCAGGAGTGGTCTAGCAGGGTAGAGCAGACTGGCGCAGACGGTAGCCCGGTCAAGGTAATCGTGGAGTACGCTGATGGTAAAGATTAGTTTTCATGGAATCATTCCTACTCGTGCTACCAAGTACTCGGCAGGTTACGATCTACGCTCACCCGGTGACATCGTGATACCTGCTGGGGCTACTGTAGGCGTTGATACAGGCACTTATGTCTCTATGCCTGTTGACCTTTGTGCTCTTGTCTGTAGCCGTTCCGGTTTAGCCTTGCGTGGTCTTGCTGTTGCCAATGCTCCCGGCATTATTGATGCTGACTATACAGACACTGTAAAGGTGCTACTGCATAACCGTACAAAGGGTGACTGGGTGATTGAGGCAGGAGACCGCATAGCGCAGTTGGTGTTTACGCCTTTCGTGGTTGGTGACGATATCCCAGCAGATGAGCGTACAGGCGGGTTAGGTTCCACTGGTGCCTGACATTCGATTGGTTCTCCCTCGACCACATGAAGGACAAAAGGTAATACTGGCACAGGCAAGGCGATACAACGTCCTTGCCTGTGGCTGAGTAGGTAGACGCTTTGGTAAAACAACACTTGGCGGTAATTTACTTTCCGACCCTATCCTAAAAGATGCGCTCCCCTGTGCATGGTTTGCGCCAACGTACCGGCTCTTAGAAGAGGCATATAACGATCATAAGCGCATTTACCAGCCTGTTATCCGGCGAGCTGTGCAGACACCAGCACCACGCATAGAACTGATAACCGGGGCTGCTATTGATTACTGGACGCTTGATGACCCTAGCACTGTTGCACGTGGTCGTAAGTACAAGCGGGTCATCATTGACGAAGCCGCCATGGCAAGACATCTAGAACAAGCCTGGACTGAAGCCATACGCCCAACGCTGACGGACTACAAGGGCGATGCATTCTTTTTATCTACGCCTAAAGGTTCTAATTACTTCAAGACCCTCTATGGAATGGCTGGTGTAGATCCAGACTGGATGGCATGGCAGATGCCTACCACTGCTAACCCGTGGATTGACCCAACCGAAGTAGAAAAGGCTGGAGAGTCTTTGCCATCGATTGCTTTTCGGCAGGAGTATCTAGCCGAGTTTGTCGATGCAGCTGGAGCCAGAATCAAGCGGGAGTGGTTGCGATACGGTGACTGTCCTGAAGGCTTGCCCACCTATATCGGTGTTGACCTTGCCATCAGTACAAAGAGTGAAGCAGACTACACCGGGGTGGCTGTTGTCTCCCGTGGTGACGATGGGACAATCTACGTTAGAGACATCAACCGTACACGTGCTGACTTTGCTTCTGTGCTACGCTTCATCGAGGCCATGGCGGATAAGTGGAAGCCTAGCATGATTGGCATCGAGCAGGTGCAGTATCAGGCAGCTGTTGTGCAGGAGCTTCTACGGCGTACAAAACTGCCGATACGGGGGATACGCCCAGACCGTGACAAAGTGACCCGCTTTGCGCCTCTGGAGGCCCGCTACGAGCAATCACAGGTTATGCATTGCCAAGGTCTACCGGCATACTTTGAGGATGAGTTACTGAGTTTCCCTGTCGGCAGGCATGATGACGTGGTAGACGCTCTGGCGTATGCTTGGCAGGTGTGCGGATCAAAGCGTTCATGGGGAGCAGTCTAAAAATATATCTACCTATACTCTTGACGTATATATATCTACGGTGTATATTATTGACATCAAGCAGGGAGATAGAGAGATATGGAACTTACCGCACAAGACAGATTAGCCGCACTGAGAGCTAAAGCCAAAGCATCCGGGTTTGTTGCACCAGCACCTAAGAATCCAGCAGTCGTTGGACAAAGTGTAATTGCTAAGTTTTACAAGGAGTGCAATGGTTGGGTCAATCATGGCTGTGGACTCAAAGGTTACGTTGCAACAATCCACGGAACTGTAACAAAAATAGACGGTATGCAGATATGGGTGACAGATAGCAATACAAGTTACAAAGTCAATGCACTAAGTTGTCATTACATCAAGTAACGACTAGGAACCAACACAGCCCCCGCAAGGGGGCTTTTCTTTTGCCCTGTGGGATACTAGGAGCATGGGTATCTTTGACCGCTTCCTTGGACGTAAAGCCGCAGCCAACCCGACACAGGCACTACCATTGCCACTATCCCAAAGCCGTGATGTATACCTAACCGGCTATGGCTCTGGTCAGCTGCAAACATTGCTACGCCGGGCACTCCCTGGAAGCAACAAGGACTGGTCGCGCGTAGCCGGTGACTTAGGCCTAAACGGTGTTGTAGCTAGTGCCATTGATTGGTACGTCAGGAACTACCCACAGGCCACGCCGAAGTACTACCGCCCTGTAGACAGCCAACAGGCAGAGCCAGTAGAAGACCACCCGGTGCTACAGCTCATGGCGCAACCTGATCCGATGATTATGGGTTCATTGTTCTGGGGTTGGGTGATTCAAGACTACAAATTGTTTGGCAACACCTACCTGAGAAAGATTCGTTCTACTACCCGTGGTGTGGTTACCGCCTTGCAGTTCCTGCCACAAGACATGGTTAGACCTGTTGGTAATGGTACGAACCCGCTAACCCACTACGTCTACACTACTGACGGTCGCTCCTTTGATATCCCGGTTTCTGACATGATTCACATCCGGTACGGCAGAGACCCTAGCGATATCCGTTTAGGCCGTGCGCCTCTTGCAGCTGTACTGCGCGAGATTGCAACCGATAACACGGCAAGCACTACCGCTTATGGACTGTTGGCAAACGGTGCTATGCCGTCCTTGATTGTCGGGCCTGATGCCAAAGAGACAACCGTAGACATCAGCATGGATGATGCTCGGCAGGTCAAGCGGCAACTACACGAAGACCTTACCGGGGATGGTTCAGGTGGCATCGTTGTTATGACCGGTGCCTACAAAATGGACCGTGTTAGCTTCACACCATCCGAGCTTGCACTAGATTCCGTGAGACGTGTACCGGAGGAGCGTATCTGTTCAGCCCTTGGTATTAACCCTATGGTGCTGGGCCTTGGTTCAGGCTTAGAACGGTCTACATACAGTAACTACGAACGCGCCCAGCAAGCAGCATGGGAAGACGGAATGGTGCCTCTTCTGCGTACACTTGCGGACGCTATCACCGCTGACCTCCTGCCGGAATACCCTGAGACACAGCAGGGCGATTACCTGATGTACGACCTTGAAACCGTGCGCGCTTTGGCTGATGATATGCAGGCTGAAGCCGTCCGAGCAGAGAAACTGTACAAGGCTGGCATCATTGATCGTGCGGAAGCCAAGCGCATCGCTGGTCTTGAAGCCGTGCCAGAGGACGAAGGGCAACTACACCCAACGGCAATCCCGGTACAAAGCGGTGGTGGCTTTGAAGGTGCAGCCGTACGGTCTTACGATGTCAAGTTCAGACCAACCGAAGCAATGCGAACAGCAGCGCAACGGGCACTTGATTGGAAGGCTGAAGGTTTCGACGGTGGGACACGGGTAGGGCTTGCGCGAGCAAACCAAATCGTAAACGGCGAGAAGTTATCCGAAGACACGATACTGAGGATGTACTCTTTCTTTAGCCGTCATGAAGTAGACAAGAAGGCCGAAGGCTTCAACGCTGGTGAAGAAGGATTCCCGTCCCCCGGCAGGGTAGCTTGGGACTTGTGGGGCGGTGATGCTGGCTATCGCTGGGCAACCGCCAAGCGTGATCAGATCATGGGCGAAGGCAAGAGCCTTGATTGTTGCACTCCGGGGGTAGTGTACAAGTCTCACCCTTTTTACGGGTACGAGATGGATTACATCTCAAACGAGTAAACGATGGCACGGCTAGGATTTATGCCGCTAGCCAGAAGTTCCGTAATGATCTGCTGGAGCGTGAAGGCGTAGCCATCAGCCGTATGCAACGTGCATATAAGGCAGCTACCAAAGCAAGCATCGATGAGCTTGAAGCGTTAGAGGGACGGATTGCAGAGCGTGAAGCAAACGGTGAACCGCCATCCGAAACAATCCTCTGGATGCGTCAGCGCATTATTGACAACATAGAAGAGCTAGGCAGAAACCTAAAGAAGTTTTCCGTAGAGGGGGCACAGATAACCGCCGATGGACAACTCGAAAGCGCCATCCTTGCGAATGAGGCAAGCGTCAGCATGGTTGAAACGGCGGCAGGTCGTAAACCGGCTGGAGCAACACTCGGATACACATGGACAGCCCTCCCAGACGAAAGCCTCCAAGCCTTTGTCGGTTTTTCGGGTGATGGAAGCCCTTTGGATCAGTTATTTGCGACCATACCGCAGGTGACCACTGACGCTATGCAGATGGCTCTGGTACAGGGTATCTCGCTGGGTGAAGGTCCACGAACTGTTGCACGACGTGTACGCAAGGCAGCTGATATCGGCAGGAGCCGTGCAGAGACCATAGCACGTACTGAGATGATACGGAGTGCCCGTGAAGCGCAACGGCAACTTTACACGCAGAATCCAGCGGTGCAAGGTTACCGACGGCAAGCCACCCAAGATAGCCGGGTGTGTCTTGCCTGTCTGGCTTTGTCTGGCACTCTACACGCTACAGACGAGATTATGCCTAGCCATCCTAACTGCTTTGTGCCAGACACCAAGGTAACACACGCAGACCTACTTGGAACATCCTCTAGGTGGTATACGGGTGAGGTCGTTACGATCAGGGTAAAAAGCGGTAACGTCATTACCGTCACCCCAAATCACCCGATATTGACCTCTCACGGATGGGTCAGTGCTGGAAAGATTACTAAAGGCTCTTATGTAATCAGCGCAACCGACAGTGAGCGGATGCACTCTCTTGTCAATCCAAACTATAACCATGTTGAGTCCACTATCAAGGATGTGGTTGATACGTTTGAGGCTTCGCTCGGAGTGTCTACCAAAACTATGGAAGTTTCCGCCATGAACTTCCACGGCGACGGTGTCGGAAGCGAAATCGCAGTTATAAATAGCGACAGCCTTTTGAGGGACAAACTCATTGCCCAGCATGAGTCCAAGGGCGATTTCATAACCACTGCCGGGGACAGCTCGACTTTCTCTGGTCTTAGCGATTTTGCATCTATGTTCGAAAGTGTGTTTGCGTCCTCGGACTGCGTTGTGTGCGGCAGTCACATTGATGGCGTTGACATCACTACTTCTGGTGCTCATCATCAGTCTATTAGCAGTGGTTTGATCTCGAATAACGATGTTGTTCTTGACCAAGATTCTACGAATCACATTGCGAGCAACATTGAAATCAAGCGCAATGTTGTTCTCGCTCTTGCCGGCTATGTAATCGGTTACGATGGCTTGCTCGGGCAGGTCATCAATAACACGTTTCCTGATGCATCCAGTCGGAAGCAAGCGTGTGCGAATAACCTTTTGCGAAACGCCGTACAAATCGGCAATCTGCTTGAGGCTTTTACCGGACTCATAAATCTTGACGAGGTCATCGACGTTCAAATCGAAGCGTATAGCGGTCATGTTTACAATCTCCAGACGAGTACAGGATGGTACATCGCCAATAACATTATATCCCACAACTGCCGGTGTGTGATGGTTCCTGCAACAATGTCATGGGCGGAGATTACCGGCGATTCATCTATCCCTGATACACGCCCAGAGGTAGCAACGCCAGACAGAATCCTTGCTGGTCTGTCGGATGCTGACAAGATGGCTATCATGGGACCGACACGCTATCAGATGTACATGGACGGCAAACCGCTTGCTGATTTCGTGCAGGTGGAGCAGAACCAAGACTGGGGACCTACAACCCGTGTACTGCCACTACGTAGCCTCCTGTAGGGTGTGTGGGATACTTACGCTATGGACCTGCTAACCGTCTACAGTGATGCGATAAAGAGTGACCGCTTAGGAAGCGTCAAAGGCTACCTTGTACGCTTTGGCTCTCCTGATGCAACCGATCTAGAGGGTGACTACTTCACGCCTCAGACAGACTTTGGATTCCCCATCAAAGCCGGTCAGCGTGTTCCGTTGAATGTGTATTATCACCACGGCATGGATAAATTTGTAGGCAAGAAGTCCATCGGCACTGGCTTTGTCAAGATGGACGAAACCGGGCTCTGGTACGAAGCACAGTTAGACATGGCAGACGAATACGGAAGCATGATCGCAAAACTTTGCAAGCAAGGCAAGATGGGTTATTCCTCTGGTGCAGCCGGTCATATGGTTGAGCGCAAGAGCGTAGGCAAGGCTAGCGAGATTACCCGCTGGTGCATCGCAGAGGCGAGCATTACGCCTACACCTGCCGAGTACCGGAATAGTGTCAAGAGCCTAGAGGAGATGTACGGCATGGAGCCTATGATGGAAGAAGAAGAGATGGTAATGGCTCCGATGCCTGAACAATCAGCAACTGAGTATGCAGCTGAGATATTCAAGGAAGCTGAAGGCGAACTTATCCACGAAGGGCTTGAAGCCTATTGGGATGCGCTTTCTGGTGCAATGGAAGTGATCGAAAGTGCAGACATGGCTAATGCCTTGGTTGATGCTTTCGCTGAACGTGCAAAGGCTCTCTATGCCATGCACGGCAAAAAATGTATTCACCCTGTATCACTGCGGGGTGTAGAGCGTCGGCTGCGGGATGCAGTCGGTCTATCACGGTCAAGTGCAAAACGCTTGGCTCCCGTTGTCTGGGACTCTCTGCGGGATGCAGACCAGCCGGATGAGCAGCCGTCCATCGAAGTAAAGGCGAAAGCCACTGACATAGACGAGCGCCAAGAACTCTTGGCACGTCTGGAGTTAATGACTCAACTATGAATATCGAACAGTTGAATGCAAAGCGGGAAAGCCTTCTGGCTACAGCCCGTGAGCTTGCTTCCGGTGATGGTGACCTCGCACAGGTCAAGTCGATCATGGCAGAAGCAAAGGGTATCGAAGAGCGTGTAGAAGCCATCAAGAGCCTTGGTGAGTTTGCACCAGCAGCAAAGCCACAGGTAGATGCACAGCCATGGAAGAGCGCCATCAATGTACAGCGCAATCCTTTCCACGGTAGCCAAGACGAGAAGAACCTCAAGGCTTACACGTTTGGCCAGTTCGCTCGCCACCTTGCTGGTGTCAAGTCTGCTACAAAATGGCTTTCTGACAATGGTCATTTGAAGTCACAGACCGAAGGCACAGACAGTGCTGGTGGTTACACGGTTCCAAACATCGTTTCATCGGATCTGATTTGGCTCCGTGAAATGTACGGTGTTGCACGTCGCAACTCCCGCATCTACCCGATGTCCTCGGATACCTTGCTTGTTCCTTCTGCTACTGCATCGACCACGGTCTACTATGCATCTGAAGCAACAGCAATCACGGCTTCCGACATCACCTTTGGTCAGGTATCGCTCGCAGCCAAGAAGCTCGCAGTTCTCACGATTGCATCCAAGGAACTTGGCGAAGACACGGTCATCGATCTCGGTGCAGCTCTTGCCCGTGACATGGCATACGCCATTGCCAAGGAAGAGGACAACGCTTGTTTCAACGGTGATGGAACCAGCACCTATGGAAGCATCACTGGTATCCTTCAGGCTGTCTACGGCTTGAACGCCACCAAGGCTAACATCGCTGGTGTTGTCGTTGGAGCCGCTTTGTCTGGTGCTGCATTCAGCAACTTCACGCTTGCGAACTTCCAGAGCATGGTCGCTAAGTTACCAACGTATGCAGACAATGCCAAGTGGTATATGCACAAGGATCTCTTCTTCAACGGCGTTGCTGATAAGCTCATCGCCCTTGGTGGAAACGCAATCCTTGACATCCAGAATGCTTACACCCAAGCACCTACCCTGTTCGGCTACCCGATCGAGTGGGTTCAGAATATGCCTAAGACCGCTGCTGCAACAACCCCAGTTGCAATCCTCGGTGACTTGAGCAAGGGTGCTGCATTCGGTGACCGCCGTGCAATGACCGTTGAGGTTTCCGATCAGGTCAAGTTTGTGGAAGACGCTCTCACCTACAAGGCAACTGAGCGTTTCGCATTCAACGCACACGATGTCGGGAATGTCAGCGGAACCGCTTCCGCCCGTGTCCCAGGTTCGCTCATAGTCCTCGCAACCAGCAACGCTTCCTAAGCGTAGCCGGTTCTATCTCAAGCCCTCGGCATCACTGCCGGGGGCTTTTTCTTTGTCTAATGCGTTGTCCGAGCCTATGGCTCTGTGTGGGATACTTAGGACATGATGACACGAGCCGAGGCGATAGCACAGGTATCACTTTTCGTAGATGCCCAATCCTATCCGCAGATGTCCACCACCGATATAGGGTCAATCCTAGATAGCCTGTCACGGTTCTCTACATGGACGGCATCTACAGCGTATTCTGTCGGTGACCGTGTTGTACCAGTAACACCTAACGGGCGTGTGTATGAATGCCGAGTAGCAGGGATAAGTGACAGCACCGAACCAGACTATCCGGCTTACCCTGCGTATCAGTTCCAAGGCTTCACCATCGAGGATGGTTCATCGGATCCTGTACTTACATGGGTTGACCAAGGTCCGGTGCAGGTAGAGCGTTATGATGTCCGCTCAGCTACACGTCAAGCATGGCTCATCAAAGCCTCTAGATGTGCTTCTGACATCGATGCCAAGGAAGGCACATCAGATGTAAAGCTAAGTCAGCTCAAAGCGCACTGCATAGAGATGGCTGAGAAGTATCGTCCGGTGGTGTTCGCATGAGTCCTATCCTCCGTGCAACGCTTCAGGCTGGCTTGGTACGTAACCTCTGCCAGACACCTATTGAGGTTCACCGCTTTACACTGACCGAAGATGGACGTGGAGGTGTTACTGAGACATGGCGCAAGGTAGCCGACTACAAGGGCAGGATAAGCAACCAATCAGACACAGAGAGCATTGTAGGCGGTGGCATCCAGCCATCGGCAGGGTGGAGTGTTACTCTTCCAGTATCGGCTGATGTGATGGCGCACGACCGTGTTTATGTTGTTGGCGATGAATCGAAATATTACGATGTGGTTGGTACAGACTTTGGACAGACCGACCTTTTAGTACAGCACGTAGGACTAGTGGAGCGGACAACATGAGCCCAGCAGAATGGACGAATATTGGTATCTTTGTGACAGGCTTGATTGTCACGCTACTTGTTTATATTGTGCAGTTTTTGCATAAGATGGACAAGCGTAATGCTGTTGATACAGCTACGATCAAGAATCACGGGCAGAGAATTGTGACCCTTGAAACCGTGACAGGCGAACTGAAAACGCAGGTTACCAAACTGGAGGCGAAACGATGAGCAGTATCAGTATCAAGCGACTGGTCGTAGTTGTGATCGTGGCTTTCGTGGCTTCCTTCACCACGGTATTCGGCGATGGTGTACGCACAGCACAAGCAAAGGACATCGCCGAGCTGGGCGCAGTGATGGCACTGTACGGCTCTAAGGCGGTAGCGGCTGGTGTCTCCGCTGCGGTGTCTTCTATACTGGCGTTCCTGACGATGCCTTTCAAGGGTGTTGAGGCGAACAGTCTGAAGGTGGGCAAATGATACCTGTCAATCTTATGATTTTTCGGATGGAGCGTACAGCAGACGGCACAGACTGGATGCTATATGGTGACATTATGGACAACGCTAATAATAAGATAGGTTCATTCGGGCCAGACGGAACATCGCTCAATCAGTGGTGGGTGCGACAAGATAACACATTTCAGGAATCCTATGTAATGCAGTTTGCATTTATAATGGCGGCTGAAATCGTGACAGGAACTGCCGAATAATGGCTACATACTACGTTAGGAC
>JACCDW010538202.1_pt1 | contig 33574 bp, 33 predicted proteins | sample 7449781 | NCBI WGS metagenome assembly JACCDW01 (sample SAMN15323449, study PRJNA562643) | freshwater metagenome | isolation source: river surface water | place: USA:Blue River Watershed | collected 2017-08-18
TGGCCTTGTTTGTGTTGGCTTTACCTGGCTCTACCTATATTTACAACGGACAAGAGTTAGGTCTACCAAATGGCGAGATGGCTGACTCAGACCGCCAAGATCCAATTTACTTTAGAACAAATGGAAACCAGAAAGGTCGCGACGGTGCCAGAGTGCCAATTCCTTGGAGCGGCGAGAGCGCACCATTTGGATTTACAACTGGCAAGCCCTGGCTTCCGCTACAAGATAGTTGGCGTCAATTCACAGTTGAAAGTGAACTTAAAGATCCCCACTCGTCATTAAATCTCTATCGAAGTGCGCTACAAATTCGTAAGCGTGAATTTGTCTCATCTGGAGACATCTCATGGAGCAACACAGATGGAATTCTCTCTTTCAAACGTGGTCAGGTCGAGGTGGTCCTAAACACCACGGATCAGCCCTTTTTAATTGATAAAGAGGTGCTGCTCTCCAGCCATCCAATTACAGACGCAATACCTTCGAAAGCAGCTGCTTGGTTACGAATTTAGATTGTTCTTCGGATTGTTCTTGATTGATTCCCGGGAAATATCTTTTGATTTCTCGTGAATCTTTCGAAGTTGTAATTCAAAACTTTTAACCGCTAAATCAAATGCCGCGACATCATTAAATTCTGAAGCTTCTGAGCGCACCAAAGGTCCAGCCCCTTTTGCAGTCAAGACCACCTTATGTGAATGCTTGCCTTGTTTTGGATTCTGTTCATGGATGATTTCTACTTCTACGCGACCAAGTAGCACATTGAATCTGCCAAGTGTCTTTAATTTATCTGTTGCAATATCTTTGAAATCTTCAGCGAGATGAGCTTGACGGGTATGAAAAATAATCTGCATGTCTACTAACCTATCAATATAAGTTCTCTATGAGTTTCCTAAAGGTTCTCTATAGGTTTTCTATCGGTTTAGGAATCTCTATTAGATTACTTGAATTGTAGACTTAAGCGTCTTCAAATTCATCATCTTCTGCCCACACTGAGGCAGGAGAATCCTCTTGTTTTTCAACCCAAGAGAGAAATGAACCGACTGCTTTAAATGAGAGCACTGCGAAAGTAGCAAGCGCTGCGATGCGTCGGAATATTTTCATAGGTCAATTGTATCGCCACTTTATAGGTTAATTGCGGACGATAGGTTAATTGCGGACATTAGGTCAATGGGTAGGTCAATGGGTAGGTCAATGACCAGTAAGGTCGAGAGAGTTAAATTGAATTTAGAGCTTGCTCGATGTCATTCCAAAGATCTTCGACATCCTCAAGTCCGACGCTAATTCGAATTAGCGACTCTGAAACTACGGCGCTCTCAGCCGGCCAGCGCCGTCTGCGCTCCCAAAGCGTCTCTACCCCACCCAAACTAGTTGCATGAGTGATTAATTTTGAAGATTCGCAGACTCGTTCTGCCTCTGCTGCGCCACCTCTGATTTCAAATGAGAGCACGGCACCAAATCCACGCATAAAACTCTTGGCACGTTCGTGTTGTGGGTCGGCAGGTAAGCCTGGATATCGAACTTTGGAAACTTTTGGATGTGCGCTCAAACGCTTTGCAATTTCGAGTGCGCTCTCGGATCCACGCTGAACTCTGACGGCAAAGGTTCGGATACCGCGAAGTGCAAGCCATGCCTCAACTGGGCCAGGGATTGCACCGCCTAACTTTCGTTGCCCTTCAAGTCGAGTAAAGAGCGCTTCATCTTTAGTCGATAAGGAACCCATTAATACATCACTGTGACCAGAGAGAAACTTGGTAACTGAATTCATGACGATATCCGCTCCCATTGCCAATGGGTTCTGATTCAAAGGCGTAGCAAAGGTGTTATCAACTGCCACTCCGATACCAGCTGATTTGGCAGCTTTTATTAAGCCTGGCAAGTCTGCAACTTCAAGATTTGGATTAGTTGGTGATTCCAGCCAAAGTAGTTGTGATCCGGGAATTGCTTCTAAAACCTCTTTTGAATTTGCAGCATCGACAAATCTAACTTCCAACCTTCCACTTTCATGTGATTGCTTTAGAAGTGACATCGTTCCGGAGTAACCTTGATTTGAAGCGGTGACAACTGCGCCGATAGGCAACATGTTAAACACTGCGCTGATTGCAGCCATCCCAGATGAAAAAGCTAAAGTGCGTCCACCTTCAAGTGCTCCGATTGCCTCTTCCAGTGCGCTCCAAGCCTCATTGCCATATCTGCCATATGCAAGCGGCCCACCTGCAACAAAAGTTGAAGTTAATTGAATAGCTGGATTTAGTGAGGCATCGGGTTGGTGTGCAGGGCGACCTGCAGTCACTGCTAGCGTCTCATGGCGTTCCATGGTGGAAGGTTACTAGGTTTAAGTTATTAAAAGTTAATTGGAATCTTGATTAAGAACTGCCATGGCGGCGTTATGACCTGGAATTCCGCTGACTGCGCCGCCTCTTATTGCGCTCGCACCACATATGAAAACATTGGGCAGATTGGTCTCTACTCCCCACTTTCCAATCTCTTGATCTGACTCTGCAAATGGCATCGTCAAATCTTTATGGAAGATATTTCCTCGCGGCAAAAAGAGATCTGCTTCCAGATCAAGTGGTGATTTTGCTTCTATGCATGGCTTTCCATCTTTTGAATATGCGAGCACCGACTCCAGAGGTTCTTCCAAAAAATGGTTAAGACTTTGGATGCACTTATTCATTGCCTCTTTTGTGATGGATTTATTACTCTCTTCAAACGCGGTAGCTGGGGTATGAAGTCCAAACAAGGTCAGAGTGTGAAAGCCTGCGCTCTGTAATTCTGCGCCAAGTATCGACGGATCAGTGAGAGTGTGGCAGTACATCTCAGATGGAATCACAGTTGGGATCTCACCCATCAATGCTTGATCGTACGCCCGTTCTAATTCGGAGAAACTCTCGTTTAGATGCAGAGTCCCAGCAAAGGCCAACTTTGGGTCAATTCCTGACTTTAACTTGGGCAAACGTTTTAACAACATATTTATTTTAATCTGTGATCCTTCAAGGCTTGCTCGAGTTTCGATTTTTTCGCTAACAAATTCGGGAGCGGCATTGCTTAAGAAATATCTAGCTGTAAATCTCTCGCCGTTTATATCCGTTACTTGAACACCAGATTCATCAGCATCAACCTGATCAACTTTGGCTGAACATTCGATTTTCACACCATGCGAAGTTGCAACACGGTGTAGTTCAGAGACCAATGCACCCATGCCTCCTTGTGGCACTTTCCACTCTCCCGTGCCATTTCCAATCAAGTGGTAGAGAAAACAGATATTGGCTTGCATGCCATAAGCGCTTGATAGTGTTCCGATCAAGCCATCTGTTAACACAACTCCTCGGACTAAATCATTCTTAAAGCGATCTGTGATGACATTTCCGATCGGATTTTCAATTAAATAATCCCAAATTTGGGGCAACGCAATTTGATTTCGAAGTTGGGTGCGACTTTTTAAAGGCTCTAACATCGATGGCGCAATGCGCTCTGCAAACTGCGCTACCTCTGCATAAAACTCTTGCCAAGCTTTGCGCTCCCTTTCGCCTCCAGATATACGTCCAAAAGAGTTTTCAGTCCGTTCATCCCATTGCCTCGAGACCAATAATCCATCTTGATCGTATGGTGTAAAAGATGATATTTCTCGCGATAGGCATTTGAAATTTAGTCCAAGGTCCTTGATGATCTTGTCTGGCAAAAGTGAAACCAAGTATGAGTATCGCGATAAACGAGCGTCGTAATCTTCAAAGGTCCGAACGCTCTGAGTTGCTCCCCCAATAACTTCTTGCGCCTCTAATATCAAGACTTTCTTGCCAGCTTTAGCAAGATAATTTGCAGCAACTAAACCATTATGGCCAGCTCCGGCAATAATTACATCGTAATCAAACATGAATATCTAAAGAGATTTGACCATGCGATTAACCGCCTCAGCAAGCACGCTCTCGCTGGTGGCTAAATTGATTCGTATAAATTGTGATGCGCTCGTGCCATAAATCTTGCCTGCATTAAAAGCAACGCGACCCTTTTCTAAGAAAACCGCAGCAGGATCCTCGCCAAGGTTTAATGCCGATACATCCACCCATGCCAAGTATGAGCATTGTGGAATTTGATATTTCGCCGCTGGAAGGTGGGTATCTAGCAGCGTCTTTAGATAATGAGCATTTGATTCAATGGTTGAGATTGCGCCATCTAGCCAATCCTCGCATTCGTTGAAGGCAACCACCGCTGCAAATGCCCCCAAAATCGAAGAGCGAAAATGTACGGACACTGGCATCTTGGCTAGTAATTCATGTTTCTCTTTGGATTGCGAGATTATCAATGCAGATTTAAGACCAGCGATATTAAATGCCTTACTAGCGCTAGTTACGCAGATACCCACTTCGGCAGCCTCGGCAGAGGCAGCTAAAAATGGAACAAACTTATTGCCAGAAAAGGTAAGGGGTGCATGAATCTCGTCGCTAATTACCGTAACCCCGTAGCGCTTGGCTAATTCTGCGATACGAATCAATTCAGATTGCGTGAACACCTTGCCAAGTGGATTATGAGGGCTGCAAATAGCATGAACTTTAATGCCAGATGCGTAATGCTTTTCGATGTTCGCAAAATCTAATTCCCAAGTATCACCTTGGTGGATAAATGGAACATCAATCAATTCCACTTTGGTTTCATTGATCCAATTGTAAAAATTTTGGTAGATGGGTGAATTAATCATCACCTTGTCGCCAGGTTGAGTGCATACGCGAAGTACTTCAACCATTCCGACTCCAACGTCCGTGCAGAGACGCACGTACTCTGGGTTTAACTCCCAATTCCATCGGCGCTTGGCAAATCCTGCGAAGGATTCTCCTAGTTCAGGAATTTTGCTGAGATAGCCCATATCTGAATGCGAGACCATTTCGATAAGAATTTTCTTGATTGGTTCTGCGATTGGAAAATCCATCTCTGCGACAAAGAGCGGAAGTACATCGGGTGGAAAACCTCTCCACTTCTCACTTCGATGGGTGCGCATTTCAGATAGTGGGAGGGCTTCGATCTTCACACCGAGAGCGTAATACAGAGAGTTACTTTGCGCAGTAGGATTTGCAAAATACCGCTCAATTTTTATAGGTGAGGTTATAAGTGGTCACTCCCGCAAAGATGCGCAGAATTGTTGAACAGATCGCTGAAACCGATAAGAAATTCATACCAGTGATTGAATCTTCTAAATTATGCGATTTGGGTATGAACAATTCTGATGAAAGTCACTTTGAGTCTTTGGTCTCATCGGTGATCTCGCAGCAATTAGCTACGGCAGCTGCCCGCACGATCAATCAGAGATTTAAATCCGTAACGGGAAGAGTGACGCCACGAAATGTCGTTAATTTAAGCGAATCCGAGTTGAGAGGTGTTGGACTCTCGGCAGCAAAGACAAAGACCATTCAAGGATTAGCACGTGCTGCTAATTCCAAAGAGATCGATTTCAACAAATTACACCTGGAAGAAGATGATCTGGTTTATTCAAAATTGACCTCACTCTGGGGAATAGGGCCTTGGACCGTGGATATGTTTATGATGTTTCAACTAGGAAGGCTAAATGTTTGGCCTACTGGAGATTTAGGAGTGCGAAGAGGTTGGGAGAAGATTCATCGATTAAAGGAAGAGATTGCACCTAAAGTTTTAGAGCAACGTGGAGCAAAGTTCCAACCACACCGTAGCGTGGTTGCCTGGTATTGCTGGCGTGCGCTCGATAATTAGCGAGGTTCCAGAATCAAACTGACTGAATTGATACACCAACGCTGATCGGTAGGTGTCTCAAATCCTTCGCCTTCAAATACATGTCCAAGATGCGAATTACACATCGCACATCTAACTTCAGTTCGAATTCTCGGCGCTAAAGAACGATCCTCAATCAAAATGACCGCATCATTATCGGTAGGAGCATAGAAAGATGGCCAACCACAACCCGAATGAAACTTGGTCTCACTTCTAAATAACTCTGCCTGACAAGCTTTGCACTTGTAAACGCCAACAGTCTCGGTATCTGTATATTCTCCAGTAAATGGTCGCTCAGTTGCGCTGTTGCGTAATACTTCATAAGAGAGTGGATCTAAGCGTTTCTTCAATTCAGATTCATTTACTGATGGATAAGCAACACCTGTCGAAGAGTGGCAGTCATAACCATTTGGATTCTTCTCGAGGTATCGTTGGTGATAATCCTCAGCGATCCAATACTTATGTGGCTTGGCATCTTCGATCTGAGTTACAATTGGTCCGATTCCCTCTTTCGCGAGAACTTTTCCATAAACTTTGGCAGCGTTGAATGCGAGCGCTTCTTGTTCGGAAGTAGTGTAGAAAATTGCACTTCTATATTGAGTTCCGATATCTCCACCTTGCTTATTAAGCGAGGTTGGATCATGCATTGTGAAGAACTCTTCTAGTAAACGTTGATAGCTAATCTGTTGTGGGTCAAAAACAACCTCTACGGTCTCGGCATGATTGGTATCGCCATTGCAGACCTCTTTATAGGTGGGATTATCTTTATGGCCTCCCATGTAGCCGACTGAGGTACTAATAACTCCTGGAAGATTCCAGAATCTACGCTCAGCTCCCCAGAAACATCCAGTAGCAAAGTAGGCGTGCTCTGATCTACTAGAGATATTCATTAAACCCTCTTCTTTTAACGCTCTTGAATTACTAGTCGCTGCATTTTGAATTAAACTGATAATTGAATATTTATTCAGTTACTATCCAATAGTATTAGCGCTCCCGAGAGAGATTTCATTTCGGCCCTCGTAGCTCAGGGGATAGAGCACGGCCCTCCGGAGGCCGGTGCACAGGTTCGAATCCTGTCGAGGGCGCATTAAATGTGCTAAATCACCCTGATTGTTTCAGTAGCCTCTTGTAACGAATTAATAACTATTGGAGAATAGCGCGTTGGTCAAAAAATGGCCGAGAGATTTCGAGCGTAAAAGAGGGTGGTTAGCGGATGGATTGGCGTCATCAAGCAGCATGCCGTGATGAGGATCCCGAGCTATTTTTCCCTGTAGGAAATACTGGCCCTGCGATTACCCAGATCGAAGAGGCTAAGAAAGTATGCATGCGCTGCCCTGTTAAAGAGCCCTGCCTCGCTTGGGCGCTTGAGTCTGGTCAAGATGCTGGTGTTTGGGGCGGATTATCTGAAGACGAACGTCGCGCTATGAAGCGTCGCGCAGCTAGAAATCGCGCTCGCTTGGCTGAGCTAAATCGCTCCGATAACTAAAAACAACTAGCGAATATCAAAGTGTAATTGCGCAGTAGTTCCGACAGCGCTTCCTGAGAATTCCAAAGTTCCCTTCAACTCGCTCTCAGTCAGAGTGCGAACGATCTGTAGCCCTAAGTTTGAATTACTCTTTAAATCAAAGTTATCAGGTAAGCCAACGCCATCATCTTCAACCTTTATGGTGCAACTATTTCCAGTTCGACTAAAGACCACATCTACTCTGCTACCAGTTGTAGCCAATCCATGCTCAAAAGCATTTGCAACCAATTCGGTGATTATCAATGAAAGTGGTGTAGCGATCTTTGGATCTAGCGCCCCGATAGTTCCGAGTCGCTTTACTTGAATCTGTTTGGTTCTACTTGGCGCTTTCAATGCTAGATCAGCTGCATGGCTAATCAACGAATCAACCACTGCATCAAAATCGACTAGATCCTTACCGCTTGCAGAGAGGGTCTCATGCACCAATGCAATTGAAGAGATTCTGCGGACTGCTTCATCTAACGCACCTTGAGCTTTTGGATCTTCTACTCGTCTTACCTGAAGTCTAAGTAGAGCTGAAACGGTTTGTAAGTTGTTCTTTACCCGATGATGAATCTCTTTAATGGTGGCATCTTTTAAAAGCAATTCGCGCTCTCTTCGGCGCATTTCAGTGACATTCTGCAATAAGACAACCGCACCTATGTGTAACCCACTTTTAAGTAAGGGAAGAATCGTTAATTCAACGACATTGCCAGAGCTCTCTAAAACAAGTTGGTTCAAAGTCTTCTGACTTAAGATTTCATCAATCTCCACTTGAAGCTGACCTGATATTTGATGTGCTACCTTGTTTATTGCTAGCCCCTCTAATTCGCCCTCCCAACCCAACCGGCTAAATGCTGATCTTCCATTGGGGCTTGCATACGAAATTTCGCCATTTTTATTTAACTTAATGAAACCATCGCCAACTCTCGGAGATGGATTTAGCGAGGAGATTGAATTCTCAAATGGGAAAGTTCCTTCACAAGCCATATCTATCAATTGCTTGGCGCACTCTTGATAGGTGCTCTCAAGACGACCAACACTTCTTGTCGCATCAGGATTACGATGTCGAGTTAAGGTGGCGATCTCTATATTGTGTAACATGATTGGAAATCGCTCGACGCTGGCTTCGCTTGGAACTTCCGATACTTCTAATCCCAAGAAATCCTCTGGAAAAACTGTGGCCGCTGTGGCAGCGCGAACATGCGCAATTGCAATATATCCACCCGAATCCAATTTCACCCACAAAGCCAAATCCGCAAAACTTAAATCCGCAATAATCTGCCAATCAAGAGCTAATCGTTTTAAAAAATCCAGATCTGTTTGAGTTATCTGACTGCTTCTAGTTACCAAATCTTCAATTTGTTTCATTGAAGCCATCCTTCGATTTGATACTGAATCTCCTCTGGCGCAAACCAAGATAAAGTCTCGCCATCACTTGAATAAAGAATCGAAGCGACTTGTTCGAATTTAAGTGTAAAAGATTCGCTCTCTAATTGAGCATCATCAAGATCCGCAGCGATGACCAAGCCAAATCTCCCACCGTTTAATTCCAAGGCATCCTCTGCCGCTAATAGGCTTATGAGGTGCTCCTGCTCTTCGGGGTCCACGCTATTATCAAAATTAAATTGCCCTGGAGTTAAATATTCATCGACCTGTATTGGCGCAGCGAGTAGCGAATTAACCTGTTGGGGGGTGGCTGCTATATAAACTCGCACTATCCAAGAGTAGCGATGGCCTTTCGGGCAGGCGAATTGGGAAATAATTCAAGTAGCGCGCTCTTTCGTTCAGTGGCGCTCTCAAAAGATTTTGGTTCAAAAGGAACTTTGGTAATTTCCATATCTGGATTCAGATTCTCTATCTGCTTGACCAAATTGATTTGAGCTTTACTTTTTTCGAAAAAGTTGCAGATTAATGAGAAAGAATCAAGTGTTAGCGCTCTTAGCCTCTCCATGGTATTTAAATCTAATCTACTAACGACATAAATTGAATCACTCTGCTTAAGTAATGAATGGTTCCAATTTGAACCGAGATCCAAAACGAAGAGGTCACACTCGATCTTTGGGGGAAGCCCCTGATGAATCTGTAGGTATCTGCCTATCCGCTCTGTACGTTCGTCGATTCGATGCAACCCCAAATTTCGTGCTACTTCAGGGTGATTGGAATCCAAATCAAGCAGTGCAACCTCAGATTTCTGTGCCAATTCAAAAGCGTAATTGATTGCTATCGATGTAGTCCCAACGCCACCTGCAAGGCCGACGAAAGAGATAACCTTGCGATCGCCTTTAATCAGGAGATCTTTAGGTGCATCGATATTGTTAGTTAGCATCGCAGCGATCGTTTCAAAACTCATCTCACTGCTAACGTATAGCGTCGGATTTTTAAGCGATACTTTAATATTGGCGATCAAAACTATCGACGGGTCTATTTGCGAAAGTTGTTCGCCAGCAACCGCTCTAAATACCAACTCTCCATTTACTTGAGCAATTGCTTTGATTACTAAAGATTCCAGATCAGAGTCCCAAATCAAAGTCGCAAACTTAGCCATGGTTAGCGACCACAACCATTCGCCCTCTGCGGGTCGCATCGAGGACTCTCTCAACAAAGTCATCGGGTATAGCCACAGTCACGATTGAAGAACCGCCTAGATTCTCCCCTTTTCGATTTAAATCAACTACATAAACACTTTCGATAACTAGTTGACTTGGAAAATCGTTGCCATCACCGTTGTCATTTATCACCTGGTACAAATTAACTAGATCACCAATTCTGATTACTGACGGTAAATCAGGTGCTGAGACTGCAAATGAGAGCAGTTTTACCGAGCTCTCTCCAGTGCCTTCAGCTAAAGCGCTCTCATGTAAATATTCCCCTGCTGCTACAAATTTTGCAATTGAGTAGCCAATGGGGCTTTGGGTAGTCAAGATATAGCCGTTACTCTCTCGTGCAAATGCACCTTTCTTGGCCATAAAATCCTGGCTATCGACTATATGACCCGGAGTTAAATCTCTAATAGCCACCCAATAGCTAGATCGTTGATTTGAAATCACTGCGAGCCCAAATGCAATCGCAAAAGATGAAATGATTACCAGAATCGCTACTAAGTTCTTAAAATCAATATTTTTTCTCATGTATGACATGTGGAAAGGCTAAGAAAAGTAGGTTAAAGATAATCTCCACATGAACAGTAGTACTTAAGTGCTAGTGAAGTTCACGCTTTATTCTGAAGATAATTCAGGATTTTTGTCGCACCTTTGGGATATGGAAATCAAAGATCAATTTATTCAAAATCCCTATCTATATAAAAGTTCGTCTCTCTTTAAGGAGGATTACCTTCCAGGTTTTGAGCCGGTACTAATGTCTGCGGCGGAATTACCGGATATCACCAGCTTTGCATCGATGTTTGCAAAAGGAGTACTTGAAATTTGGGCTGGCAAACGACCAGCTGCCCAACTTTCGAAATGGTGCCTTGCAAGTGTTTACCAAGAGTTACAAGGCTCAACAGGATTTCAAAGGGAAGTTGGTAAGTTTCGAAAGATTCATGTGAGTCAGCCGTTAGATGGACTATGTGAAATCGCGGTAACCGTTAGATTTAATGAACGGTTACGAACAATGACGATGAGATTTGAGGGCGTAGATCACAAGTGGCTCTGCACCAATTTAGAGCTAGTTTAAATAGATTCCCAATTTAATTTGATTTGATTTAATTTAAGCAGCACCGTGGCAACGTTTGTATTTCTTACCTGACCCACATGGACATGGTGAGTTTCTCGAAACATCACCACTTCTTACCACGCCAGTCTCATCAGCGGATGAATAAGCCAACTGTTGCGGTCTAGCTGCCTCTAGTCCAGCTCCTTGAATCTGTTCGGTTTCAACTTTAACCTCAACATTGAAGATGAATCCAGCGATCTCTTCTTTAATGCCTTCCATCATTGCTGCGAAGAGGTCAAAGCCTTCGCGTTGATATTCAACTAGCGGATCACGTTGCGCCATAGCGCGTAGTCCAATGCCCTCTTGTAGATAATCCATCTCGTAGAGATGTTCGCGCCACTTACGATCTAAAACAGAGAGCAGAACTCTGCGCTCTAGTTCGCGCATCACCTGAGGGGTTAACTCTGCTTCACGCTTGTCATATGCAGCCATTGCATCATCAGTAATTCGCGCAGCCAAGAACTCAGGGTCTAGACCTGGACGACCGCCTACTTCATTCTCTAGATCACTTACAGTGAATGAGATTGGGTAGATAGCGCCAAGCGCTGCCCACAAAGTATCCAGATCCCAATCCTCTGCATAACCCTCAGCAGTCGCACCATTTACATAGGCAGAGATGGTCTCGGCAAGGAATCTACGAACTTGTTCGGAGATATCTTTTCCTTCTAGTACCGAACGGCGTTCTGCGTAAATGACTTCGCGTTGGCGATTCATGACATCGTCATACTTCAAAACATTCTTACGAATCTCAAAGTTCTGTGCTTCAACTTGAGTTTGCGCTGACTTAATCGAATTAGAGACCATCTTTGATTCGATTGGTTGATCCTCTGGAATGCCAGCCGCAGTTAAGAAACGTTCAACCATTCCGGAGTTGAATCGACGCATCAAATCATCTTGCAAAGATAAATAGAAACGTGATTCTCCGGGATCGCCTTGGCGACCAGAACGACCACGTAACTGGTTATCAATACGGCGAGATTCGTGGCGCTCTGTGCCCAATACATAGAGGCCGCCAAGTGAGACTACCTCTTCATGTCCTTTGGCGACCGCCTCTTTCTGTTTTGCAATTTCCGCTGGCCATGCCGCTTCATATTCCACTGGATTATCAACTGGAGAAATTCCACGTTTTTGAATTTCAAAATCCGCCATGAATTCTGGGTTGCCGCCCAACATAATGTCTGTTCCGCGACCTGCCATATTTGTGGCAACAGTAACTGCACCCTTTACACCTGCGCGCGCGATGATCGCAGCTTCACGTTGATGTTGTTTAGCATTTAGAACTTCATGCGGAATTCCGTGCTTTTTCAAAGTGGCAGAAAGTTCTTCTGACTTCTCAACGCTTACTGTGCCAACTAGAACCGGTTGACCTTTTCGATAACGCTCGACTATGTCTTTGGCAACTGCCTCAAATTTTCCAACTTCAGACTTATAGACCAAGTCTGCTTGGTCCAATCTCTGCATCGGTTTATTTGTTGGAATTGGCACAACGCCCAACTTGTAGATCTGAAGAAATTCTGATGCTTCAGTCATAGCGGTACCGGTCATACCTGAAAGTTTCTTATATAAACGGAAGTAATTTTGAAGCGTGATCGTGGCGAGAGTTTGATTCTCGATTTGAATTTCGATTCGCTCTTTTGCTTCAAGCGCTTGGTGCATACCCTCGGAGTAGCGACGACCAGCCAAGATGCGGCCAGTGTGCTCGTCTACGATTAAAAGCTCGCCATTCATGACTACATAATCTTTATCGCGCTTGAAAAGCTCCTTTGCGCGAATTGCATTATTTAAGTAGCTAATCAAAGGGGTGTTAGCAGATTCGTAGAGATTGCCAATCTGCAGTAACTCTTCAACTTTGGTGATACCAGCTTCAAGAATGCCTGAGGTCTTCTTCTTCTCATCTACTTCATAATGAACATTACGTTCTAATTTGGTTACGATGTTGGCGAACTCTACGTACCACTTGGTTGGTTTATCGGCTGGCCCAGAAATGATTAAAGGAGTACGAGCTTCGTCAATCAGAATGGAGTCAGTCTCATCGACAATCGCAAAGTTATGGCCGCGCTGTACACACTCTTCTAAACTCCAAGCCATGTTGTCACGTAGGTAGTCAAAGCCAAATTCATTATTTGTTCCGTAGGTGATATCTGCGTGATAAGCCTCGCGACGTTCTGCAGGTGTCATTGAGGCGAGAATTACGCCAACTTTCAAACCTAAGAATCTATGTACGCGACCCATCCATTCGGAGTCACGTTCTGCCAAATAATCATTAACAGTAACAACATGAACACCTTCGCCGGTTAATGCATTTAGATACGCAGGAAGGGTTGAAACTAAGGTCTTACCTTCACCAGTCTTCATTTCTGCGATATTGCCACGATGTAGCGCTGCGCCACCCATAAGCTGAACGTCGTAATGACGCTGACCGAGTGTACGTCGCGCTGCTTCGCGTACTACTGCAAAGGCTTCAGGTAGTAAGTCATCTAAATCTTCGCCATTTTCATAACGGCTCTTGAACTCAGGAGTCTTAGCTTGTAATTCTGCATCAGTTAGCGCAGAGATAGCAGGTTCAAATGAATTAACCTCTTCGGCGATCTTGGCGAGCTCTTTAAGAATTCGACCTTCACCAGCGCGAAGAATGCGATCTAGAATCGACATCTGCTCCCTCTCTAAAGCTAATTCAGCCCCCTATGTTAAGGGTCTGCGCCATGCATGCGGTAATCGCCTGATTGACTGCAATTCCCCGCGCATTTAAGGCCCTTTTTGCCTCTAATAACGTAGCTCCGGTTGTGACCAAATCATCAACTAAAAAAATTACACCTTTTGATTTTTCACCTTCTGAATTTCTACCTATTGAATTAGGGCCTATAAACTCAAAAGCTTCAGTGATATTTCTAGTTCGATCTTGAGCACTTAACCTACTTTGATCTAACAATTTGCGATTGATCTGCATTCCCGAAATCATGGGTATACCTGAGCGAATCGACACTTCTTTGGTGATTGTTTCGATAAAGTCACGTCCACGTTTTCTGATGGCCTTCTTAGAACTTGGAATAGGAATTAGATATGCCTCTCGCATCAAATGATTAGGTAATCTACGAATCAAATCTAGAAGTGCTGAGATTAACAAATCATCAGCTCTCTTTATCGACGATTCTTTAGCGCTTAAAAGAATTGCTCTGGCAATCGGTGAATATTTGATAGATGAATATACGGTCAACCCTGAGATGTTCTGGGTATAAAAGTGTGAATTCCAGATGCGACGGCACTTCGAGCAAATATCGATTCCCAATTGCTTGCATCCAAAACAACGAACGGGAAAGAGTAAATCTTTTAGAGGTTCGAACACTTGCCAATTTTGAAGGTGAAATAATTTAAAATTTAAGCGGAATGATCCTCTGTGGAATCTCGCCACCTGCTTGCTTTGGCAGGGTCAAAACAAAGTGCGCACCTTTGCCAGGTTGGCCATAAACTTCTAACTCACCGTTATGTAATCGCGCATCCTCGAGTGAGAGTGAGAGGCCAAGACCAGTTCCACCACGTACTCGAGATCTAGAGGGGTCTGCGCGCCAGAAGCGATCAAAGACTCTTAGCGCAATCTCACGATCTAACCCCACCCCAAAATCTCGAACACCGATTGCTACTGCATGTTCGTCTTGTTTGATCTTCACTTGAATTGGCTTGCCTTCAGCATGATCAATGGCATTGATTAATAGATTACGCAGGATTCGCTCAATTCTACGGATATCGCCCTTTATATAGATGGAATCTGCTGGTCGATCCAATTCGAAGTGAATACCGTTCTCGCTTGCGACCAATCTCAAATCGTCCACTGATTTGCTTACCAAATTGCATAGATCAAACTCCACCGGCTCTATCAAAGCAACTTGGGCATCAAACCTACTGATCTCCAGTAGATCTTCAAGTAATCTCTCAAATCTATCTAATTGCACCATCATTAACTCAACGCTTCGTTGTAAAGATGGATCAAAATCTTTTCTAGCTGCATGAATTACACCCGCAGCCATTCGTAGCGTTGTAAGTGGAGTTCTCAATTCATGGGTAACGTCACCAACAAATCGCTGTTGGACATTGGATAAGTTCTCCAGGCGATTGATCTGCGTCTGCAGAGAATTGGCCATCTCATTGAAGGCATTTCCCAACCTTGCTAATTCATCATCGCCATGGACATCCATTCGAATATTTAAATTACCGGAAGCTAGAGATTCCGCAGTCTTAGCTGCATCTCTAACCGGACGAACCACTTGGCGCACCACCAAAATTGTTACCAACGCAATTAATAGCAAGAGGGCAACGCCGGTTCCAATCAATGAATTAGAGACGATTTTTAAAGTTTTACTCTGATTCTCCAAATTAAATAGTAGGTACATCTCGTAAATACCTGCACCCGGAACATCAATTTTGTTACCGACTACCAAGACTTCCGAAGAGAGCCCAAAGGTGTTAGTTAGCTTCTCGTACCGACTTTGTAGGTCATTACTCTTCTGAACTGTTTCACGAAAATCATCCGGCACCATTCCAGATGTAAGGAATGATGAGATTGTGGTGTAGTTATTCTTCATAACAGAAGTTCCGGGAGCTGGAATAAAAATCAAGTACGGTGCAGTGTTGGTATTAGTTCCAAAAACACTGCCATTTGCTGAGAGATCATCTATAGCTTTCTGGATTGCTTTGGGATTCTCCCCTGCCAATAGAAATTGATACTGCAATGCATAAACTGTTGCGCGAGTATCAGAGATCGATGAATCAAATTTGACGCCCTTGATGCCGTTTGAAAGCTGGCTAAATAGGGCTGAGCCAACAATCCAAATACCTGCAAGAGAGAGAATTGAGGTAAGAATTACCACTCGCGCTGCAAGTGAATGTCTTAACCAGCGAGTGATTCTCATTCAGGACTCAATTAGCACTCAATTAGTATTTGAGGAGCCTGCTCGATATCCCACACCACGCACTGTTAAAACAATCTCAGGGTTATCGGGGTCAACTTCAACTTTAGAACGCAATCTCTGCACATGCACGTTTACCAAGCGAGTATCGGTGGAGTGGTGATAGCCCCAAACTTCACTTAATAGCGCTTCGCGCGTGAAAACTCGACCTGGCTCTTTTGCGAGCGCAGCTAATAATTCAAACTCTAAACGTGTAAGCAAGATCTTCTTTGCTCCACGAGTTACTTCATGGGCCACCATGTCGATCTTCAAATCTCCAATTGAAATTTGCCCCGCAGATGGCAAGGTCGAGCGACGCAATCTAGTGCGCACTCGAGCTACCAGTTCGGATGGGTGTCTAAATGGTTTGACAATGTAATCATCGGCGCCTGCTTCCAGCCCTGCAACAACATCTTGGGTATCGCCACGTGCAGTTAGCATCACGATCGGAACCATAGATTCTGCTCTGATTTGCTTACAAACTTCAACGCCGTCAATACCTGGCAACATCACATCAAGCAGAACTAAATCTGGCTTAGTCTCTCGAAATGCTGCTAGTGCTTCATCGCCTCGACCAACCATCTCAACATTGATGCCGGCACCGGTTAAAACGATGCCGAGCATCTCTGCGAGATCTTGGTCGTCATCGACGACCAGCACCAAAGTCATTAGCTACCGTGTTCCCAAGAATTCAGATAGAGCTCTTGAGCTGGTGTTAATACATCGATTGCGCCGCCCATGCTTGCAAGCTTCAAACGCGCAACTTCCTTATCGATTTCAGTTGGCACATTGTGAACGCCAGGCTTTAGATTCTTGGCTTCCTTAACTAAATATTCTGCAGTCAAAGCTTGATCTGAGAATGAAAGATCCATAACAGATGCAGGGTGACCTTCAGCAGCACCTAGATTTACCAAGCGTCCTTCGGCAAGCAACAAGATGCGGTTGCCATTTTTCAATACATATTCATCTGTTTGATGGCGCATTTTGGCATTTTTCTTAGCTGCATTCTGCTCTAGCCAAGCCACATCGATCTCAATGTCAAAGTGTCCTGAGTTAGCAAGGATTGCGCCATCTTTCATTACCTGGAAATGCTCTTCACGAAGCACATCACGATTACCGGTTACGGTAATGAAGACATCACCAATCTTTGCCGCTTCAGTCATCGGCATTACGCGGAAGCCCTGCATCATCGCATCGAGCGCTTTTGTTGGATCGATCTCGGTGACAATTACGTCCGCACCTAATCCACGTGCACGCTCTGCAACGCCCTTGCCGCAATATCCAAAGCCAGCGACAACCATTATGCGTCCGGCTAATAGGAAATTGGTAGCGCGGAAAACCGCATCCAAAGTTGATTGGCCGGTTCCGTAGCGATTATCAAACATATGCTTGGTATCAGTGTCGTTGACTGCAATCATCGGGAATTGCAGCGCGCCATCTTTTGCCATTTGGTTTAGGCGAATTACGCCAGTAGTGGTCTCTTCGCATCCTCCTGCAATGTTCGGAATCAATTCCTTCCGGGTTGTGTGCAGAGTATTTACCAAGTCGCAGCCGTCATCGAAAACTTGATGTGGCTGGATATCTAGCGCTGCGTTGATATGCGCGTAATATCCATCGCGATCAACTGCATTGCGTGCAAATACGCTGATTCCGTATTCGTATACCAAAGCTGCAGCGGTGTCATCTTGGGTAGATAGCGGGTTGGAGGCGCAAAGTGCAATCTCTGCACCGCCTGCTTTCAATACGCGCATCAAGTTTGCGGTCTCAGTTGTGACGTGCATGCAAGCTGCAATTCGTACACCTGCAAATGGCTTGGTCTTTTCAAAGCGCTCACGAATATGTGCCAAAACCGGCATATTGCGTTCTGCCCATTCGATGCGCTTCTTGCCTTCGGCTGCAAGTGCTGGGTTAGCAATATCGTGACGTAATGATGTCGTCGTGGACATTTAAAGCTCCTAATTCTCGTTTCTATACAACTATGAAAACGTTATTTGTATTTCAAGAGAGTTGAGCCAATTTAGATTGCCTCAAATCCAGTGAAAATGTTTTTTCTGACTGTTCTGGCGAGGCCTCGCACATGTGGCCTAGTTTACCTACAAGTTAGCTTCTAATCACCTTTAGCAGCCGGTCTCGGATCTCGGCCATTTGCGCTTCGTTTCGAGCCTCAACATTTAGCCTAAGTAGAGGTTCGGTGTTTGAGGCTCGAACATTGAACCACCAGCTATCCCCCGACACTGTCAATCCATCTAATTCATCGGTTTCATTATCTGTTTGGTAGAGCTCTTTGATTTCACTGATCTTTTTCACGCCATCTGCAACTTTTGAATTTATCTCGCCGCTTGCTACATACCTGGCATAAGGTTGCAATAACTTTGAGAGCGAGAGCTCGCTGCCACCCAGCGCCGCAATTGCATGTAGCGCAGCCAACATTCCAGAATCTGCCCTCCAGAAATCTGTAAAGTAAAAGTGTCCAGAATGCTCTCCGCCAAAAATTGCGCCGCTTTCGGCCATCATCGCTTTTATATATGAATGGCCAACTCGAGAACGAAGCGCAGTTCCACCTTTTTCGGTGATAACTTCCTTAACAGCTCTAGATGAGATCAGGTTGTAAATAATTGTTGCTCCGGGATGTTTTGATAATTCGCGATCTGAGATCAAAGCGGTAAGAAGTGATGGATTAACGGCATCCCCGTTCTCATCAACTAAGAAGCAGCGATCGGCATCTCCATCAAATGCAAGACCAATATCGGCTTTCTGACGTTTTACCATTCGCTTCAAATCTTTTAAGTTCTCTTCATCGATTGGATTAGCCTCATGATTTGGAAAGGTGCCATCTAGCTCAAAATACATCGGAACAATTTCGGCATTCAATTTTGAAAACACCGCTGGTGCGGTATGTCCAGCCATTCCATTGCCGGCATCGATCACGATTTTAAGCGGCCTGATATTTGAAAGATTCACTAAGCCAAGTAGATGATCAACATAATCGGTAATTAGCTCTTGCTTTCTTTCTACTCCAACGGGCCTAGTAGAGAGTGGAACACCTTCATTAACGAATTTTTCAATCATCAGTAGACCAGACTCTTTGCCGACTGGGCGGGCGCCACTTAAGCAGAGTTTGATTCCGTTGTATTCAGCTGGATTGTGGCTTGCGGTAAACATCGCACCTGGCAGGTTCAATTTTCCCGCTGCAAAATAGAGCATGTCAGTTGATGCCAAACCAATTCTGATCACATCTAGCCCTTGTGAAGTGATTCCGGATGAGAAGGCATCTGCAAGTTCGGGTGAAGAGGGGCGCATGTCTTCGCCGATTACCACAGTTGCTGGCTCGCGTTGGCTCTCAAGAAATCTTGCGAATGCAACACCGGTTGAGAATGCAAATTGCTTAGTTAACTCGCTACCAACTAAACCGCGAATGTCATAAGCCTTAAAGATTGCGGGAACGCTGCTCTCGTTTTTTTCCACGACGCTTGGTTGACCTCAAGAATTTGGAACTGAGCGCAGGTGGCCGCGTCGGCCAATTGCCGAGTTATTTGGCGTAGGCGCCGGAGTATCAATTAATTCACGATTTCCAACTTCGCGAACCGCCTCTGCAATAGCCATCAAATCCTCTTCGGATGGACCGCTCTCGCCAGTATTTAATTCACGGCGAATTACTTGCCATCCGTTTGGCACAGTTAACTTCGCGCCATGGATTTCGCAAAGATCGTATGCATGCGGCTCTGAGTAAGTTGCAAGTGGACCAAGCACCGCAATTGATTCGGCGTAAACGTAAGTCAAAGTCATCTCGGCTTTACGATGGCAGCCCGATCTTGAACAATGGCGACCGATTCGACGACTCATGTGGTGAAAATACTATTTTTCAAAGTGATAGCAATTGATTAGGGGTTTAACACGCCGATATTGGCGGTAGGGACTGTGCTTCTTGAGAGCACTGAACCATTAAGTAATGGTAGATACCCGGTTCCGCTCTGAGAATTTACGAGCAATGCAGCAGAGTTATCTGATGCAATTGATTTAATCTCAATACCCAGCGCACCTGATGGGAGACGATAAGTAAGGAAATCATTACCATTTAAATTCTTTTCAATCACTTTTCCTTTAGGCATCAAGATCCGAGTGGCAACCTCAATCTCAGTACCAGTAACAACTAACAATGGATCCAAACCTGTAATTGCCCAAACTCCCTTTTGACCAGTGGTAACTGGAGTACTCCATACGAAGTCTGTCTTGTTTAGAGCCCTAACCCGGCTATATACAGATGCGGCAATCGGCAGATCAGATGTAATGCGCATTCCAAATGCAGAGCTCTTACCATCAAAATCGAATGGGATATCAATTACTCGATCGCCGTTAACACTTCGATAATCAAGCCCTACCGGAACATATCGGCCATTATTTGAGAGCACTTCTACTGAAATGTTGGTCTTCACCGGATTGGGATTTAAGACTCGCAGGATGTGGCTCTTCTGAAGTGATAAAGTGTGTGGAATTGCTGGAATGGAGATGTTCTTAGCAAGTTCTGCTTGAGAATTTACTAAATCACCACCAAGTGCAGTTAAACCTTTACCGCGTTCGTCAACTAAATAGGATGCCACACGTCCGGCTTTTGGAACAACTTGTAGGGCAATGGACTTCGTAGCAGGCGCCAAAGTCACGATCGGGATTGTGATGGTTCGATTTGAAGGAACTGAAACTTGTTTCTTGAAGGAACTATTTTCACTATAAACAGTTACATCGACAGTTGATGCACTCAAACCGCTATTTGCAAGAACTAACTTGGACTTACTTGCCACGTCACCGCTTGCACCAACCAAATATTGATTTGCCTGCGGTGAGAGACAAGTGATTCCACCAGACCATACACCTGTCTTTGCAACCCACGCTAGAGCGTTTACGCCCTGACCATCAACCAGAATCGAATTCTCGCTAGTTAATAATCTAGTAGTACGGGCCTTCTTCAAACTGACGCGTTTTTTAAATAGCGGACGAACCAGTTTGGTGCTGCTATTTAATGAGATTTGAGTCGCAACGCCACCACCGATTACTGGACAGATTGAGGGTGGGTAATTCTCTGCATAAGTCTTATCGGCAACTCCTGATTGCAAAGTATTTCCAAGCAAAATAACGGCAGATAGCGAAGCGATTAAAATCGTCAACCTTCTCAATTTCAATTTACTTCTCATGGCATCACCTGATCGCGTCTTCTGCGGCCACCTGGAGCCACCATCACCAGGCTAATTAGCAAGAATATAATTTGAAGCGAGAGCCAAGCTCTGCGCGCAGTTCCATCGTGGATTAATAGATATTTACCCGGAGCCTCGATTTTGAATTCGGGTAATCCATTTTCATTTCTAGATTTTGTTAAGGATCTACCTTCGCCAATTAATCGCCAGTTTCGATCATAGTTTTCGGCAAGCCTTAAGGTTCCGCCTTCGGTAACTTCAAAGTTAGCGCTGACTTTATTGGTAGGAATTGCGGTAACTTTGCCAGAATTACCAAAGAAAACTAATCGATCGGAATTTCCAGCTACTCGCCAAGTAACACCAGCGCTGGTTGCAGAGTTTCTGATGAATCCACCAATTCCGTCGATGGTGGTAACCAAAGAATCAGGCGCTGGAGCTTTCACGAAGAGATATTTAATTCCGTACTCTGCCAAAGTCGCGCTACTTGTAATTCCGGAACCATCAAAGACATTTCTAGTAGCTGCAGAGACTTCCAAATTAACTGCTGGTGCTACATCAGGATCGCCAAGTTTGATATCGCTGCCGCGCGCGATGAAGAAGTTAAGGACATCGCCCTCCATCTTTCTAATAACCATGGTCTTAGTGCCTGGTACTGCACCTAAGAATTCCGGGAGTACTCGCGTGGAGATAGTGTGAAGCGGCGAAGTAGTAGCAACACTCCAGAATGCAGCAACTGCCGTATGAATTACCGATACCGCAAGCAATAAGGCCGCCATTATGTGTCTGTAATTAACGGCAGATTTCTCAAGATGTTTACGAAGTTGATCCAAAACGATCGCACCCGCTGTGATTGCAGCGATTGTCGAGACTGCAATAAAAGTGCCTGTCCAAAGTGGATAGCCAATAGATGTGCCATGTGCGGGGAAAGATAACGCTGCTAGCACCGAACCAAGGAAGAGAAAACCAGTTCCGACAAATGCAAAGTATCTGGCATTGGTTCTAGAGAAATTAGCAACCAATAAGATCGCAGTAAATGGTCCAAATAACCACCAAGGAACTGAGCCAAGTCCGCCAGGATTTGAAAGTAGCGCCGAATTAGGTCCGCCTCCGGCAAGTGCTAAGCCAGGTTCTAATAGGAATCTAGATGGATGAAGTAAAGCTTCCGTACTAAATGGAGTATTAATCAAGAATGGAATTGAGAGCAGCAGAAGGCGAAGCTTAATTCTAGATATCCAGATTGCTCTAGTTGTATGAAGATAATCAAAAGCCGTCAATCCAATGTAGAAGAAGGCAAGTGCCATGAAGAATGGAAGCGAGAATGCAACTGGAAGCGCCAAAAAGAGCCCCAGTTGAAATAGTTTTCGGATCGAGAGTTTCTCAATCTCAAGAGTCCCAGATAACAAGTGCAAAGTCAGCGGCAGCGCAATCATCACTACCAATGTTCCAAGCCTGCCTGCGTTAACTGCCGCCAAGGCAACAGGTGAGAGCGCATATAAAGCGCTACCAAATATCACTAACCAGATATGAGTGGTGATCTTTTTCAGCCAGATAAAGATCGCTGCGAAAAGCAGGAATGGTGCGAACAAGAATAAAGTCGACACAAATAACTGCGCGTTACCTAAAGTAATCGTGCCAATCAATGCAATTACCGCTACCCAAGTCGGGGTGGCGCTGGAGCTACCTAATCCAACTTGATGCCAAGATTCAGCATAAAGTCGCCAGAGCTCAGATACGCCATTTGGAGTCTCTGGAAGTGCGCCACCTGCAATAACTCCAAAGCGACTTCGTGAGAAGAGAATTGAGAATAGAAATACTGCGATAAATGCCGCTAACTCTGGACGTCTAAATAGCGCTCGCCAATTGCGTTCGGTTGTTGGGGTAAGTAGATCCTCATCTTCAGAGAACTCAGTGGCTGGCACTTCTGGTGCTGGAAATAACTTCTCTTGGATTCGATCCACTACCGAATCTATGGCGCTTCTAAATTGCGCGCCGCGAGATGGCATGAAGCGCGTTACTACTCGAGGAGAGACCAATCGATCTTCCTTACGCCACTTTCGACCGGCGCGCACTAAGTCGGGACGGGTAAACAACTTTCCTAACGCAAGTAACTCATCAGATGCGTAGCCTGGTAATTTTGCAATCAAATATCCAAAAGCGCGCAGCAGAGCCGAACCAACAACTTGAATTGCAACTAATGGCAACATCCACCAAGTCGAATTGGTTAAAAGTACATACGCCGCATTTCTACGATCCAAAAGAAGTGGGCGATGCAAGAAGGCTTCGTCGACATCGACGCTTCGCCTCTCTGAAGCCGCTGCTTGTGCGTGATAAATAACCGCATCGGTATTTACTAAGACTGTTTGACCCGCTGCATGGATGCGCCAACCAAAGTCGACATCGTCTCGGAAAAGGTCGAGCTTTTCGTCAAAGCCGCCGAGCTCCTCAAAGACCGAACGGCGAATCAGCGCGCCAGCTGTGCTAACTGATAAGACTTCGCGGATTCCATCGTGTTGCCCTTGGTCATATTCGTAATCTTCCAATCCAGTCCAGCGAGCGCCATTTCGAGCAATACTGATACCAGCTTCCAGTAAATGTTTACGATCATTCCAACCCAAGATCTTTGGCCCAACCATCGCCACATTTGGCCGGTCGGCAACGGATTCCAATAACTTCTCTAGCGCATATTCTTCGGGAGCGCTATCGTCGTGAAGTAACCAGATCCATTCATCTTCACTTTCGCATGGTGGAAGTGAAGCCACCGCTTCAGATACCGCAGTACCAAAGCCTTCACCGCGATTGATTGATAAATACTTGATGCGAGCGCCATTTAATAATTTAGTAGAACCATCTTCGGATCCGGTATCAACTGCAATGGTCTTATCGGGAGTCCGAGATTGCGAAGCGATTGCTGCAACAACTTTTGGTAACCAGGTTGCACCATCGTGCACCACCAAAATTGCGGTGACCTGTGTTGACGCGCTCAAAGAAGACATCTTGGGCATAAGTCTTTAGGAAAGCGCTCGAATATGGAAATTCTGCGCTCTTGGGCTAGTAGGGCTAGAAAGACTAGAAAGACTAGAAAGACTAGGCGGTGCGGCGCTTTAAACGGCGGCGTTCACGCTCAGAGAGGCCGCCCCAGATACCAAATCGCTCGTCGTGAGCAAGGGCATACTCGAGGCACTCAGAGCGAACTTCGCATGAATTGCAGACTCGTTTAGCTTCGCGGGTTGAACCGCCTTTTTCGGGGAAGAAGGCCTCTGGATCGGTCTGGGCACAGAGCGCTCGCTCCTGCCAAGATAGTTCTACGACTTCGCCAGTTTCCAGCTGAATGCTTGGACCTTCTTGACGCATTAAAAAACTCCTAAGTCAGGCTCAAGGGGGCGCTTGAGAAACAACAGGTGAATTACACGCGTGTAACTCCAATAAGTCAAGTCGGATTAGGTCGGATTAGGAATTTTTTTGGAAATTGTCACCCTGAAAAAGGGTAGATCTCGCCATCAATGTCGACAAAAGCGCTTTCAATAACAATACCCGTAGGTATTTTCGCTCCCATCTCTACAAATGAGTTACGAATTGTGCAATCTCTCGCCTCTACCCCATCTGAAATGATCGAACCTTCGATGGTGCAATTTTCTAAATTACAAAGTCCACCAATTGCGCTGCCACCTGATGCGCGATTCGATGCAGAGAGTTGGGACATAGAGACAAAATCAAAGTTGCGATGTGCAAATTGATACATATCCAAAGCATCTGCATCCGCAATCCCCGCAACCAAATCTCTTGAGCCCTTCATCAGCGCAGCAGGAGTGCCGATATCCAACCAATAATCCTGAGCAATAAAGCCCATGATCTTCTTATCCTTCGAGACGGCATCTGGAAAAGTTTCACGTTCGACGCTGACTACTTGATCGAATGGGATTGATTCGATTATCTCTGGACTAAAGATGTAGCAGCCAGCATTAATCGTGTTTGTAACTGGATTCTCCATCTTCTCTAAAAAAGCCGTTACTTGGCCACTTTGATCAGTTGGCACACAACCGTAGGCTCTTGCATCTTCAACTGCTGTTAAGTGCAGAGTGATATCAGCAGAGCTTTGCTGATGTAATTTCAATTGTGAACCGATCTCATGGCTACTTAAAACATCGCCATTTAAGACCACTACTTCGGTATCTCCTGAGAGCAACTTTGCAGCGTTAGCAATCGCGCCGCCAGTACCAAGCGGTTCTTTCTCGGTTGCATACAAAATCTCCATTCCCCATTTTGAACCATCACCAAAGTAAGGGGTAAAAACTTCAGATAAATAGGAAGTCGCCAGCACAATTCTGTTGATTCCAGCTCTTCGCACCATCGCTAATTGGTGTTCGGTTACTGGCAATGTCGCAAGCGGCAACATCGGTTTCGGCCTGCTATTTGTAAGTGGCCTTAAGCGAGTTCCGAATCCGCCAACTAAGAGAATCGCCTCAGCCAAGGCGTCTCACCAACTCATCAATCTGGGCATCGGTAGCGGTCATCGCAATCCGAACATGCCGCCCACCTGCAGCTCCATAAAAGTTGCCAGGAGTTACCAAAATGCCATATTTTGAAAACCAATCGACGCTCTCCCAATCGCGCTCATCTCGAGTCGCCCAGAGATATAGACCGGCGTTTGAATGTTCGACTTTGAAACCATGTTTTTCGATCGCAGCTTTTACTCTGCTCTTTCGCAAGTTGTAACGATCGCGCTGTGCGATTACATGTTGGCTATCAGAGAGCGCTGCGACCATCGCTCTTTGAACTGGTAGCGGCACCATCATCCCTGCATGCTTTCTAACTTCTAGAATCTTGGCAATCAGATCTTTATCGCCAATTAACATCGCTGCGCGATATCCCGCCATTGATGAGCGCTTGGATAGCGAATGCACGGCCAGAATATTTCGATTATCTCCGCCAGTTAGAGAGAGGATCGACTTAGGCGTAACTGATTCACCGAATTCAAGGTAACACTCATCGGATATGACAACGCCACCGCTTCGCGCCCATTCGATTACAGATAGCATCTCTGAATCTGTGCTTACTCGACCGGTGGGATTAGATGGAGAATTTAGCCAAGCCAAATCAGCTTTCGGCCAACTTTTTGCATCAAAGCCAACTGCTTTTGCATCTGCTTTTGCAATCATCGCGCCAACTAAATAGGTTGGATATGCAATCTCTGGATAGAGAACTTCTTTTGCTTCTAAGATTGTTGGCAGCCAAGCCACTAATTCTTTTGATCCAATTAGAGGTAATACTGCGAACTCTCCGCTTGCGCCAAGTCTTTCAACTGCCCATTTCTTTATCGCAACTTGTAGCTCGGGAGTTCCGATGGTTACTGGGTAACTTGGAGAATTCGAAGCTTCTTTTAGCGCAGCCTGAATGAATTCTGGAGTTGGATCTACCGGAGTTCCTTGAGAGAGATCAATAAGGCCCGCTGGATGCGCTCTTGCTTTTTGACCATATGGGGCTAACGCATCCCAAGGAAAATCTGGAAGTTTCAATATGGCTTCCAATAAGTTCTAATGGTTAGTTCTTTTTTGGGAGATCTTTTACAAACTCAGGATCAGCATCTTTCTTGCCGACCTTTGCAGCGCCGCCAGGTGAACCTAGTTCGATGAAGAAAAGTGGTGACTTCTCGCGAAATTCGTTGTACTGCGCTGGGACATCATCTTCGTAATAGATCGCTTCGACTGGGCAGACCGGCTCGCAGGCGCCGCAATCCACGCACTCATCTGGATGGATGTAAAGCATTCGATCGCCTTCGTAAATGCAATCTACTGGGCACTCATCGATACAGGATTTATCTTTTACATCTACACAAGGTTCGGCGATCACGTATGTCATAGCCACGATTCTACCCAACCGTTTCTACCCCACCCTGCAACCCTTAGCATTCTCTGGTGGGCCAGAGCGGAGATATTCGAGATAGCGATATCGGCAAGAAGGTAACTATCCGCCTAAATGATGGCGATGGCTACCGTGATGTGGTCGGCCATCTGACTGCCATCAACTCCCTTAAGAACCGTCATGGCCAGATCGTGGAATTTGATCCCTCCAAAATCCATCTTTGGCGCGAAATCATCGCGACCCCTAGGACTGCCACAAGTGGCGCTCCGTTATCGATACGAATATATGAATTAGAGCGTGCACTTAATAAAACTTGGTCTGCAAAAGAAGAAGTGGAAGTTGGTGGGTGGATCTTCCGCGCTGATATCGGAATTACCAAGCGCGCCAATTCTGCATTGGTTTTAAGTCATGAGGATCAGATCGACCGGGCGATTGGTTGGTATAGAGAGCGAAATCTGAATCCAACAATTCATTTAATTCCGACTCTACATCAAGAGTTAGATGAGAAGCTTAATAAGCGTGGCTTTCGCGAATCCATGGATGCGCTGGTAATGGTCAAAGATCATCAAGGCAGCGAAGTTGATTTCGAATATGAAGTAAGTGACTCTCCTTCAAAAGAGTGGTTAGCAACGCAAGGAGATTTTGAGATTGCCCAATTGCTGCAGAGAAGTAGCGCAAAGTATCTATCATTAAAAAATGGCGAGAAAGTAATTGCAGTGGGGCGAGTTGCCAATGCAGATGACTGGGCGGTACTAACTCGGATCTGGGTTGCGCCAGAATTTCGTGGGCAAGGTTTAGGTCGAAAGATCTTGAGCGCACTTGAGGTAGAAGCAAATAGCTCCAAAGTAGCGCTGCAAGTTGCGAGCACCAACGAGGTTGCGATCAATCTTTATGAATCTTTTGGATATCAGATTCATCATCTATATAGATTTAGAGCGATACCCCAGCGAATAGATCTACTTCAAGCTGAATGTTGTTAAAGGCATTCTCAAAAGGCCCGCTCTTTTCACCCTTCACCAAGGTGTAATACTCATCGCCAAATACTTGTACACCCAAATTATTTGATAGCGCAAAGAATGGGCCATCAAGTGAGATCTGAGTGGCATGAGCTTTCATCGCAGCCATCTTCTTCTCCACTTGTTCTGGGGCATGAATTACCGTAGTTACTAGAGAATCATCTTTAACAAATGGGATTTCGTCGATGTTTTCCGAGCCAAAGAAATCACTTCCTTGTGCTTTCATCGCATCCATTCCTTGCTGCACGATCGACTTGGGCATGATGTTCCAATAGATCTTTTGAATCTTCCAATCCGAAATCTCAGCAGCACGCATTGCAACTCTGTGGGTTTGAATATGATCTGGATGGCCATATCCGCCAAATTCGTCATAAGTAACCATGACTTGCGGTTTAATTTCATCAATGACCTTCGCTAATTGCTTGGCAGCGATCTCTACATCGGCTCTCCAAAAGCAATTAGGGTTTTGATTTGGTGGCGTATCCATCATGCCGCTATCTCGATAATTACCCAGGAAACGGTGGTCTTTTACCCCGAGTTCTCGCATGGCGGCTGCCAATTCCAGAACGCGATGTTCTCCTAAATTATCTTCGGCATGACTTGCTAGATGCGCCAAGTCTGGTACCAATACTTCGCCCTCTTCTCCCTTTGTGCAGGTAATCAAAGTTACTTGCACACCCTCTTCAGCTAACTTGGCCATAGTTGCACCATTGTTAATTGTTTCGTCATCTGGGTGAGCATGGACGAAGAGCGCACGCTTATTTGCCATTAATGCCCTTTTCAGTATCTTGATTGAAACTTTGCCAAGCCAGGATTCCACCTTCAAGATGTGTTGCTCTTTGAAACCCTGCATCCTTTAATACCGAAAGGCAAGTTGCTGATCTCTTGCCGCTTCGGCAATACAAAACTAAATCCTTATCGCGTGACAAATTCTTTATGACGCTTCCATTTAGGAATTCTGCAACTGGGTGGAGTTTGGCATCTGCAATTGCACCTGTTGCAAATTCTTCAGGTTCGCGCACATCAACCAATTGAAATTCGGCTCCTGAATCGAAGCGACTTACCAACTCTTGAACTGAGATGCCTGAGAGCCCAGAGTCACAGAATGTTTGATAGCTAGGCAGCAACTCTCTTTGGCTCTTGGTACAGATTGGGCAATTTGGGCTCTTCTCAATATTTACCTTCTGATAAGAGCTATCTAGGGCGTTGTGGATTAGAAGTTTTCCAATTAAAGGCTCACCAATACCTGTAATTAATTTTATTGCTTCGGTGCTTTGAATCGTCCCGATTGAACCGCAAAGTGATCCAAGTACACCGCCTTCGGCACAATTTGGAACTAATCCAGGTGGTGGCGGTGTTGGATGCATGCATCGATAGCAAGGTCCAAATTCGCTCCAAAAGACGCTTGCTTGTCCATCAAACCTATAGATACTTCCCCAGATGCAAGGTTTTCCAAGCAATGCCGCTGCATCGTTAATTAAATATCTGGTTGCAAAATTATCGGTGCAATCAATCACTAAGTCATATTCAGAGATGATTTTCAATGCATTTGATTCATCGATCATGGTCTTATGTAAGTTGAGATTTACTGATGGATTTAGCGCTCTAGCTTTCTCAGCAGCGCTATCAACTTTGCTCCTACCAACATCGCCTTGAGAGTGAATCACTTGTCTTTGTAAATTTGAGAGCTCTACTAAATCAAAATCTAAAATGCCGATTGTGCCAACACCAGCTGCTGCCAGATAAAGAATGGTCGGCGCACCCAAGCCACCTGCACCAACACAAAGAACTTTCGCATTGATCAATCTACGTTGACCCAACAAATCTAGATCAGGAATCAATAAATGACGGGAATATCTGTGTTTTTCCTCATCAGTTAATGCGCGACCTGGTTCAACTAGCGCTTTCATATGTCTGAATCCTGCCATTAACTATCTTTAACTGCCATTTACTGCCATTTGATGCCAGTGACAAGCATTAAGATACGCTCAATGAGTAACGACAAAGGCAGAATGCCTCGAGATGAACGTAGGGCTCAACTACTGAGCGCAGCCCTCGAGGTCTTTACCGCAGCGGGCTATCACTCAGCAGCAATGGATGAGATCGCAGAGCGTGCTGGAGTTAGCAAGCCAGTTTTGTATCAGCACTTCCCTTCTAAATTAGAACTTTATCTAGCAGTGCTTGATACCCATATTGATTCACTGGTTTTTGCAATACAGCGAGCGATTCAATCTACGCCTGATAATTCTGAGCGAGTACAGGCAACTATCGGCGCATACTTTGATTTCATTGAAGCTGAAGGAGAGGCTTTTAGATTGCTCTTTGAAAGTGATATGAGCGTCGAACCAGCAGTGCGCGAGCGCTTAAATCGTATGACTTATGACTGCGCAGCTGCAGTTAGCGCAGTGATTTCGCTTGATACTGGGCTTCCACAAGAGGCTGCGATGTTACTTGGCGTTGGATTAATTGGAAGCGCGCAGGTGACCGCTCGTCACTGGTTAGAACGTGACTCAAAGTTAAGCAGACAACAAGCCCAATCGCTCGTGACTAACATTATTTGGCGTGGTATCTCTGGCTTTCCCATCAATCAAGTAAAACCATAAAAAATCTATTAAATCAACTATAAGAAAGTGACGAAAAGATAATGGCACATATTCGAATCGCGGTCACAAATGTAAATTCCGAGCTGACCTTTGAATCTGCAGGTTCTCCAAAGGAAGTCAAAGCAGCCATCGATAAAGCGATCGCAGGTGGCACCACGCTTTCGCTAACCGATGTTAAAGGTCGCGAATATTTAATTCCGGCAGAGAAGATTGGCTACGTTGAGATTGGCGAACAGACTGAACGTCGCGTTGGTTTTGGTAAATAATTGAGTAAAACTTTTGCAGAACTTGGTTTAGCTAGCGAGATTTTAGAATCACTAGATAGCGCTGGGTTTAAAGCGCCTTTTCCAATTCAAGAGGCGGTAATCCCACTTGCACTAACTGGTGTTGATGTCATCGGGCAAGCAAAAACTGGTACCGGTAAGACACTTGGATTTGGTTTGCCATTAATCAATAGCGTGCTAAAAAGTGAAGCTCTCGGCAAAGGTGCACCAGTTGCTTTGGTTGTAGTTCCTACCCGTGAATTAGGAGTTCAGGTAGCGGACGAGCTCTCAAAGATTTCTAATCCAGATCGACTTCGAGTAGTTGCCATCTATGGTGGTAGAGCTATGGAACCACAAATTGCAGAGTTGAAACGTGGAGTTGATATCGTTGTAGGAACGCCGGGTCGGTTGCTCGATTTAAATAGACAACGCGCACTAGATCTCTCGCAGATCAAACATCTAGTGCTCGATGAGGCAGATGAGATGTTGGATCTTGGATTCATGCCGGATGTCGAGAAAATTTTCGGACTTACTAAATCTCGCACCCAAACCATGCTCTTCTCCGCAACGATGCCTGGAGATGTTGTTACTTTGGCGCGAAAGTTCTTAAACCAACCAACTCATATTCGTGCCGAGATTGAAGATACGGGTGCAGTCGTAAGTAAAATCAAACAATTTGTTTATCGCGCACATGCTCTGGATAAGCCAGAGTTATTGGCCCGAATCCTGCAAGCTGAAAACCGCGGACCAACGATGGTCTTCTGTCGCACTAAACGGGCTTGCCAACAGATTGCAGATGACATGAAAGAGCGCGGTTTTAAAACCACCGCAATTCATGGAGATTTAGGACAGGGTGCGCGTGAAAAAGCTTTGGAAGATTTCAAATCCCTAAAGCGAGATATCTTGGTTGCAACCGATGTTGCGGCGCGTGGAATTGATATTGATGGCATCACACACGTTATCAACTACCAATGCCCTGAAGATGAGAAAACTTATGTTCACCGAATTGGAAGAACTGCTAGAGCTGGAGCTTCGGGAACTGCAATTACTTTTGTCGATTGGGATGAACTAACTCGTTGGGGCCATATCAATCAAGCGCTTGATTTAAAAATGGCAGAGCCAAAGGAGACTTACTCATCATCAGATCACTTATTTGTGGAGATCGGTATTCCAAAGAACATCTCGGGCCATTTGGTTAAGCCAAATCAAAGCCCGAAAGTTTCTAAGGAGAAGCCTGCAGTTCAAAAACGTGAGCGCAAGCCAAAAGATACTGATCGTGCAAAGCGGGAGCGCGTTAGAACTAAAAGAGTTCGTTCAGAGCATTAACCAACATCTGAACTGCAATTCCTGCCAACACTAAGCCTGCGATACGAGCAATTAAGTCCACTCCAGCTTTACCTATGATCCTCAAAATGAATGTGGAAGCCATTAATGCAAGCGCGACGACGACGTGTACTGAAACCACAGCGGCTGCCAAACCCAAAGCCATCTCTGTATTTTTAACTTGCTCTGCAAAGATCATCACGGCAACAATCGCGCCAGGGCCTGCAAGAAGTGGTGTGGCAAGTGGAACCATTGCAACATTTTTAGAGCCAGCCGTTAAATCATTATCTTCTTTGCCAGTTAATAGATTTAATGAAACTAGTAGAAGTAGCAATCCACCTGCCGCTTGCATCGCTCCCAAAGAGACTTCCATATATGAAAGTAAGAATCGGCCAAAGATCGCAAAACTTGCAATGATTATCAGCGAAATTCCGGCTGCTTGGATTGCAAGCGCTCTTCCAACTTTTGCACCGCGATCACCAAGTACCGCTAAGAAAATTGGTGCATTACCTGGTGGATCAAGAATCACCATCAAGGTTACAAATGCCTGAAGGGCAAAGGTAATTGTGCTTACATCGCTCACTTAATTTTTACCCTTCTTACTCTTGATTTTACTTTTTGATTTATTGATTTTTACTATTTCCGATTGGTAGCCGCAGATATAACTCTGCGCTGGTCAGCCATCGATTCTAACCGTTCCCAGTGTTCGGGGGCGGTTACATTCTCACCAATCAGATTTAATTTTCCGGTGCCATGGAAATCACTGGATCCAGTAGTCACCAAATCTAACTCCTTGGCAATCTCTCGTAAGTTTTGTCGTTCTTCCACTCCATGATCTCGATGATCTGCTTCGATTCCATTTAAACCAGCGGTTTTTAGCTCTTCAAAACTCTCTACGGTTAAAGCGGTATCCCGAAGTGATGAATATGGATGCGCAATCACTGCTACCCCACCAGCGGCTCTAATCAATTTGATTGCATCGACTGGAGTAGGAGCAATGTGCGAGACATAATATTTTGAATCGTTATTTAGCCACTCTGCAAACGCTTGATCGCGATTTTTAACTAGACCTTTTGCAACCAAAGTATCAGCCAAATGTGGTCGTCCTAAGGTTGCACCTTCTGGCTTGAATTTCAAAACTTCATCAAAGGTAATAGAAATACCATCCGCATTCATTAGCTCAATCATCTTCTGCATTCTTGGTATGCGATCATCACGACTAATTGCTAGCGCATCTTGCAAAGGTTGATATTTCTCATCGAAGAGTAAACCCAACATATGAACACTTTGGCCGGTTTCGGTAAGACATGAAATTTCAGAGCCCAGCACCAATTGAAAGTCGCCTCGAACCGCACTGATTGCTTCGCTCCACCCCGCAACAGTGTCATGATCTGTAAGGCCCATCACCGTGACCCCATTGATGATCGCATGTTGCACCA